>Ga0181585_10001874_pt1 | contig 18628 bp, 17 predicted proteins | sample 071ome_29_FD_132469 | JGI IMG/M metagenome (GOLD analysis project Ga0181585, IMG submission 132469) | Coastal salt marsh microbial communities from the Groves Creek Marsh, Skidaway Island, Georgia - 071407BT metaG (megahit assembly) | ecosystem: Environmental > Aquatic > Marine > Intertidal... | reverse complement strand
TAAGCTTCCCATTTTGCAACCGCATTATCATAATCACCAGGTAATTGCTTATAAATTAAATAAAATGAATCTATGGCTGTTTTGATAGTTGCTATATCAGACAAAACTTTATTTTTCTTAGCATTTTCAATCAAATTGCTACCTATGGTCACCCCACTAATTAGTAAACCAATTATTGCAACAACAATTGCTAACTCTAATAAAGAAAATGCTTTTTTTAATGATTTCATAAAAAATTACTAATATAAATAGATCTATATATTAATATAATAACATGTCTAACATTCTAGAGCAAATTTGTGAATATAAAAAAACAATAATAATCAGAGATAAAAATAATATTTCTTTAGAAAAAGCAAAAAAATTAAGCAAAGCAATAACCAGCAAAAGCAATTTCTATGCATCTATTCATGATAAATTACAAAATAATAAATTAGCAATTATAGCCGAGATAAAAAAACAATCTCCTTCACAAGGAGTCTTAACAGAAAATTTCTCTGTCGCAGAAATAGCCAAATCATATCAAGAAGGTGGGGCAGCAGCCATTTCTGTTTTAACAGATGAAAAATATTTCAAAGGAAATAATGAAAATATAAAAATAGCAAAAGAAAATTCTAATTTGCCAATTTTACGCAAAGACTTCATCATTGATGAATATCAAATTTATCAAAGCAAAATAATAGGTGCTGATGCAATATTATTAATATTAAGCTGTTTAACAAAAGAAAAAGCAAAAATATTTGCAAATTTAGCACATGATCTTGGCTTAGATATTCTTATAGAAACTCATAATGCAGAAGAAATAGAAATCGCTCTAACTCTCAAAGGAAAGCTAATTGGCGTTAATAACCGAAACCTAAAAACATTAGATATTTCCTTAGAAAAGGTAAAAAATTTACAAAAATTAATACCTAATGACAAAATTTTAATTTGTGAAAGTGGTATAAATAGCATTGAAGAAGTTAAAGAATTACAAAAAGAGAATATAAATTCTTTTCTAATTGGCGGCTTTCTATTAAAGCAGAGCAATATAACAGAAACTTTAAAAAAAATTACTAGCTAGCAACCTTTTTCTTTTCTTCACTATTATCTTTAAATTTCTTAGCTTTCTCTAAATATTTTTTCAAATATTGCCCAGTTATACTCTCTTCACAGGCAGCAACTTCCTCTGGCGTTCCTTTTGCAACAACTAAACCACCTTTATCTCCACCTTTTGGACCAATATCTATTATCCAATCTGCAGTTTTAATAACATCCATATTATGCTCAATTACCAATATAGTATTACCTGACTCAACTAACCTATGTAATACATTTAAAAGCTTCTTAATATCATTGGAATGCAACCCTGTTGTTGGCTCATCTAATATATATAATGTTCTACCAGTAGCTTTCTTACATAACTCCTTAGCAAGCTTAACTCTTTGCGCTTCACCACCTGATAATGTAGTTGCAGATTGACCTATACGCATATAACCAAGACCTACTTCATATAAAGCTTCAAACTTATCTCTAATTAAAGGCATCTTCCTAAAAAATAACAATGCCTCTTCTACGGTCATATTTAATACATCAGCAATAGATTTACCTTTATATTTTATCTCAAGAGTTTCCTTATTATATCTTGCTCCTTTACAAACATCACAAATAATATAAACATCAGGCAAGAAATGCATTTCTATTTTAATTAAGCCATCTCCTTGACAATTATCACATCTACCTCCCTTAACATTAAAAGAAAAACGCCCCGCCTTATAGCCTCGAGCTTTAGATTCAGGTAAATTTACATACCAATCTCTAATAGCGGTAAAAGCACCCGTATATGTAGCTGGATTTGATCTTGGGGTTCTTCCAATTGGCGATTGATCAATTTCTATGATTTTATCAATATATTGCGTTCCTTTAATGGCATCATGATGCCCTGCCTTAGCCTTTGCTCCGTTAAATTTTTTAGCTAAAGCCTTATATAAAGTGTGAATAATTAAAGTCGATTTTCCACCTCCAGAAACACCTGTAACACAATTAAATAAACCTATTGGAATATCACATGAGATATTTTGCAAATTATTACTATGAGCATTAACTATAGAAATAGACCGATTCTCTCTAGCTTTTCTTCTAACTTCAGGAACTTTTATAAATTCTGTTCCTACTAAATATTTTCCAGTAATTGAATTTTCATTATTTTTAATATCTTCAGGAGTACCTTCAGCTATAATTTCACCTCCATATACTCCTGCTCCAGGACCAACATCAATAACATGATCTGCTGATTCCATTGTTTCTTCATCATGCTCAACAACAATAACCGTATTTTCCAAATCTCTTAACTTTTTTAATGTATCTATTAACCTACTATTATCAGACTGATGCAAACCAATTGAAGGCTCATCTAAAACATACATTACTCCGCTAAGGCCTGAACCAATTTGCGAAGCTAATCTTATCCTTTGGCTTTCGCCACCTGATAATGTACCCGCATGTCTATCTAAAGTTAAATATTCCAATCCAACATTTTTAAGAAACCCTAATCTTCTAGTGATTTCTTTCAAAACTCTTTCAGATATTTTTTTATCTTGTTCATTTAATTGATTTTTCAAATTATCAAACCACTCTACAGCCTGATCAATAGTTAAAGCAGTTATATTACCAATATGCTGACCACAAATTTGAAAAGACAAAGCTTCTTCTTTCAAACGATGTCCTTTACAAGCCCTACATTTAGTAACATTCTGATATTTTTCACATTCTTCTAAAATCCAGTCATTATCAGCTTCATTTACCTTTCTTTCCAAATAAGGGATAACTCCTTCAAATGGCCTTCTGATAATTTGGTTCTTATAACCATCATGAAATTCAAAATCTATATCTTCATCTTTAGATCCATATAAAATAGCTTCTCTAATTTGCTCACTTAATTTTCTAAAAGGAGTGTCTAAATCAAAGTCATAATGCTTTGAAAGACTTAATAAAGTTTGTGTATAATATTTACTGTTAATAGCCTTCCAAGGAGCAATAGCACCTTCTTCAATAGATAACTCATCATTAGCAATTACTAAATTAGGATCAAAATAATACTCAGTCCCCAAACCATTACAAGAAGGACAAGCTCCATATGGGCTATTAAATGAAAATAATCTAGGCTCAACTTCTTCAATTGTAAATCCACTAACAGGGCAGCAAAATTTTTCTGAAAATGTTATTATAGCGCCATTTTTATATTTATCTTCCTTATAATCTTCTGGTAATTCAACAATCTCTACATGTAATAAACCATCAGCTAATGTTAACGCAGTTTCTACCGAGCTAGCCAAACGATTATCTAAATCATCACTAATAACTAATCTATCAACCAAAACCTCCATAAGGTTTTTTTTATTTTTATCAATTTTTGGTAATTCATCGATTTCATAAAGCTCATTATTGATTTTAATCCTTTGAAAACCTTGCTTCTTCACAGCCATAAGCTCTTTACGGTGCTCACCTTTTTGACCTTTTACAATTGGTGCAAGTAGGTAAATTTTTGTACCAACTGGTAATTTAGAAATTCTTTCAACCATATCTGATGGTGTCTGACTCTCAATAGGCTTGCCGGTAGCTGGAGAAATAGGAACACCTATACGCGCAAATAATAAACGCATATAATCATAAATTTCCGTAACCGTACTTACAGTAGATCTAGGATTTCTTGAGGTAGTTTTCTGGTCTATCGCAATTGCAGGAGATAATCCCTCAATTGATTCAACATCTGGCTTATTTTGCAAATTTAAGAATTGACGCGCATATGTTGAAAGACTCTCTACATAACGTCTTTGACCCTCAGCATAAACTGTATCAAAAGCTAAAGAAGATTTTCCCGATCCAGAAGGACCAGTTATTACCACAAATTTATTTTTAGGTATTTTTACACTGACATTTTTAAGATTATGCTCTTTTGCCTTGTTTACTGAAATATATCTTGAATCCATATTAGCTTTATTTCCTTGTAATTAACTTAGTTATCAGTAGACTAGCTGAACATTGTTAGCACAGCAAAATGTAACTAGCAAATAAAGTTTTATAATTTTTAATTTTTTTTAAACATGGCAGGATCAATAAATAAAGTAATATTAATTGGTAATTTAGGGGCAGACCCAGAAATTAGAGCAACTCAAGATGGCAGAGAAATAGCTAATATTTCTATTGCAACAACTGATAGCTGGAAAGACAAAGCAACAGGAGAAAGAAAAGATAAAACAGAATGGCACAGAGTTGTTATTTTCTCTCCTAGCCTTGTAGATATAGCTAAAAAATATCTAAAAAAAGGCTCTAAGGTATTTTTAGAAGGAGCATTGCAAACACGTAAATGGACAGATAATTCTGGTCAAGATCGCTATACAACAGAAGTAGTACTACAAGGTTATAATGGTAGCTTCACAATGCTTGATAATGCAAATAATAGCAATAATGCGGGCTCTATGGCATCATCAAATAATAATGACTCACCATTTCCTGACCAAGGTGTTTTCAATAATGATAGCAACAAAACATCAGAAACAAAAATTAATGATGATTTTGAGGACGAAATACCTTTTTAGCTTTCCCTTTAATTTTAAACTGAACATATGATTAGCCCTTTACTGCAAGTTTACAAAAGATATGACCTTGAATTTGTCTCTGGCAAAAATGCAACATTAAAGAGCAGAAGAGGAGATAAATATATTGATTTAGGAGCAGGAATAGCTGTGAACTCACTTGGTTACAGCAACAAAAAGCTCATAAAAACTTTAATTAAAGCAGCAAAAAAACCTTGGCACATCTCAAACCTATACAATATTGAAGGGCAAAATCAACTAGCAGAGAAATTAACAAAAAGCTCTTCTTGCGACCAAGTCTTCTTCTGTAATTCAGGAGCTGAAGCATTAGAAACAGCATTAAAAATAATCAGAAAATATTCAGAATCTATTAAAAAACCAAATAGAAAAGAAATAATAACTTTCAAAGATGCTTTTCATGGCAGAACAATAGGAGCAATATCTGCAGCTGGTAGCATTAAATATCAAAAAGGCTACGCACCTTTATTGCCAGGATTTAGAAATATTGAAACCAAAGATCTAACCATTGAAAAATTAGAAAAATTTATCACTAAAGATACAGCAGCAATATTTCTTGAACCAATTCAAGGCGAAGGAGGAATAAAACAATTTAGCAATAAATTTCTTAAAGAAATTGCAGCCTTATGTAAAAAGAAAAAAATCATTTTTGCAGTTGATGAAGTTCAATGCGGCATGGGTAGAACAGGCAAGATTTTTCACCATCAATTTGCAGGAGTAAAACCAGATATAATAGCAGTTGCAAAAGGAATAGGAGGTGGATTCCCTCTTGGAGCATGTCTAGTAAAAAAAGAAATAGGCGCAGCAATGACTTATGGCTCTCATGGCGGAACTTATGGAGGAAACCCACTAGCAATGGCAGTAGGTAACGAAGTATTTGATCAAATTTCTAATGAAAAATTTTTAAAAAAAGTTAGCGAGAAAGGAAAATATTTCAAAAACAAACTAACTGAATTACAAAAAAAACACCCCAAAATCATTAAAGAAGTAAGAGGACAAGGCTTAATGCTAGGTCTTAAAATTAACAGAAATTATTTTAAATTAGTTGATATTTTTAGAGAAAATAAAGCCTTAACTATCCCTGCAAGTAATGATGTGATCAGAATAATACCACCTTTGGTAATTAGCAAAAAAGAAATTGATCTTGCCGTTAGAATTTTTGACAAATCCTTATTAGAATTTAAAGATTATGCTTAAAAAAGATTTTATTTCACTAGCAGATTTTTCTAAATCTGACTTAGATAATATTATTAAATTAGCCTTAAAATTAAAAAAAAGACCTTTTAACAAAAAGCTAAACAACAAACAAATAGCCTTAATATTTCAAAAAAACTCCACAAGAACCAGAGTATCATTTGAAGTAGGAATCAATCAAATGGGAGGAAAAGCAATAATTCTAAATAGCAGCGAAATGCAGCTTGGTAGAGGAGAAACTATTTCTGATACAGCTAAAGTATTAAGCAGATATTTAGATGCAATTATGATTAGAGCTAACGAACATAATGATCTAATAGAACTGGCTAAACATGCCTCAATTCCAGTTATTAATGGCTTAACTAACTTTAATCATCCTTGCCAAATTTTAGCTGATTTATTGACCTTATATGAAAAAAAAGGCAATATCACCAAACAAAAAATTTGTTATATTGGCGATGGAAATAACATATGTAATTCATGGCTTAATGCAGCTGATAAATTTAAATTTAAAATTTCATTAGCGCTAAAAAAAGGTTATTATCCTGACAAAATATTACTCGATAATTTAAAAAAACAAAATTTAGTAGAAATATATTCAAATCCTAAATTAGCTGCTAAAAATTCAGATCTCATAACAACTGATTGTTTTGTCTCAATGGGGGATAAAAATGCAAAAGCAAGATTAGCAACCTTTAAAGATTTTAAAATCAACAAAGAAATCATGCAACAGGCAAAAAAAGATGCTTTATTCATGCATTGCCTTCCAGCCCATAGAGGTGAAGAAGTAGATGCAGAAATTATAGACGGCAAACAATCTGTAGTTTTTGATGAAGCTGAAAACCGCTTACATATTCAAAAAGCAATCATGAGTTTCCTTATAAAATGACCCGCTTAAATTTACACGACTTAAAAAATATTAGCAAAAATAAAGAAAAGATAATAGCTCTTGCTCTATATGGAAAAAATATAGCAGAAATAGCAGATAACTCAGCAGATATTATTTTAGTAGGAGATTCCTTAGGCATGACTCTCTATGGTATGGATTCAACATTACCTGTAAATTTAGATATGATGATTGAACATGGTAAAGCTGTAGTGAAAGCAACAAAAAAATCATTTATTACTATTGATATGAATTTTGGCTCTTATCAATTAAGCAAAGAACAAGCTTTTAAAAACGCAGCAAAAATCATCGCTAAAACTGGAGCAAATGCCATAAAATTAGAAGGAGGTGAAATTTATGCAGACACCATAAAATTCATTACAGATAGAGGTATAGCTGTGTTAGGACATGCAGGGTTATTACCTCAATCATTTAATCAATTAGGGGGATATAAAATCCAAGGCGGAGACAAAACATCTGATAAAAAAATTATAAATGATGTTATAGCATTAGAAAAATCAGGCTGCTTTGCTGTTGTTATTGAAGGAGTTAAAGCAGATTTAATAAAAAAAATTAAACAAAAATCTAACATCCCTTTAATAGGAATAGGTGCAAATAATTTATGTGATGGGCAAATATTAGTTGCTGATGATTTATTAGGGCTTACTTCCAAACAGCCAAAATTTGTCAAAAAATATGCAAATTTACGCAGTGATATTGATAAGGCTTTTAAACAATATGCACAGGAAGTAAAAGAAACAAAATTTCCAGATAAAAACCACACTTATTAAAATGGATAAAAAATACATAAAAGAAATAGTTAATTTTGCTTTAAATGAAGATATTGCTTCAGGAGATATAACTTCAAACCTTATAATTAATGACAAGCAAAATATCTCATTTGAAGTAATTGCTAAATCAGAGATGATATTATGCGGCCTTGATTTTTTTTATGAATCCTTATTATCAATTGATAAAAACATCACTATTAATTCAAATTATAAAGATGGAGATATAATTAAGAAAAACGATATTTTTATATCAGGAAACGGTAATGCAAAAGCAATATTAGCTGGCGAAAGAGTGGGTTTAAACTTACTACAATATCTTTCAGCAATATCAACCAAAACAAATAAATTTGTAAAAGCTGTAGAGCAATATAACGTAGAAATTTTAGATACTAGAAAAATTTTACCTTTTTATCGTTTAGCGGCAAAATATGCAGTAAAAATAGGAGGAGGTAAAAATCACCGCATCTGTCTAGACGACCAAATTTTAATAAAAGATAACCACATAACAGCTGCAGGTGGCATCAAAGAAGCATTAGAAAAATGCCAAGAATCTTCATTAATAAAAGAAATTGAATGTGAAAATATCCAACAAGTAAAAGAAGCTTTACAGAATAAAGTGGATATTATCATGCTAGATAATATGTCTATTTCAGAAATAACAAAAGCTGTAAAATTAATTAATAAAAAAGTAAAAATAGAAGCTTCAGGCAATATCAACATTGAAAATGTCCAAGAAATTGCCAAAACAGGTGTAGATTATATCTCAGTTGGGGCAATAACTCATTCAGTAAAAGCTGCTGATATCTCTTTAAATTTAAAATTTAATTAAACAATTTTTCTTGATTGGAAAGCAGCATTTAAAGTTCCCTCATCTAAGTAGCCAATTTCACTTCCAAAAGGAATACCATAACCTAATTTACTAATTTTCTCTACCTTATCAGCAAACATATCAGCTAAAAACAAGGCTGTTGTTTGGCCATCCAAACTACTACTTACTGCTATAATAATTTCATTTACCCCATCTAATCTTGCAGTTAAAGATTCAAGGTTTAAATCATCAGGCCCAACACCTTTTACAGCAGATAAAACTCCTCCAAGAACATGATAAACTCCATTGAAAATATTATTTTTTTCAATTACCCACAAATCTTCAATATTTTCTACAATACATAAAATTTCTTTATTTCTCTTATGAGAAGAACAGATTGAACATGGGCTAACAACATCAATATTATTACATATTTCACAATTTTTTATAGCAGAAAATGCTTCATTTAAAGCATTTGCTATTACTGGCATTTTATTTTTATTTTTAGAAATTAAATCTACTATAATTCTTGTTGCGGTTTTTTTACCAATTGTTGGAAAAGAAGAAAATAGGTCAATCAACCTTTCTATTTCATTATTCATTTAAAAAATTTATCAAACCCATCAGGCAAATTAAAATCACCGAAAGAAGAACCACCTGCAGCCTCAGACATTAATTTTTTATGCTCTTCATCAAATTGTGACTTTGCATTATTAAAAGCTGCAATAATTAAATCTTGCAAAATATTTATATCCTGCTCTTCTTTGAAAATAGAATCATCTAATTTTATTGATGAAGCCTTACCTTTTCCGTTGATAGTAACCTGTACAAGGCTTCCACCACTAACTCCTGTAAATTCTTTTTTTTCAAATTCTTTTTGTTTTTTCTCAAATTCAGACTTTAAGGTTTGAGCCTGCTTAAAAATTCCATTAAAATCCATAGCTTATTTTTTATTAGTTTCAAAATCAATTCTCGGGTCAATAACCGCATATAAAATATCACCAACTAAGTTAAAGACAAGAGCAATTAAACTATATAAATAGATAGTAGCAAAAATAACAGGATAATCTCTATTCATAGCAGCCTCATATCCTAACAAACCAAGACCATCAAGAGAGAATATTATTTCTATTAATAAAACCCCAGTAAATAACATTTTAATAATTGATTCAGGTATTTGCGAAACAACTAAAATCATAGCATTTCTAAAAACATGACCATATAAAACCCTTATCTCTGAAGCACCTTTTGCTTTAGCAGTTAAAACATATTCTTTATTAAGCTCTTCAATAAAACTATTTTTAGTAAGCATAGTTAAACTTGCAAAACCACCTACTATAAGAGCAGTTATAGGCATTATTAAATGCATAAAATAATCTTTTATTTTAGCAAAAAAACTAAGCTCATGAAAATTATCAGAAGAAAGTGCAGAAATAGGAAATAAAGGAAATTTACCTCCATAACCAAATAAAACTATAAGCAATATAGCAAAAAGAAAAGCAGGAATTGCATAACCAATAAATATTATCAAACTTGTATAAAAATCAAATTTCGTACCATTTTTAACAGCCTTTCTAATTCCAAGAGGTATCGAAATAAAATAAATAATTAAACTAGACCATAGCCCCAATGATATTGAAACAGGAAGCCTTTCTAAAATTAAATCAACAACTTTTTTACCCTTGAAAAAACTCTCACCAAAATCAAAAGTTACAAATTGTTTTAACATAATTAAAAACCTAATATGTAAAGGCTTATCAAAACCATATTGCTGCTTAATATCTTGCAAAATATCCTTATCAAGACCTTCTGAGCCCATATATTTATTATCATTATTATGAGCAATTAAAGAGCCCTGATTAATCATATCAGACTGAAAAACATTATGATTATTAAGTGTAGATAATATTCTTTCAACAGGCCCACCTGGAGCAAATTGGATGATCATAAAATTTATAAGCAAAATGCCTAATAAAGTAGGAAAGATTAAAAACAGCCTTTTAATAATATATTGTCTCACTTTATCTATTTAACTTAAATAAATTCAAAAATTTGAACAGCTTAAAGCCAAGCGGAGAAAAAACTATTTCCGATCTTGAATCAGCATATTTTATAGTATTTTTTGACTGAAATTGCACTAATAGCTGAAAATCATTCAAAAATTTACTTTCAGTATTGTAATATTGGCATTCATTTAACAAGGATTTTAACTTATCTTTTAATTTTAAAATAGCCATTTCATTTCTTTTATAAGCCTTTTCTGAAGCCAAGCTTTTTATTAAATCCTCTGTTATAAAAGGGTGAATATTATAATTTTTACTAGCCAAAGAATTTACAATTCTAGTTAATTTTAGCATATAAGAATATTTCTTTAACATCACCTTTGCGTCTCTAGATAGAGCAATATTTTTAGCTTTAATGATAATTAAAAGATTTTGGAAAAATGTTTTTTCAACAAATTTCTTTAACTCACTTTCATTTTTAAATTTATCTTCATTTAAATTAAAAGATTGAGCTTCTAAAATTACTTTAAAATCAGCAAAATCTAACTTATATTTTTCCTTTATATCAACTAACAATCTTAATAAAGGAGTTTCTGTTTTTATATCATTAGAAAAAATAGCTTCTATTTGCTCTTGCCACCAAGAGAATCTTAATTTAGCTATTTCTTTTTCACTATTAGAAGCAAAAATTTTAGCAATTTCATAATTCAAAATAAACAAAGCAACAGCCACATCCTCTTCTTCTTGGCTTATTATATAAAATATTTCAGAATCAGCTTTCTTAAGTAATGTAATTTGATCTTGCAAATCATCCATATCCCTATCTCATGAAGACATTATAGCTTTAACATCTGGTAATGAAAGATGAGCATTATTAGAGAAGCTATAATTTTTAATTTTTTCAAAATTTGCTAAAGCATTTTTATATGAACTTGAAGAATTATCTGCCAGATAATTAATAATCTGCTGCTTTCCTTCCATTCTATATTGCAAAAATTTTTGTTCATACATATTTTTTAACGCAGATAAATCAGGTGAATAGAGAGGAAAACTGCTAATTGTATTAATTCTATTTTGCAAATCAGGAGTTTTTATATTTATTTTGTTAGGTGGTACATTACTTGTCAGAAAAACATATTTTTGTTCATTTTTTATGTAATCCAAAATATCCTGAAAAGCATTATCAAAAGAATCATATTCATGCTTATCTAAATTTCTTAACAAGTTTTTTCTGGTAAAATAAAAATCAAAATCATCAAATATAAAATATTTATTTTTCTTTAACAGATAATTTAAATCTTTTTTTGGAGTTTTATAAAGATCTATTGAAACAGCATTAAGATTTCTACCCCAAAACTCTGCTATAAAACTTTTTCCACTTCCCTTAGGACCATAAACCAAATTTGCATAACAAGGCCAATTTGGCCAACTAGCAACATATAAAAAAGCTTCTCTATTACTTTCAGATAAAATAAATTTCTGCTGATTTGCTTGCCTATTTACTGAAAAATCTAAAAATAATTGTCTTAATCCTAATTCGGACATTTTTTTATTGTGAAATTATTGTGTTTATATTAAACATTGGAAACTAATTTATAAGTAAATATATTGAACTTTTCCAAATCTACACATAAAAGCGAAGGTCAAAACATTTCACTTAAATATGAACTATTAGCAATATTATTACTCCTACTAGTCATATCAATATCTTCATATTACCTATTCCTAAATGAGAATAAAAATTTTGTAAAGGAAATGGTTTCTAATGAAGCTGATGACGAGAAAACAGAAATAGCCATAAGCACAAATAATACTAAAAATGATAACAAAAAAATACATTTCCAAGAAATCAAAAAAGGAGATAATCTAGGAAGTATTTTAGGGAAACTAAAGGTAGAAAGCCTAGATATATATTCAGCAACCAACTCTCTTAATAAAATATTTAAAGCCAATAAAATACAAGTTGGTGACAAAATATCAGTAGAATACCATCAAAAAACACTAGAAAATAAACAAAAGAGAGTTTTTATTAATAAAATAAATATTTACACCTCTGATAATAGTAAATATGAAATTATCAGAACTAAACAAGGCCAATTTTTCGCCAGCAAAATTACCCCTGAATTATTCTCTAAATTACAAGTAAAATCAGGTAAAATAAAATCATCACTTTATGAAGATGCCTTAAAAGCAGGAATACCAGCAGCAATGATCCTCGAATTTATTAGATTTTATAGTTTTGATTTAGACTTCCAACGCGATGTGAGAAAAGGAGATAAATTTCAAATTTTTTATGAAAGCTTTTATGATTCAGAAGGAAAATTTATCAAAAATGGCGATATAATATATTGCAAATTTATTAGTAACGGTAAAGAGCTAGTAAATTATAAATATACCACAACAAAAGGCAGCACATTATATTTTGATAATAAAGGTAGCTCAGTAAGAAAAGCCCTTTTAAGAACACCTATTAGCGGAGCAAGAATATCTTCATATTTTGGTTATAGAAAACATCCAATATTAGGCTATACAAAATTACATAAAGGTGTTGATTTTGCTGCAAGAACTGGCACCCCAATATTTGCATCGGGCAATGGAACAATTTCCTTTATTGGTTGGAAAGGAGGTTATGGTCGTTACATTAAAATCAGACATAATGGCTCTTATAGCTCTGCTTACGCTCATATGTCTCGCTTTGCAAAAGGACTAAAAAACGGCTCAAAAGTTAAGCAAAGGCAAATTATAGGTTATGTTGGCAGCACCGGAAGATCAACAGGGCCACACCTTCATTATGAAGTTTATAAAAATGGCAAAGCGGTAAATCCAAGAAGGTTAAAACCAGAATCAAAAGTCACTTTAAAAGGAAAAGAGCTTGAAAAATTCAAAGAACATCGCAATAGAATAGATTTTATTCTAAAAAACGCCTATGCAAAATCTGAATTTTAAAAAACTCTATGCAACTTGCATAGAAGGAAGTATTGCTACACTTGCCCAATAATCAATTATTAGAGCTATCTTTCTATTATATTCATCAACATTAAAAGATTTATTAACAAACCCACACGCGCTATATTGATAACTAAGCTTCATATCCATTGGGTTTATTGAATTTGTTAAAATAATTACTGGTATATGATTTATTCTTCTATCTCTTTTTATTTCTTTTAAAACATCTAATCCATTTCTTTTTGGAATATTAATATCTAGTAAAATAATATCTGGCCTTTTCTTTAAAGTAATTTTTTCAATATTTTTTAAATATTCAACAGCCTGATCACCATCATGTAACAACATAATATTAGCATCACTTTTACTAGTATTAATAGCATCTATAGTAAGCATTTCATCAACTGGATTATCTTCTATTAACAAAATATTAAGAGAGTTTTTTCTTTCCAGTTGCAAATATTTCTTTTCATGCACTGAGTTTTTTTCTAAAACCACACCCTCAAAAAAATAATCTGGTGTAACTTTTAGCAATTTTGCAAATTGAAATAATCTACCAGCAGGTATTTTATTATCTCCTTTTTCATATTTTTGAATTTGTTGATATGAAATATTTAGAATTTTTCCTAAATCAGTCTGAGAAAAAGATAGTTTTTCTCTTCTTCTTCGAAGCTGAAGACCTATTTGCACATCAAGCTCATCTCTCTTCTTTTGAGTTTTATTCTTAATATCTGTCAAAGTTCAAGTCCATAAATAATTATTATTATCTATATCCTCTATAATTCCTCTAAATTAAACATTAAAAAACATTGCTCCCCTGTTTCATCTAAATCATAATCATTATTAAATGACTCATAACAATTGTTACTTCCAGAAACTTGAGCACCGTAAATCAAGCCAGTTTTAGCATAAGAATCATCAAATTTTTTGTCAATTTTATATGCTTCTTTAGTTGTTAAAAAATTTTGACCAACTGACCTAAAATTACTACAGCCTGGACATTCTCTTGCAACAACCAAAGCATTTCTCGCCGAACCTGCAACATAACCATAACCAGACTCTGCACCAGAAACATAAGCCAAGCTGTAACCAACACCATCATCAATTAGGGCCTCAGGAACATTATCATTAATTACAGCGACACCAGAAGTCGCAACCCCACTAAAATTTTCTTTTATATATTCAACTGCAGCTAAATGATCCCAAGCATAATAATTTTCATCATTCCAATTAATAATACCGTCACCATTGCCATTATTTGAGACATTATCAATGATTGAAGATGCATTAACTATATCCCCCGGCAATGAATTATAGCTCATTTTAAATAATTTTACCGAAGATTTATAACTATTCACCTGCTTAATAAATGAGGCTAACTTTGTATTTTCAATAAAATTATTTGCAACAACAACAGATATGGCAAATAAACCCATTAAAGTTATAACAAATGACAATTCAACCAGAGAGAAAGCTTTTTTCATATTTAATTTAAAAAATATTTAGCAACAGAATAAAATAAAGGTATACCGATAGATATATTAAATGGAAATGTAATCGCTAAAGTCATTGGTATGTAAATACCTGCTTTAGCCTCTGGCAACGCCAATCTCATTGCGGCCGTAACGGCTATATATGAAGCACTAGCTATTAGCATTGAAAATAAAAAACCTGTCCCAAGATCCAAACCAATCATGTAGCTAGCACATAAGCCAATAGCAAAACCCATAAAAGGCATATAAATACCGAATAAAAACAATCTAAAACTAAACTCTTTTAAATGATGAATTTGCCTTGAAACAACTAGCCCCATATCCAATAAAAAAAATGCTAAAAAACCATAAAAAGGATCCACAAAAAAACCTTTCATTTTATCCATACCATTTTGTCCGCTTAAAAAACCAATTAAGAATGATCCTGTAAGTAATAAAATTGCACCATTGGTAAAAATTTCCTTCATCAATCTTGTTGTTGCTTTATTTGTTGAATTTACAGTTTTAGGCTCGGTTTTATTAGCAATAAATAAACCAGTTAAAATCGCTGGCGCCTCCATTAACGCTAACACCGCAACTATATATCCTGCATACACAACCTCATTAAAATCCAGAAATGCTACAGCAGTAACAAAAGTAACCATACTTATAGAACCATAATGCGCAGATATAGCAGCACAAGTTGCAGAATCTAACTTTGTAGTTAATCTTAGTAAACAATAACCTATAAATGGCTGAGTAAATCCAGTTAATATACCTATAAAAAACACCCAAAAAATTTGAGCATTAATCTCTGGAGCAACCGCAATTGCGACTCCACCTTTAAAACCTATAGCCATCATTAAATAAATTGAAAAATAACGACTAATTTGCGGCGGAACATTAAGATCAGATTTTAAAAAACCAGCTATTACTCCAACTACAAAAAATAAAATAGGAGGAGATGTAATATTTTGAGTAAAAAGTGCTAAAATTTCCATCTAATAAAATAAAAATAACTAAATAACATTTTTATTTCATAATTAAAGAAAAATTATTTATTAAAAATAATCTAGCCATTGAAGATAGTTATATTTGATTATAATCTTTAATGACAAAAATGCTTGCTAGTTCTTGCTTTAGATTTAAGTCAACATAAGCTGTTTCTCTTAACATAGCTGAAACTGCTTTTATTCTTAATTCTTAACTCTATCACACATTATTGATATATATCATATATCCTTTGCACCTCTTGCTGCTACTCTAAAAGCATTTATACTGTGTAAAATTTACCTCTGACAGAGAAAATTTATTATCTCCTGAATTATTTACTCTCAAAACTCTGCTTGCAAAACTTCATATACCTAACTCTCTAATAAATTATTTTAATATAATCTCATAATCCTTAATCTTTTACAAATATAAAATAATAATATAGCATCAAAATCATATTAATTTATAACCAAAACTATGTTACCAGCTTGGAATCTAAAAGACTTATATCTAAATAATAATGATCCTCAATTAACAAAAGATCTTAATTTTTTAAGCAAAGAAACTAATTTATTTCATAAAAATTATTTAAATAAAATCAAAGATCTTAATGGAAAAGAATTGTTTTTAGCAGTTAAAAATTACGAAAAAATAAGTGACCTTGAAATTAAAATAGCAACCTACGCCTATCTCTATTTTGTAACAGATATGCTAAATAATGATAAAGCAGGGTTTTACCAAAATATTTCAGAAAAACTTAACATAATTAGCGAAAAAATTATTTTCTTTCCCTTAGAAATAGCAAATTTAGAAGAAAAAACTTTAAATAAATTATTAGAAGATAATAATTTAAATAAATATAAACCATTTATTACAGATATTCGCAGCAGCAAGAAATATCAAAAATCCCGCAATATTGAAGAAATACTTCACAAAAAACATCAAACATCAAATCAAGCTTGGTCAAGATTATTCGATGAAACAATGGCAGGGCTAGAATTTAAATATGGCACTAAAAATCTAAGCGCCGCTGAAATTTTTAATTTATTATCTAGCAATAATCAGGAAGAACGAAAAAAAGCTGCAAAATCAATTGGCAAAACATTAAAAACCAACATAAAAATATTTGCTTTTATTACTAATATTCTTGCCAAGGATAAAGCCATTGAAGATGAAATTAGAAATTATGAACATCCAGTTAAAGCGAGAAATGTTAGTAATTTTATTGAAGATGAAGTTATTGAGTCATTATATTGCTCAGTTAAAGAAAATTATAAAAATTTTTCGCATCAATATTACAAAATTAAGGCACAATTATTTGGCTCTAAGCAAATAGATTATTGGGATAGAAATGCTCCTTTAAGCAATTTAAAAGAAAAAGAAATTAATTACAAAGAAGCTCAAAAAATAGTTCTTGCAGCCTATGCTAATTTTTCAAATGAAATGGCTGAAATAGCAGAATTATTTTTTAAAAATAATTGGATTGATGTTCCTCCAAGAAAAGGAAAAGATTCTGGAGCTTTTTCCCATCCATCAGCACCCTCAACTCATCCTTATATTATGCTAAATTATCAAGGAAAAATTCGCGATGTCATGACATTGGCCCATGAATTGGGTCATGGCGTTCATCAATATTTAAGCAGAAAACAAGGAGCATTAATGGCTGATACTCCCTTAACATTAGCAGAAACAGCATCAATCTTTGGTGAACAATTAGTTTTTGAATCATTATTAGAAAAATCTAAAACCAAAGAAGAAAAAAAATTCTTACTCATTAATAAAATAGAAGATTCTCTAAATACTATAGTTAGGCAAATAGCTTTTTATGATTTTGAATATCAAATTCACCATAAAAGGAAAACTGCAGAAATAAATATTAATGAAATCAACGAAATTTGGCTAAAAACTCAAAAAGATAGCCTAGGGCCAGCAATTAAATTCCATGCTGAATATAAATATTTCTGGTCTTATATACCACATTTTATTCACTCACCATTTTATGTTTATGCTTATGCATTTGGTAATTTATTAGTAAATTCTCTATATTTAACCTATAAATCAGGATTAAAAAACTTTGAAGCTAAATATCTTAATGCCCTATCTGCAGGAGGAACACTTCACCATAAAGAACTGCTTGCTCCTTTTGGCTTAGATGCTAGCAATAAAAATTTCTGGAAGGAAGGTCTGAAATTACCGATGAATTACTTAGATGAACTAAAGGAGCTAATCTGATTATTACAAGCTTCTATATCTAGATACACCATCTAGTGTTACATCAAAAAACATAAAAAACCCTTCATTTAAATTATCCATATTTACAGGAACTAATTCAGATATTAACAAATCTTTTGAAAAAGGATCTAAGGAGTTTAACTCAGCATCTGCATCATTTAAAATATGCTCTGGAAAATATATTCTCGTTAATAAATTAGGAAATGAACTATGAGAAATATGCAAATTTAAATGCGGAGCTAAAAAGCTTTCATAAATAAATTTAGGCATATATTCTTTAGGTAAAATTGTAATAAAAGAAAAATTACCCAAATTATCAGCAACAGCAGTTGCAGAACCTAAAAATTCAGCTTCTTGATTATCATAATCCCCATAAGCATCAGTTTGCCATAATTTAACGATGGCATTAGGAACTGGAGTACAATTAACATCTCTTACTGTTCCTTGCACATAAATTATATCTCCTGAAGCAATATAAGGAGATTTACTCGCCCTTCTTAAGTTATTTGATAAGGAAAAAACTTCTGGCTTGCTAGCTGGGGTATTTTTTAAAGAAGGAGTAACAGGACATTTAAGCCTAATCTGAGCCTTTAAACTTACAGTATTATAATAATGCGAAGGATCAAATTCTGCACCAGGAACTTGTTTAAATTCTAAAATCGCTTCTTCAATTGCTTCTTTACCAATATTAATTTCCCGCTTTTCTTCCAT
>Ga0181585_10001872_pt1 | contig 18638 bp, 11 predicted proteins | sample 071ome_29_FD_132469 | JGI IMG/M metagenome (GOLD analysis project Ga0181585, IMG submission 132469) | Coastal salt marsh microbial communities from the Groves Creek Marsh, Skidaway Island, Georgia - 071407BT metaG (megahit assembly) | ecosystem: Environmental > Aquatic > Marine > Intertidal... | reverse complement strand
TATTAAAACGTTCAAAAAAAAGTTTATGAGTTAAATTTATTAAACGATCTTCCTCTTGAGTTATTTCTCTCTTTTCTTCTAAAGCAGCTAGAATTTTCTCTATTATTTTAGTAGTTTTTATATTTTTTTCTATTTCGTCTGAGCGGTCTTTTATTTTTTTTTCTAAATTAGAGGCTTCTTCTAAACCCATGTCACGCTTACGTTTATAGATATCTATAAAACTATCAAGAATAGAAAGTTCCTCTTTATAAATACCTTGCAGTTCTTCTATGATATCTATGTTATCTGCAGGATCTTCTCTAAGCACAAAATCTGGTATTATTTCTCCCAGTTCAGATGCTAGTTTTGCAATATAAGCTTCCAGTTCTGCTCTCTTTTCTTCATAAGATATAATTTCTTTCAGTAACTTCTTAGCTAAATCCTCAGCTGTAATTAGTGGGGTATATGGATTAGTTTTAACCCTTTTGTTTGGTTTTTTTAAGCCATCTATAAATTCAGTAGTTTCTTGATTTGATGCATGTGAAAATAATTCATTTATAAATTTCTCAGTTTCGTGATCTAATTCTTTTTTTTGTGTGCTTGGATCTTGAGGTAAATTACTATTTAAATCTTCAGGTGTTCTTTCAATTGTTTTAACATAGCCAAGAATTACGGCTATTTCGTCAAAACATTGCATATAACGCTCTGATGGTGTTACATTTCCTATATCTTGAACACATTCTGCATATATTTCTAAAATATTATTCTTGTACTTAAAGATTTTATTGTAATCAAAAGATTGACTTAGATTAAATGCTTCAAGACGTTGATAAATTATCTCTTCAAGGTCTTTAGTGTAGTTTATTAAGGATTTTCTAATTCTTATTGCTTGTGCATATGTTTTATCATTAAATTCTCTCTTCGTTAGATTTACTCTAGTCATATTCCACCTAATATAAATTAATATTTATCCAAACTATATTAGCAAAAAATTACATCTATTGCAAAGAAATATTAAATAATAGGATAAAGATGATAATTTTTTAGTTGATAATGCCACCATTCTGTGGCTAAAAATTCAAAGCCAGCAAGACTCATAATACCTGCTAAAATAACTCTATTTTTTTTGGCATTATCAGAAATATCCTGGCTGCCATGATGCGCCTTTTGTGTGAAATCATCAAAATCAGTTCCCATATCTGCTTCATTACCATTTAGATCAGTAAGGGTAAGGTCAACTGCTATACCTCTGCAATGCGTTAATTCTCCGTTTTTAGGATCTGATACATATTTAGGGTCTTGAAATTTATCCCATAATTTTTGCTGTATATTTATAGGGCGATAAGCATCATAAATTTTTAATTTATAATTTAGATTTTTGGCAATTAAAGCTGCTTTATAGATATTAAAAGCAGCGGTTTCATGAAGATAGCAATCTGCATTATCATAGAGCTTTTGCTTTACAAAATTTTCATTTGTGGCATATTTAAGATCAATAATAATATTGCTATTGGTAATTTTTTGTAACATGAGAAAAATAAAGGAGATTTTAGAGAATAAAAAAAATATAAAATATCAACTTAAACAAGCAATATTAAACAATGATTATGCAGAAATGCAATATTTAATTAATAATAATTATTATGATTTAAATGAATTAGATGAGCATTATTATTCTTTGCTTGACTATGCTTTAATTTGCAAAAATTTAAAAATAATTAAATATCTTATTAATAGAAAAGTTAAATTAGGCCTCACCTTATATCAAATTAACAAAGAGGACATATTTATTGATAAAATAAAGCTATTGCACGCAGCTGAATATGACCTAAATAATCTTGATATAGTTGGTTTTGCACCAATCCATTATGCTTCAACATTGGGTTTTGCAGATGCTATAAAATTATTAATGCAATATGATATAAAAATTCTAAAAACAGCTATTAATGGCGACACCCCAATTAAACTTGCTATTAAAAATTCTAAAATTGGAGTTTATATAGGAACAGCTTAGCAATTTTCAGAGGCTTCATCTTGCAATTTACATATTTCTAAACATGCATCGCTAGCTAATTGATAGATTTGATCAAATTGTTTTTTACTAAAATTTGCACCTTCAGCACTTGCCTGAACTTCTATTAATTCTGCTTTATTATTAATAACAAAATTAGCATCAACATCAATATTTGAGTCTTCCAAATAATCAAGATCAATAATCGCCATATCATTCATTAAACCAACAGAAATTGCAGCTATATTATTTTTAATAGGATTATGTTTTAAGATATTTTGTTTGCATAGTTTATTAATAGCAATTTTAAGCGCAACAAAACCACCATTTATGGCTGCTGTTCTAGTCCCTCCATCAGCTTGTATAACATCGCAATCTATAATTATTTGTCTTTCTCCAAGTTTTTTTAAATCAATTCCCGCTCTAAGACTCCTTCCAATTAATCTTTGGATTTCCTGGGTTCTTCCTGATTGCCTTCCATCAGATGCCTCTCTTTTCATCCTACTATTAGTTGACCTTGGTAACATACCATATTGAGCGGTAAGCCAACCTTTGCCAGTGTCTCTTAAAAATCTTGGCACATTTTCTTCGATTGAGGCTGTGCATATTACTTTGGTGTTGCCTAAGCTAATCAGGCATGATCCTTCTGCATGTAGGTTAATATTTGTTTCTAGGGTTAAATCTCTTACCTGATTAAATCTTCTTCCTGATATACGCTCCATATTTTACTTTAATTATTTGCAGCAAATAAACTAACGAAAATAATTAAATATGTCTAATAATTATTAATTGCAAAATTAAGAAAAAAGTTTTAAAAAAGAAAAAAATATTTAAAAAAATGGTCACAGAAGATAACAATAAAGACAAATCTTCTAAGCAAAAAGCCGAAAAAAGCCAAGAAGCAGCTACGGCAAATCAACAAGTAAATACAGCTGAAAAACAAGAAGTTAAAGATAGTAACAAAGAAGCTGAATTGAATAATAAATTGCTTAGAATGGCAGCGGAAATTGAAAATTTACGCAAAAGAAATGAGCAGCAGGTAAAAGAGCTACAAAAATACGCAATTTCAGATTTTGCTAAGGAAGTAATTAGTGTATTAGAAAATTTCTATTTAATAATAGATAACGCACCAGATGCTGAAATTCAAAAATCTGAAACAATAAAAAAATTTTATGATGGCATAAAAATAACACATAATGATTTATTAAAGCTATTTGAGAAGAACGGTATAAAAAGAATTTATCCATTAGGAGAAAAATTTAACCATGATAACCAGCAAGTTGTCAGCCAAATAAAAAGTGACAAAGAATCTGGTACGGTTATACAAGTAATCCAAGCAGGATATATGCTAAATGATCGTTTGCTCAAAGAAGCCTTAGTTGTTGTTGCACAATAACAATACTTAAATCATTAGAATTTAACGTAAAAATAGGTTTTATATGACTAGAATATTAATAGATGCAGTTTATCCACAAGAAATCAGAGTAGCTGAAATTTCAAAATCTGGCAAGGTTCTTAATTTTGACTATGAATCTGCTACTAGGAAACAATTAAAGGGAAATATATATCTTGCTAAAGTAACAAGAGTTGAGCCATCATTGCAAGCAGCCTTTATAGAATATGGGCAAGACAAACAGGGGTTTCTTCCATTTGCTGAGATTCAAACAGATTATTATCAAATTCCTACTGATGACAAAAAAAAATTAGAGCAGCTTCAAGAAGAGATAGAGGCAGCACATAATCCAGAGAAAGATAGTAAAGAAGCCAAGACAAAATCTTCATCTAATTCACGCCTAAAAAAAATATCTGAGGTAGCTGAGAATAACAATTCAGATCATGATGATTTAGATGAATCTTCCTTACAAGCACTTAAAAAAAAGCTAACCCAAAAATATAAAATACAAGAAGTTATAAAAAAGAATCAATTAATTTTGGTTCAAGTTATCAAAGAAGAAAGAGGTAACAAAGGAGTATCACTTAGTACTTATATATCTCTTGCAGGAAGATATTGTGTTTTAATGCCAAATAGTGGCTCACGTTCTGGTGGGATTTCACGAAGAATAGATAATATATCTGATAGAAAAAGACTAAGAGAATTAATTAAAGGGTTTAATATACCAAAAGGTACAAGTTTAATTTTAAGAACGGCAGTTCAAGGTAAAACTGATCAAGCAATAGAAAAAGATTATAATTATTTAGTAAATCTATGGAATAATATCAGGCAAGATACCTTAAATTCTTCTGCACCAGCATTAGTATATCATGAAGCGGACGCTATAAAAAGAGCAATAAGAGATTTATATGAGGAATCTGTTGAAGAGATAATAATTGAAGGATCAGATGCAGTGAACAGAGCAAAAAAGCTAGTTAAAGCCATTGATAATTCAGCTCTAAAAAAAATTAAAGAGCATAAAAGTAAAAATACTCTGTTTAAACATTACAAAATTGAAGAACAAATAGATTCATTTTATCAAACAAATGCAAGCTTAGAATCAGGTGGTTATATTGTAATAAATATAACAGAAGCATTAATCTCAATAGATGTAAATTCAGGCAGGGCAACAAAAGAGAGATCCGTCGAGGAAACAGCTTTAAATACTAATTTAGAAGCTGCAAAAGAAGTTGCTAGGCAAATAAGATTAAGAGATCTATCAGGTTTAATTGTAGTAGATTTTATCGATATGTTAGAACTAGAAAATAGAAAAGCTCTGGAAAGAGAGTTACGTTCTGCATTTGCTGATGATAAAGCTAAAATTCAAATTAGTAGGGTAAGCAATTTTGGTTTAATTGAAATGTCTAGGCAACGCCTAAAACCAAGTTTAATTGAAACAAATACCGATCCATGCTCTGCATGTAATGGAACAGGGTTTATAAAATCTTATTCTGCATTTTCCATTGATATTTTTAGAGCGATCAGATTTGAAGTCATCAAAAGATCATCTCGTGTAGTTAAAGTTTATGGTTCAGCTAATGCCATTGCATTTATCACCAATTTTCGTCGTAATAACATTAATATTTTAGAACAAGAAAATAACATAAAATTATTTTTATATGTTGATCATAAATTAGCCTCTTATGAATTTAGAGTTGAGTCTGAAAAAAATATTGCTGATGAAGAGCAAGAAAATCTTGATAATGACAAAACATACAATATTACCAAAGATAGAACTAAAAATATTAATTCAGGGGATGCCAAAAAAACTGTAGCTGAAAAAAATCTCATGAAAAAAATTTTTAAAAAACTTTCCAGCTAATTATTTTTTATATTGCTAACATTAGCTATTTTAGCTTTTGGAAATATTTCTTTAATTAATTTATAATCAGAACTTTCTAAAAATGCAGTTATTTTGCTATTATTTTCTTCCTCTTGCTGTTCTGAAATAGTTTTGGCATTTATTTGAACATCTTTTAAAAGAATTTGTATCTTATAACCAAATAATTCTATTGTTTTATCTTCAATATTATTTAGTAATTTTTTTGGAGTAGGAATTTTTTCTGCAAAAATTATTTTATCTTTTGTAAATTCAACAACAACTAAATTATTACAAATAAGATTGTAAATTAAAGGCTGCTTATCTGAAAAAGCCTCTAAAAATTCCTCAATAGAATTAACAGGATAGGTTTTGTTATTTTCAATATTATGATTTTCTGAAGATGAAAAATTATTTAAAGTTTTTTTTTAACTTCATTATTTGATTGATTAAGAATTTTTTCCAAATTTGCATCTGGTGCTAAATGACAAATTCTTATAACCGCAAGTTCTAGTGCCTGCATTTCATTTGCAATAAATTTTACCTCTTCTACTGCTTTAACAAGCATTTGCCATATAGGTATAATTTGACTTATTGCTAATTTAGAAGAAATATCTTTTATTTTATTTTCTATTTCAGAGCTTACTTTTATTTCTGTAAATTCCTCTTTAAGAATTATGGCCTTAGAAACCAAATAAGATATTTCTAATAAATCATTTAAGATATTTTTTATATCAGCTCCATTATAATAAATATGGTTAAGTTCTTGCAGTGCCTCGCTTATCTTGCCCTCTACAATATAAGAAAATAAATTAAAACTATTATCTAAACTGGAATAACCAAGGCTTTGTCTAACTATATCTATAGTTAAATTATTATTACTTACCAATCTCATCTGATCAAGAAGAGATAAAGAATCTCTAACTGAGCCACCAGATAAATTACATATTGAATCTATTGCTTCATCTGAAAATTTAATATTCTCTTTATTACAGATATTTTTTAAATGTTCTGATAATTCATTATTTGCTACTCTTTTTAGATCAAATTTTTGACATCTAGATAAAATAGTAAGAGGTAATTTCCTTATTTCAGTTGTCGCAAAAATAAATTTAGTATGGGTAGGAGGTTCTTCCAGAGTTTTTAGCAAAGCATTAAAAGCACTATTTGAAAGCATATGTACCTCATCAATTATAAATATTTTATAACGTGACATAGCTGGAGTATAATTTGCATTTGCTATGATTTCTCTTACATCATCTACGCCAGTTCTACTTGCAGCATCCATTTCTAAAACATCTGGATGGTTACCTTTCATAATAGATATGCAATTAGAACATTCCAAACATGGCTCAATTTGCGCAGCATCATTTTTACCATCTTTACCAATGCAATTTAAAGCCATAGCCATAATTCTGGCTGTTGTAGTTTTCCCAACACCACGAATTCCAGTTAAAAGAAAAGCATGAGAGATTTTATTAGTGCTAATAGCATTTTGTAATGTCTCTACTAAATATTTCTGACCAACCAAATCTTTAAATTGCTTAGGGCGGTAATATCTAGCAAAAACCTTATATTCAGATAAAGACATCTACATTAATTAAAAAGAGCATCCAAAATATAACCAAGCAGCAAAAATGCAAGCTCTAGAATAAATAAATAGTTGAAAAACAACAATTATTTAGATATTGTTTAAAAGGGGTAGGCAGTTCATTTTGTTAATTAGTCAGATCTGAAAGGGAGCAGCTAGCACAATTATGAACTGGGTTACCCCTTTAATCTCAGAGAAATCATCCATCTTTTAGCAAAAATATTTATTCATTTAGGAGCACTAAACTTCACCATATTTTTACAAAAATCTGAATAATTTCTCTGAGATTAAACAAGATTAAATCATATACATTTATTCATTTAGGAGAACTAAACTTCACCATATTTTTACAAAAATCTGAATAATTTCTCTGAGATTAAACAAGATTAAATCATATACATTTATTCATTTAGGAGAACTAAACTTCATCATATTTTTACAAAAATCTGAATAATTTCTCTAAGATTAAACCAGATTAAATCATATACTAAATTTACCAGCCATCTTTTAGCAAAAATATTTATTCATTTAGGAGCACTAAACTTCACCATATTTTTACAAAAATCTGAATAATTTCTCTGAGATTAAACCATATTAAATTATATACTAAATTTACCAATAATTTCTCTAAGATTAAACCAGATTAAATCATATACTAAATTTACCAGCCATCTTTTAGCAAAAATATTTATTCATTTAGGAGAACTAAACTTGATTATATTTTAATAATATTTTTTGCAATCTGTGCAGTACAGATTAAATAATTATTTTTTTTTTCATAATTAATATCCAGGCTATCTAAATCTCTTCCCAAAATATTGGCTTTAATCTTCCTTCCTATAAAATTAATAGTTAGCTTTTTTGGTTCCAATAAGAATCCTTTTCCTAAAGCTTTTAAGATAGCTTCTTTAGCTGTCCAAAAATGGTAAAATAAAGATATTTTATCATTTGATTTTTTCCAAAAACTTATCTCATCATCATTCATAAATATCAATGCTTGCTGCTCTAAATTATCTATATCTCTAATCTTTTCAATATCAATACCAACTAATTTATTAACAGAAGTGGCTATAACAAAAAAATCATTAGCATAAGAAAGTGAAATATTTAAATTAGAGTTCTTAACATAAGGCCTACCAAAACCATCATAAGAAATCTCAGCCTTAATATTATATTTTTCTGTTAATAATTTATTTAAACGATAATGTCTTGAGATATAATTTTCTTTATCACTCGGGAATTTATAGCTAGATAGTCTTTTTAATTGATCTCTGCTTAAAGATATATCATTTATGTAATTATCTTCATATGAGAATATATAATAACTAGCCATAAATTAATATGATTTTTCATTCATCTCTTGGTTTTTACGTTCATTATATCTGTATCTCCCAAGTCAGTGATGAAAGATAAAATAAGATTAGTTAATTGAGGTTGATTAACAATAGACCAATGATCTCCAGCAATAGTTTTACTACTAATATTTCCTTCAAAATAATTATGCCATCCACAATATTTATCTGCATGATTACTCTCTTTCGCTTTCACAACTAAAATATTATCAACTTTGATTTTTTCGTTTATCTGCAATTCTTTTACGTTTTTAATATTATTTAAAGCGACTTTATTTAAGTTATCTCTTTGCTCAATAGAAATATAATTACTATAGCCTAAAATATTAAAAAAATCATTCTTAATATCATCTGATTGTTGATAAAGTGAATCATATTTTTTAATTAATTTTAATAAATTTTCGTCATTATAACACTCATTTACATCTCCTTCTAAATATAAATCTGTAAATTTTTCATAATTACTATCAGCATCAATAAGAATTAAATGTGATAGTTTAAAACCTAATATAGAAAGTTTTTTTGCTATATTATATGCAATCAATGCTCCATATGACCAGCCAATTAAAATGATATTTTTTTGTTTTTGTTGAATGATAATATCTACATATTTATCAATTAACTCATTAGCTGAATTAAAAATAATTTCAGCTTCATTATAACCAGGAATCTCAAGGCCATATATGTTTGAACAATCTTTTAAATTATTATTTAAACCAGATGCTAATCTATATAGACTATTAAGATTTCCGCCCAAACCATGTAAAATAAATAAAGAGCTATTCTTATTGTGATGATGATCAAAATTATCTTTAGAAAAATTTACTAAGTAATTATCCTGAGATTTATTAATAGTTTTATTCTGAATAAGGCGTGCCATTGCTTCAATATTTGGAAAATTATATAATTCAGAGATATTTATATGAAGATGAAAATTTTGATATATTTCAGAAATTAAATTTAAAGATAAAAGAGAATTTCCTCCTAATTGAAAAAAACTATCATTAATATTAATGTTAGTAAGATTTAGAGTTTTTTGCCAACATAAGAGTAGTCTTTGTTCAATATTATTTCTTGGTGATATTAAAGTTTTTGGCAGCTCAAAATCTAGTTCCGATAATAATTTTTTATCAACCTTACCATTAGGATTTACAGGTAATTTTGGCAGGAAGTAATAAAGATTTGGTATCATATAATTTGGTATTTTACCATGAAGATAAAAAGCTATATCATCTTCTGATATTTCTTTATTAACAACTAAATAAGCAGCTATAACTTCTTTGTTATTTTTAGTTTTTTTAACTATTACAGCTTCTTCAATTACACTATTTGCCAATAATTCATTTTCAATTTCAATAGGTTCAATACGAATACCCCTGATCTTTATTTGAGAGTCATTTCTTGTAATAAATTTAATATTACCATCTATTTGCCATTTTGCTAAATCACCGGTTTTAAATAATTTTTTACCTGGTTTATAAGGATCATCAATAAATTTTTCTTTTGTTAGTTGATTATTATTAATATAACCAGCCCCAACACCAATACCTCCAATATAGATTTCTCCAGCAACACCATAAGGTAGAATATTTTGCTCATCATCTAAAATATATAAATAAACATTAGGAATAGCTTTACCAATAGTAATATTTTCTGGGTCAGTTATTTCATAATAACTACAAACATCACTTGCTTCTGTAGGGCCATAAGAATTGAAAACTCTTATATTTTGTAATTTATTTATTTTTTTCATATTAATTTCTTCTCCTCCTAAAAATATCATTTTTAATGAAGATAATTTCTGATAATCCAGCTCAATCAATGGATAAAGAAGGGAAGGAGCGCAATTAAGCCAAGTTATTTTCTCTTTTGCTATAATATCTATTATTTGTAAAGGATCATAATTACATAAATGCAGACAATTTCCTCGAATTAAAGGTGCAAAAAGATTTTTTTGAGCTAAATCAAAAGCAGGAGAATTAAAATTTAAGATATTTAAATTTTCATCAAAAGAATTTGCATACCAATCAAGTAAATTAGCAAAACCTTTTTTATAATTCATAACACCTTTCGGCTTGCCGGTAGAACCAGAGGTATATATAACATAAACAAGATCATCTGGGCTATGTTTTATCTCTGGTTTATTACTATTAGTTGATAAATTTTTGTGATAATCCACATATATAATTGCATTATGAGCAATATTTAAAGAATTTTTTAAATTATGCTTTGTTACTATAAGTTTAACATTTGAATCTTGAATTATATATTCTATGCGCTTTTTTGGATAATTTATATCTATGGGTAAATATGCAGCTCCAGCTTTTAATATAGCTATTAAGCTAATAATAAGCTCTGGAGAGTTATCTATGATTACAGCAACTAATTCATTAGTTTGAAGACCATTTTCAATCAAATAATTTGCTAAATTATTCGTTTTTTCTTCCAGTTCTGCATAAGTGATTTTTACATTACTACAAGAAACAGCGATATTGTCAGCTATGATACTAGCTTGCTTAGAAATAAGTTCATCTATAAATTGAAGCTTTTCTATTTTATTTTTAAAATTAGCTGCAAATAAATGATTATAATCAGTCTCTGATAAGTAATTTATATCTTTAATTTTTTGGGTAGGATTACTTACCAAATTATTAATAATAATTTGGTAACTATTACATATTTTTTCTATGATATTATATTCTAAAATATCAGATGCATATTCCATTCTGGCAGTTAAGCTACCATTATCATTTTGATAAATTTCTAATGATAATTCTGTTTTTGCATGTTTATTAGCACAGCTTTTCATGCTCACTTTAGTATTTTTAAAGTTAGAAAATTCTGGCAATGAATTTTGTAAAGTAAACATTAACTGAAAAGGGGAGTTACCCTCTAAATCTGCAGTTTTTTCAATGATTGATAATATTTTTGCAAAAGATATATTATATTTCTCATTAACTTCATTTTTAAGCTCTCTATGTAATTTCATTAATTCGATGAAATTAACATTATTTTTTCCTGTAAAATCTTCTTTAATTAAAAGAGTGTCTGTAAAATACCCTGCTACATTTTGAAACTCTAGCATGTTTCGATTAGAAACAGGAGTTGCAATATTAAAAATATTTTGCGCAGAGTTTTTAAATATTGTTATAGCCAAAACTGATATTAAGAAGTCAAATAATGTACAGTGATTCTGATTACATAACTTAATAATCTTATCAGCTATTTCTTTACTTATATCAAAGTGAATATTATCTGCTACATAATCAGCAATATTTAATTTATTATGAGCATTTGGTAATTTAAGATATTGATAATTTTCTTGGTTTTTTTGCCAAAAAGATTCTGCTTCTTTTATATATTTATAATTAGAATCATCATTCTTATAACAAACATAATCTTTAAAAGCATAATCAGTTTTTTTAATATCAATCTCTCCATCTTCTAATAAGTTATTATATATTTTGATTAAATCATTTGTTAAAATTCCAACTGAAAAGCTATCGCATATTATGTGATGAATCGATATTAAAAGACAATGATTTAGATAATCATTATCAGAAAATAACTTAGCTCTAATAAGCAAATCTTTTTCAAGATTAAAAATTCTATTAGCTTCTAAAGCTATTAAATCATCCAATATATCATTTTTTGCTAATGTTACTTCTTCTAATGAAAACTCAAAATTACTCTTAATTATTTGCATTGGAGAATCAGCTTCATCCAATATATTTATTCTTAAAGCTTCATGCTTACTTATTAATAATTCAAAAGATTTTTGTAGTGTTTTTATGGATAATTTTCCTTTAATTATAACTTGGTAAGCTATATTGTAACTGGTGTTTTCAGGTAATGCTTTATAAAAAAACCATAATTGTTGTTGATTGGAAGCTAGCGGAACCTTATTTGATTTTATTTTTTTTGCATATTGATAATGGCAACAAGGTTGTTTGCTTATTAATTTTTCTAAATGATAAATATCAGCATTTTTTATAAAATCTGTAATTGAGATCTTCTTCATATATTTGCCATATATTCTTGAAATCAAAATAGATGCAGTAAAAGAATTGCCACCTAAATGAAAGAAATTATCATTTACACCAATTTTAATCTGTTCATCCATGCCTAAAACTTCTTTCCAAATTATCGCAAGATCTTGCTGAAGCTTATTTTTTGGTGCTAAATATTCTTTTGCATGATATGAACGGCTAGCTCTCATGGAGTTAATAACCGTTAATTTATTTTCTAAATATAATTTTTTTGTTAATTGCCTTTGAATTTTGCCACTTGTTGTTTTGCAGCTAGTCCCTTTTTTAATTAAAACTATGTCATATAAAGCAAAATTATAATTATAATTTATTTTTTCATTTATCTGGCGAAAGAAAATAGCAGATTCATCATCTTTGATATTTGCCTCTAAAACCAAGATAATTTTTTCTTGTGCATGTTTTTCTATACTAAAGCAAGCCAGTGAGTTTGTTCTAATTTTATTGCTTACCTCTTCAGCTAGTAATTCTATATCTTGTGGATAAATATTCTGGCCGTTAATTATTATAAGATCTTTTAATCTGCCGCTAATATATAATTCACCTTCATAAATAAAGCCTAAATCTCCTGTTCTAAGAAAAGGTCCGTGACCTGTAGTTACTTCATATGCATGGAATATTTCTTGAGTTTTTTCTTTGTTATTCCAATAGCCTTTTGCCACAGATGGGTCTTTTACCCAAATTTCTCCTACATTACCATCTTCGCATTTAGAAAAATTTTCTGGATTTACTATATATAATTTTTCTACAAATTTTGGAGAGCCACAGGAAACATTTACCAATGTTGATTTATTGTCAATTTTAATTCTTGAGTGATTAAGATATTCTTTCTTATTAATATGAAGGATCTTGTTTTTTTTATTATGGTAAGTAGCACTAGTAAATAATGTGGTTTCCGCCATACCATACGCCCCCTTCACAGAATCTTCCGGTAAACCAAATTTCTTAAACTTATTGGTAAACTCACTTATAACGGAAGCTTTAATTGGCTCAGCACCATTTGATATATATTTCCAGCAAGATAAATCCAAAGAATCTTTTAATGAATCAGCTATCCTTTTTATATTGCAAAGCTCAAAAGCAAAATTTGGTGCAGCGGAAAAGCTTCCTCTATATTTACTTATGGCTTTAATCCATAATAGAGGTGATCTAATAAAATCATTTTGTGACATAAAAACTGAATTGCAGCAAAGCTTGATTGCAAGTAATATACCACTAATAAGTCCCATATCATGGTAAATAGGCAGCCATGAAACAATTACTGTTTTTTCGTTTAAGCCATCATTTTTACTAATAATTTCAAGATTATGTATAATATTATTATGTGTAACCATTACGCCTTTAGGATCAGAGGTGCTTCCAGAAGTATATTGTAAGAACGCAATCTCATTATTTTGAGTTTTTTCTTCTTGAAACTCACTAAATTTGGTAAGTTTTAAATTATCAGTTGCTAAAATTTGAATTTTTATGCCAATGGCTTGAAAAGAATCCTTTACTTTCCCTTGATAAGATGCCAAAGTTAAAGCAATTTTAGGTTCACAATTTTTAATTATTGAGGATATTCTAGAAGTAGCTCTGCTATCATCAGCTACATAGGCTGGTACTGCGATGCAGCCAGCATATAGACATGACATAAAAGCTTTTATGAATTCAATGCTTGATGGGTACAGAAGTAAAACCCTTTCGCCCTTTAAGCCCTGCTTTTGCAAATAAGAGGCTAGGGATAATGTTTCTTGATATAATTCAAGATTAGTAATACGTCTAACTTCTTCACCTTGCTCTAAAAAAATATAAGCTATTTTATTTGGAAAATTTTTTGCGTTATATGTTAAATGCTCAGTTATTGAATTAAATCTTTCCTCCATTTTATCTATCTAAATTTTATAATATTTTATCAAAATGCCAATAAAAAATGATAAAAGCAGATAAGAAAATATAAATCATACCTTAGTTTAAACGCAAAGTAGTTATTAAGTAAAATGCTGCCTATAGGTAAAGATCTAAATTTTAAATTGAACATATAACAATTAAACTTTAAAACACAACTTAAAGGTTGAAAATAAATAAATTTAAAATTATTACTAAGTTTAATTGCAATTACATACTTTAAAGATGCTCATCAGAAAAATTCACATTATTTTGCTAATATTTATATGTAAAAACTCCTTAGCAATAAATTATTTTGATCTCACATTAGAAGAGCTAATGAATATTAATATTTCATCTGCATCAAAATGGGAAGAGAGTTCTTTTGAAAGCTCGACTGCTTCATATGTAATAACAGAAGAAGATATTAAAAGATCAGGTGCAACATCAATACCTGAAATTTTAAGGCTTGCTCCAGGTGTACAAGTTGCAAGGATTGATTCGGATGAATGGGCGGTTGGCATAAGAGGGTTTAATGATCGGTTTTCTGATAAATTATTAGTTCTTATTGATGGAAGATCTTCATATGTGCCATTATTTTCGGGTGTATATTGGAATAGTATTGATTATATATTGCCTGACATAGAAAAAATTGAAGTAATAAGAGGGCCTGGAGGATCATTATGGGGCGCTAATGCAGTAAATGGTGTGATTAATATAATAACAAAAAAAGCTAAAGATACCCAAGGTAAGTTTTTATCTTTTGCAGCTGGAAATTATAACAAAAATATAGTTTCTGGCAGATATGGAGGGCAGCTTAAAAATGGTGATTATTACAGCATGTTTTTAAAAAATAATGCAAGAGATATGTTCTATGATAAAACTTCTGGTAATAAGTCTAATGATGATTGGGCAATGAAGAGGGCCGGTTTGAAATATGAGTCTGTTTTAAGTGAAAGCTCTGGAATAACATTTCAATCAGAACTTTATGATGGTGTAACTAATCAAGATTATAAATTTCCTGATACTAATAATATAGTAAATGGTGAAACAGATATTTTTGGCGGCAATGCGATTGTAAAATATACAAATAATTTAGCTAAAAAATCAAAGTTAGATATACAGCTAAATTTTGATTATGATAATCGTGATGAGGTAATATTAGATAGGAGTAATAGAACTGTTGGATTGAATATTGAGCATCAATTAAAATATAATAGTAAAAATGAAATTGTTTACGGCTTAGAATATAGAAATACAAAAGATAATTTGAGAGAAACTAAAATTAACGGAACAAATTATTTATCTTTTGACCGACCAAAATTATCATATGATATATTTAGCGCATTTTTTCAGAATAAAAGCGAGCTAGTAAATGATAAATTATTTTTTACTTTAGGTTCAAAATTTGAATATAATGATTTTACTCACTCTAATATTCAGCCAACAGCAAGAATTTCATATATAATTAATAAAACAAAACATTTATGGGCGGCAGTTTCAAAGGCGGTAAGGCAGCCTACAAGATGGGAAGATGGTTTTTCAAGAATTTATCATGCAAGAGGAGCTAAAATATATGGTAATCAGAATTTTGATAATGAAAAAACTACTTCTTATGAATTAGGGTATAAATCTCACCCTTTTAAAATATTATCTTATGATTTAACTGCATTTTATAATGATTATGATAATTTAAGAGGTTTAATATATGATGATAACACAGGTAACTTAAATTTAAATAATTCTGCCAAAGGTGAGTCATATGGTTTTGAAGTTTCTGCAAATTATGACCCTACCAATAAATTAAGGTTGGCACTTAACTATTCTTTTATAAGAATATCCCTTCATCCAGGAGCTTTAACTGATCAAAGTGAATATTTTGAAGATATGACACCATATAATCAATTGGGGATAATGGCATATTATAATATTAACAGTAAATTAAGATTTGATAATCATCTATATTATAATGATAATTTATCAGATGACTTCCTAGAAGTTGATGCTGATTCATATATAAGATTTGATTCTAATATTTCGTATAAATTGCTCAAAGGTTTAGAGGTTAGTTTAATAGGTCAGAATTTGACAGATTCAAGGCATAATGAATGGGGGGCATCTCTCTATTCAACAACAAAGGAGGTTGGAAGAACCTTCTTAATTAAAGTTAATTACGAGTTCTAAATATTAAATAGAACTTGAGTAATATAAATATATAATGAAAGAAAAATTCAGCAAATCAAAGATTAAAATATCAGTTATAACAAGTATAATTATTATGCTTGTTATATTTTGTAAATCTAGTATCGCTGATAATTTAAAAGATAAAGAGGCTTTTGTTAAAACTAAGATTAAACTAGCCTTTATCTATAAATTTATTGAATTTATAGATGGTGATTGGGAGTTTGCAACTGCAGATAATCAGGTAGTAATATCTGTATATGGCAATTTTGCTAATGAAGAGCTAGAAATGCTCATGAATTATTCCTTAAAAAATGTTAAAAATACCCCTATAAAAATTCAATATAATCCTAATATTAAAAATTCAAGAAATAGCGATATTGTATTCTTTACTAAAGGATCAGATGCTAAAATAGCTAAAATATTAAGAAACACCCGAAAAGATATTTTATCAATAGGGGATATAAATTATTTTACTGACAAGGGCGGAATAATTGAATTAAGCGAATATAGAGGTAAGCTTAGATTTAAAATTGATAATGAAGGAGCTAAAAAAAGAGGAATTATGTTTAACGCTAAATTACTAGAATTGTCAGAGAGGTAAAATGTTTAAAATATTATCAGATTTTCATCAAAAATTAGCAAATTTACCTGTTAAGCATAAATTAATGCTTATAATTTTAAGCGTTAGCACAATATGTATTTTATTTACTGTTTTATCTTTTTCAACATATGGAGTGGTAAATATCAAGAAGCAAATGCAAGATGAACTGGCAATCACAGGTACAATAATAAGCAATAGAATTAATGCATCCCTATATTTTGAAAATAATAGTGCTGCCTTGGAAACATTAGAGGCGTTAAAGGCTAATCCATCAATTGAAAAAGCCTGTGTATATAATAATAAGGGAGGTGTTTTTGCAAATTTCTATATAGGTACATTATCTGATACTTCATGTCCTAAAATTATGCCTTCACAAATATTTTTTGATAAAGGTAGTTTAAAATTATATAGGGATGTTCAAGATAGTTATGATAATTCTGTAATAGGAACATTATATATTGAATCAAATTTAAGTAGAATTTCAAAATATATTACAAAGCAATCATTTATAGCTATAGCGATTATTTCTATCACCCTAATTATAGGTTTTTTATTGGCTAGAAAATTACAAAAAATAATTTCTCGTCCCTTATCCTTATTAGTTCAAGATAATAATAATTTAGATAAATTTCTAAATCAAAACTCTCCTTTTTTTACAAGTGGTAATGAACTTACTAAAATAGAGTTATTAATGTCTGCAATGCTAAATAGAGTAAGTCATTTAGAAGGTGAAGTATTAAGACGTAACAAAGAATTAAGAGATGTTGTAAGAAACTCGGAATCTACATTTAATTATTTAAGTAACGAATTAAAGCAGCCACTTGAATCTACTTTAGCATTTGGTGATATAATAAGCTGCAAAGCTATAGGAAATATAGATACAGAATATATATCATATTTTAACGATGTTTACCTTAATGTTTTTTATTATTACGGTATTATCAATGATACTATGGGCTTTTATAAAAGCCATTTAAAGTCCTCCTCAGGTAGGCAAGAAGCTTCAAATCCTAATGATATGATAGAGTCGGTATTAAAGGATCATAGAAATAATAAACCAAAATTTATTAAAGATATTGATTTTACTTATCAATTACCAAATATGACTGAAATAAATATATTCCTAGATAAAGTTATAGTTCATGAAATCATCCATAATATTATTTTTATATTTAGTAAATATGTAAAATTTATTGATAAAAATACCCTTAATTTATGTGTTACAACAGCTATCGATGATAAAGATCTTGATGCTAAAAAATTTAAAATAGAAATATTATGTACAGAATTAAGAAACCAAGATATTTCTGATATTCTAGAAAATCATCAAGATTACCAAAATGACATACATCTTTTAAGAGCAAAATTACAATATCTTAAATATCTTACTTCCTATAATGGTGGTTACCTAGATTATGGTGAGGATTTAAGAAAATTATCAAAACTAGTGTTATTTTTTCCTATAAGCCAAGTAACAGTTGATTCTCTGGAAATGGTTAATAATATAAGAAAAGATATATTAAATAATCAATGAGTTCGAGGAGAATAGTTTTAATAGATGGTTACAGCTTTGTTTTTAGAGCTTACCATTCAATGCCGCCATTAAGTAATCCTGAAGGTGTAATTGTTGGCGCCTTATATGGTTTTAGCAACATGATCTTCAAAGTAAGAGAATCATTAAATGCTAGCCATTTTGCAGTTATTTTTGATCATGGAAGCAAAAGCTTCAGAAATGAGATTTATAAAGATTATAAAGC
>Ga0181585_10001871_pt1 | contig 18639 bp, 19 predicted proteins | sample 071ome_29_FD_132469 | JGI IMG/M metagenome (GOLD analysis project Ga0181585, IMG submission 132469) | Coastal salt marsh microbial communities from the Groves Creek Marsh, Skidaway Island, Georgia - 071407BT metaG (megahit assembly) | ecosystem: Environmental > Aquatic > Marine > Intertidal... | reverse complement strand
TGTAAGCATAAAAACATTTTTTTATGATGACCTTGTATTAGACATCAACAAATCCATGAAAATTACTCATGAAAATCATCAATCCCTTTTAAAATCTTTCAAAAAAGTTCTTGTATTAAATAACTATGGAACCTTTAAATTTTCCTCAAAATTAGAAAATCTAACAATAATCGATATATGGAATTAAGAGATAACTATAATTAATAAATATTTATGAGTAATTATAATTTATCGATTGTAGTTGTCACAAGAAATGATAATCATGGTTTAAATCTTAATGAGCGAACAAATCGGTTTTTGGATAGCTGCTATTATATGTCGCAAAAACACAAGGTATTTGTAGAATTAATTATAGTTGAGTGGAATCCTCCCTCGGAAAATGAAAGTTTAAGTGAGTTGTTCTCTAAAAGAGTAAAAAGAAATAATTATTTAGATATAAAAATTATTACCGTTCCAAATGAATTGCACAATAAATTTGAAAATTCAAAAAATCTACATTTATATCAAATGATTGGAAAAAATGTTGGGATCAAAAGAGCAAATGCAAAATTTGTACTAGCAACAAACATTGACATTATTTTTAATGATGACTTTTTTTTAAAAATTAAAAAAGGATTAAAAGAAAAGACTTTATATAGATGTTATAGATTAGATGTTCCTCAGGACTATGCTTTTATTGAAAGCCCCATTGAGCTTCTTCAAAAATGTAAACAAAATTTCCATACAATCAATTCACGATTTGGTACTTTTATCTATAAAAATAAATTTATTAGGTTTTTGTTGAATCATTCGATGACTTTCAATATGAGATTGCGATTTTTAATTATTTATTTCACTTGTAAAACATTTTTGATATTTATATTAAAGATAATATTTTTTCATTTAACCTTTTTACCAATGCATAAAGCATCAAAAAAATCCTATTTAGACTTTAAGGTTAAAGTTAAAAAATCCTATTTAGACTTTAAGGTTAAAGTTAAAAAATCCTATTTAGACTTTAAGGTTAAAGTTAAAAATTCCTATTTATTTACCAATGCCTGTGGTGATTTTACCCTATTAGATAAAAACTCTTGGCTCAAGATAAATGGATACTTAGAGTGGCCAATCTATTCGCTTCATATTGATAGCTTCCTATTATTTCAGGCTTATTATAATGGATTAAATTTTAAAAATTTGACCAGCGTAGTTACCTTTCATATTGATCACTCAATTGGATCGGGATTTTCACTTGAGGGTGAAAAAATACTTTTAAATAAACTTGCTCAAAGATCAATTCCTGTTTTATCGTTTGACGAATACAAGAAAACTGTAATAAAAATAAAAAATAATAAAATAAAATTTAACAAAAATTGGGGGCTGGCCAATAAAAAATTAAAGGTTAATTACTTATAGCATGATTAAAAAACTTAAAGGTAGTGGATTATCTGACATTTTAATAGCCTTTAAAAAGATAAATATGATTTTATTTATATCTTTAAGTGACCTAAATGCCCGTTACAAGAATAGTATACTTGGGCCACTATGGATATCAATTGGAACGGGAATATTTGTCTTTGGTATTGGTTTTTTGTGGAGTGAAATTCTCAATAAAGAACCTAGTAACTTTTTGCCCTCACTTTCAGTAGGAATAATTTTTTGGCAATTCATTTCCTCATGTTTGTCGGACAGTACAACTATATATACTAATAAGATATCTTTAATTAAAAATATAAAATTGCCATTATTTATGTTCCCATTACAAGTTTTATTAAGACAGATAATCAATTTTGGACATAATGCAATTATTTTAATAATTATTTTATTTTTCTTTGAAGTAAATCTTAATATTGAATTTTTACTTTGTTTTCCATTTTTTTTAATTTTTATTTTTAACATGTTGTGGATTGCTCTTGTAATGAGTATTATCGGAGCTCGTTTTAAAGATTTTCATTTTGTTGTCGTTTCTATTCTCCCAATAATATTTTTCATAACCCCTGTTTTGTATCAGCTTCCAGATATTGGGTTATTCAGTAAATTATTACTTCTTAACCCTTTTACTCATTTAATTGAAATGATTAGAAATCCATTAATTGGTAATGAATTAAATTTATTCTCTGTATATTTTTCTATAATATTTTTGTTAGTAGGCTGGATATTTACAATACTTTTCTTCAATAGAACTAGGGATAGAATTATTTTTTGGATATAGATAATGGCAATTATAAAATTTAATAATGTATCACTTAAATATCCAATATATAACAATAGAAATTTATCATTTAGAAATCAATTGCTTAGATTAAGTACAGGTGGGATTATTGAATCTGAAGCCGGTAAAATGAATTATGTAACGGCTTTAAATAATGTTAATTTTGAAATTAATGAAGGTGATTTTATAGGCTTGGTTGGACATAATGGTGCTGGTAAAACTACCTTACTTAGAACGATGGCAGGTATCTATACTCCTAATAGCGGAACTATTATAAAAGAGGGAATTACTTCAACAATATTCGATCAAGGCGCATGTATGGAAATTGAATTATCCGGATATGAAAACATAATCAGGATGTGTCAGATTTATGGCCTCTCTAAAAAAGAGGCATTTTCTAAAATTTCCGATATTGAGGATTTTACTGAGCTAGGTGAATTTCTTAATCTTCCTGTAAGAACATACTCTACTGGAATGTCGTTGAGATTGAGTTTTGCTGTAGCTACAGCTATTGCACCTGAAATTCTTCTCATAGATGAGATATTTGGTGCAGGAGATCAGGCCTTTAGAGAAAAGGCAAATAAAAGACTAAGTAAAATTATAAATTCATCTAAGATATTTGTTTTTGCTTCTCATTCAATGGATCTCATTAAAAAATATTGCAATAAAATATTTCTCTTAAAACATGGAAATATTGAAATTAAAAAAATCAGTTTCATAAAATAATTAATGGAATCAAAAGATATTAATGGCAACATCTAATCTTAATAATAATCCAGAAATTACCAAAAAAATATTATCTTCAGGATTGATTTGTAATGATCCATTTATTCTTTTTGATATCGGTGCAAGTCAAGGCATTGAAAGTCACTGGAAAATCTTCCAACCATTTTTTAGGGCTTATGGATTCGATCCTCTTGTAAAAGAAATTCATAGGTTAAATAATCTTGAAACGAATCCAAATATTAAATATTTTGATGCATTTATTACCAACAATAATATAAAGGAAAATTCATCCAGGCCTTGGTTTCCAAACTCATATCAAAGATCAACTGCAATGTATGCCGGAGAAATTATTAATAAGCCATACAAATTAAATTTTAATAATAATGACTCAGATATGATTGAGTCAAACAATAAATTTTCAATAGATGATTTTTGTATTAATAATCAAGATATTAATAACATCGATTTCATTAAAATTGATACAGATGGGCATGATTTAGATGTAATTAACGGATCACTAAAGTCATTAAAGGATAAAAATGTTCTAGGGTTATTTGTAGAATGCCAGTTTCAAGGCCCATTAAGTGACGACTCAAACTCTTTTTATAATATTGATAAAGTACTTAGAAATAATGGTTTCTCCCTCTTTGATTTGGAAACATACAGATATTCCAAAAAAGCGCTTCCAGATATTTTTTATTTTGATATCTTTGCACAAACGAAAAATGGCCAAATTTTAGCAGGTGATGCATTATATGTACGAGATTATATGGCCGAAGGTTATTCGAATAAATTTTGCACATTGAGTAATGATAAATTACTAAAATTAGCATGTATTTTTGAAATTTATGGCTTATATGACTGTGCTGCTGAAATAATAATTTATTTAAATAAAAATAATTGTTTAAATAATATGATTACTAAAGATTTCCTGGATATACTAACAAAAAAATATCATAAAGATATTTCTAGTTATGATGAATTGATAAGATTATTTAACAATAACCCTCAAAAATTTTTTCCTCATAATGTAATTATTCAAAAATTAAATAAAAATAGATTGATCAAAAAGATATATAAATTAATGAGATCATTTTTCTTTGAGAAATGAATTTTTTTCAATTAATTTTTTTATGGTATCCTCTGGGGATATATCGTAAAAGTTTTCAAATGTATTATTAATTTTGTTTCTATTTTTAATTTTATTGATCTTAGACAAAAGATTTTTTATATCACTTACTTGAATACCAAATTTATTCCTACATCTAATTTCAATTGGAACTTCTGATATTAAGTCATAATTTTTATTTTTTATTTTGGGGGTTGTATTAATAAATAAAATTTGTTTTTTTAACCCTAATGCATAATCAAAAGCAATTCCTGACCAATCAGTAATTAAAAAATCACTCTTAATAAGACTGTCATAATTGCTAATACTCTCTTCTAAAAAAAAATATTTATATTTAATGTATTTATTAGAGATTTCTTGCAACAAATTTTTATAATGTTTTGAGGTTTCAGGGTGGGGTCTTAGATAAATAAAAAATTTTAGAGGTAATAATAAATCAAGAATCTCAAATATTTTTCTTGACTCAATTATTGAATTATCACCCCATGTAGGTGCAATTAAAATAGTGTTTTTTGTTTTTCTGTTATTTTTTGTTATTTTTTTTAAGTCCAACAGGGGAGAATAAATTGACTCATATAGTTCTTTTTTTGGCCAATTATATTTTTTAATTATTTTTCTAATTTCTCGTTTATGATGATCACCACAAATAAAAAACTTATCATAAATATCAAAAGCTAATTCATTGTAGGCCATATGCAAACTATTAAGTGAATGTTGTATATAGCAATAACTTAAACAAAACTTAGATTTTTTTACTTGAAATTGATTAATATCTGGAGATGTTGTAAATAAGATTGATGCATTAATATTACTTAGAATATAATCTCTTACTCTTCCCGAGCCAATATACAAAACTTCAATATTTTTATTAATTTCGACGAATGCATTATCGTGGCAGTCTTGAGTGAGGTACTTGATATTATTTGAATTTATTTGTTTTTGTAGCGCATTTACAAAGGGTTTAATAAAATTCCAATGATTTCTCCCTTCGCTAAAAAACACTATATTGGTATTTTTTTTAAAAGTTTCGGTAATATAAATTAAGTTTTTAAATGAGATTAGAAAATTTTTAATCATCTATTTCATAAAAATTTTTTTTACCAAATTTATTATTTTTAACCAAAAATTTTTGAGATATATAAAACTTGCTGCTATTGCGCCAATTAAGCCAGAGATTATTGCACTAAAAGAGGCAGGATCAAGATAAGCATAGGCATTTAGTGAAAAAAGCATTGTCATTAAAAATAAAGTTATTTTTTTCATAATTAGTATTTATTGAGTTGCCTTATATTCAATCATATCATTTAATGAAATAATTTTAGTTTTTTTTCCATTTTTTAACTCCCTAATTCTATTAAAGCTTATTGCAGGATATATGTTTTCAATTAATAGAATAGGGGGAACTATTGGTTTAATTGTATTGCTAAAGAATTCCTCAAAATCTCCAAAACTATTCACCTGAAAAACTTGTGCTTCATAATCATTTAATAATGAGTAAGTATCAATTAAAATCGCTGATTCGGGACCGTAGGTTGTAATATTATTAAAATTATTTTGTCCAATTAAACTTTGTAATAAATTTATATTAATACTCATGATTGTTTTATTAATATTAATTAGCTCTTTAGCTATAATCCCAAGTGGTGCTTGAGCATCCGAAGATAATCCATAGCCAAATAGTTCAATTGCATACACATCATGATTTTTTTTTAATAAGTTCTCAATTTCTAACTGGACAGTTTTATCATTAAGTTTATCTGTAACAATTAAAATTTTTTGTGAATCAGGCTTAGCACTTTTGAATGTATATAAAAGTGTTTCCAAATTATCATCAAAATTTACTAACCACGAGTTGTATTCTTTTTGTTCATTATTAATAATAAATTTTTTTTTATTAATTAATAAATGTTGTTTAGTTGAAGGGATTGTATTTATTAAAAATTTTTCTTTAATAATTTTCTTTAAATCATAGGATGATTTTATTAATGCATGATTTCTATTTGAAAAATTAGTTTTAATAATATAGTTCTTATACAAATCATAATATGTCTTTTCAGTGAGATTTTTTAAATGAATATTGCTCAGGTCAAATATATTTCCAGGCTCCTCATGTATGTAACATTTATTACATTTTTTACCTTCAGATTTAATTATAAAATTTATTGCTATTTCACTTTTTTCATCACCGAAATTATGTAATGATTCATTATTATAAAAAGTAGAAATATTATTTTTTAAATTAATTTTATTTAAAATTGATGATATTTTATATATTGAATTATTTATATTATCCTTCGGCGTTAAAGAGTCATAATTTGAAAAAATATATAATAATTTAGTTTTATTTGAAATTAATTTAGAAACATTTATGGCATCTGTTGGTATATTTGTTGATACATGCACTAAATATTTATGCTTGAGCATTCTAGCAAGTTGGTTCGATTGAACTCCACCATAGGAATACCCCATTAAGCCCAGGGAATTATAGCGTAAAGGAATTTTTGAACTTAGAATATCAAGTAAATTTCTAAAATTATATAATTCTATGTCTCTAGTATCAATTTCTGTGTTTGAAATATAAAATAAGCTGTCATGTTGCCTCGCAAATCCTAGATCATTATATCGATGAAACGGTGGATTATTGCAGAAACTATTCATTGTTACTGCAGCAATACCATTAGCAGCAAGCGAGACCATGCGATTATGTTGACGGTCGACAACATCATTCCCACCAACTTTAGTACCACAGCCTAAGGGATTTATAATTAAAGCTTGATTATCAAACTTAACTGGTAAATATATAGCACCAATATTTTTGAGGCCCCATAGTCCCGTCTCATAAATAAAATATATTAATCTATAACTGTAATTTTCATGGTGATATATCTTATCGAGGATAATTTTTATTTTTGGCTCTTGAGCAATTTTGCTAATTTTCGATATTTGAGAGTTTATAAATTTCTTATCATGATCTGCTAGCAAATCACTGTACTTAATAATATCTTTGTTATTATTGTTTTTAATTGCGGTTTCAAAATTACTAATATTATTTTGAATTATTGACTCATAATTTAAATCATGAAATTGTTTATGAGATGAAAATGAGAATGTATTTGGGTAATCATAAAGTAGATGTTTCCTAACAGAACTTGTAATATTTTCTTCAGTAATTTTATTATTAATTAAATTTGTTAATTGAATTTTTGATATTATATCTGCATCAATATTTTGTATTTCAAATATGTTTTCAATTGAAAGGCCCTCTAATTCAGCTTTTCTAGAATCAATATGAAAATTTCTGATTGAATTTAAATCGTTATTTTCACTGTAGTGCCATAAATAATCTATAAAGTTAATGTATTTATTTTCTTTATGACCATGGAATTTAAAGTGTATTTTTTCTGCAACATAATGTCCAGCTCTGTCTACAAATCCAATAAATGTCCTTTCTCCTAAATCATTGAAGTAATATTTATGCATTTTTTCATGGATGCGAGGGAACAAAAATAATAGCAATATAAATAGAACAAGAATTACAATTAAGAGTTTTTTATTGAATAATTTCAATTTTCCAACTCCAATGCATCACCATTTAAAATCCATCCAGCATCCTTCCTAAAATAAGATTGCAGTTTAGTCACATCTTCCGGTACATTCTCATTAGTTTCATGATAAATTTGTTTCCTAATATTGAGAGTGTTTTCATTATTCAGCTTATTCAAATTTATCCCATTCATTTTTTTATTGGGATTTATATTAAATAATGAAAGTATAGTTGGGTATAAATCTACTAATTGAGAATTAAATTTTGAAATAATCAAATCCTCATTTTCTTTGCCTTTATTTTTAATAAGCAAAAGTGCAGACGCTCTCAGCTCTATCTGACTGGCAGGCATGGCTGATACGTCCCCTTTATTTTTATGAAGTAATTTTTTATCTAAAAGTGATGGATTTTTTTGTGTTTCTAACAAAAAATCATCATCCCATGCCGGAAATCGGTCAATAAAATCCGAAACTGTGCCGTGATCTGAGTTTATAATTATCGTACTATCTTTATACCTACCTAATTTCTTCAAATGATTATTTAATAAATTAATTATATGAATACCACATTTATGATGTTCAATTGATCCATACACATCGTTAGGTATTTTTTTAAGATTGCAATTTTTATCTCTAGTATAGGGCCCATGAGGTATCAATAAATGAACATATTTATATTGTATATTTTTCCCATAATTTTTATCCCACTGAAGAAAATCTAGAAAGCCGTTATAAGAATATGACTGAATATGTCTTTTGCTATCCCATTTTTCATTATTATTAATATTTTTATGATCTTTAGTAAATGAAGTTAAAAAACGAGATACCATAAAAGGAAGTTCAATAATTTCGGCAGGCCTCTCTTTATAACCGTTTAATCGCCATAGGCTAAATTTTATTGAGGATGGCATTATTTTATAAAAAATAATATCTAATGGAAGATAGGAATCATTTTTGTTCGGGTTAATTGCGTATTTGTCAACAAATGATTCGCAGTAAGCTAAATTATTATTGTTGCAAATATAACTATTAAAATAACTTCTTATATATGTGAAGTATGCTTGCGATATTTGATTTTGAGATAAGATTTTTGGGTAGCCATCCTTCCAATTATTTATCATAAACTCTGGAAACTGGTTCAAAGATTTTTTATTATATAAATTTCCAGATAAATATGATGGGACAGATAAATGTGTCCTTCCATAATTTGCTTTATTGTTTTTATAGAAAATGTAACCATCAAAATCATTAGTTAAGTTTTCTGTATTTATTAAATGATTAAAAACATGAGATGTAAATCCATCTAGAACCAAATGGTATACATTCTGTGACTTAAATTTTGAATGTTTTGAAATATTAGCCAAATTTTTTTGATTTTCGTTAGATTCATATGTCTTTGTTTGTAAATTTTTAAAACTTTGATAATAGTTTATTAGATCAAATGTAAGAATACTTATTAACGCAATTAATGTAGAGACAAATAGTTTTGAATAATCGAGGCTTAAAAATAATTTTATTAATAAATAAATTAAGATGAGCTCAAATAAAAAAAGAAGTATGAGGGCAGTTTTTGTATCAGCCCAATAAATACTGTATAGAATTTCTTCAAGAAATATAAAGCCAAAAAAAGCGACGCCAAGCCTTAGTAATTTTTCTCTATGTTTTGAAAAATTAATTGATACAAAAAAAAGCAATGTAAAAGTAATGCAAAATAAAATCAAATACAATAAAAAACTTGAGGGAGGAAAGATAATTTCTAAAAGATTATGAGAAATAAAGTCAAATGGTAATTTAATAAATATAAGATATGGGAAGATAAATGCTGGTAAGAGATACTTCAAGTAATATTTACTAATCATAATTTAATACCTCATCTAATAAATTTTTAATATTACCTAAATCATTGCCAGAATAATTTTTTACTCTGCTAGTAAGATTGGATTCGATTTGTTTGTAATGGCTATCATTAAATTTAATATTTCCTAAATATCTATGCATTATGATTTTTTTTAAGTTTATATTGTTAAGAAGCTCTAAAATTCCAACTAAAACGTTGTGCTCAATTTTATTTTGATACATAAAATCTAAGTTTTTCTTTAAAATATGGCTTAGTGTGAAACTACAAGCTAGCCCGTGTGGAACTTTAAAATAAAGAGTAAAGTAATAGGATATGCCATGTGCAATAGATGTTTGAGTATGGCTTATAGCTTGTCCTGATAAATGGCTTGCAATTTGAATTTCTTTTCGTGCCTCTTCATCATTAAGATTATTGATTAATATTGGTAAATATCTGTTTAATTTATTTAAGCTCTCATAAGCTAGCTTCCTTGATCTATCATTACAATTCTTGTTCCATAGGGACTCAAGAGCATGAGATAGGCTGTCTAAGGCAGGGAAAAGGGTTTGATCAGAATTTAATGATAGGGTTAAGCGGTAATCAAGAATAACATAGTCGGGGAGATTATAAATGCTCTGGTATGAGTGTTTAGCCATGAGATTCATATCCCATAAAGTACTAAATGATGTGCACTCTGATCCTGTTCCAGATGTTGTTGGAATCAAGCATGTAATTATTTTTTTATATTTAACTTTTTGAATTTCTTTATACAAATCTTGATAGTTTTTAAATTTAATTTTTTGGTTTGCGAAAAGGGCTGCTAACTTACTTACATCAAGAACACTTCCCCCACCAATACCTATTAGTACCTCGACCCCATCTTGATTATTAATAAACTTTAAACAATTTAGTAAATCGGTAATAGTTGGGTTGGGTTTTATTTTGCTGTAGACATGCAAATTAGATTTAGGTAATAATTTATGAAAATTTTCTATAGTTTTATTTTTAGTAAAGAAAGGCGAGGTAACAATACATATTTTTTTATATTGAGAAAATTTTTTTTTTAATTCGCTAATACTGTAAAGAATATTTTTATTTATTTTTTTTCTCCATAACTTTTCTTATAAAAAAAAATTTATTTTCTTCAGGGCTTTCTTTTGGCCTTCCAAGGTTCTCTCTAGAATATTTTGATACTTGAACCTCCAAGATTTTTGGGCCATCACAATTTTTTAAATCATTTATTGATTTAACTAGCTCTTTCTTATTTTTTGCTAACGAATATTTTTTGTAGCCAACAGATAGGCATAATTTTTTAAAATCAATAATATTTGCAGCTGTTGGTTGTCCTCCGACCGACTCATGTGATTGATTATTAATTAGAATATGAAAGAAATTTTTTATTTCTGAAGAAGAAATAGTGGTTAGTGAACCCAAATGCATTATCATTGATCCATCACCATCAACACAAACAACATTTAATTTGGTATTTAAAGCAACGCCAAGTGCTATTGATGATGCATGACCCATGCCGCCTACAGTTAAAAAATCTTCACAGCTTTCTTTTCTTTTTTTTCTGATTTCATAAATTTCCCTGGAAATTTTTCCTGTAGTTGAAATTAAAAGTGATTGGCCGATGTTATTTACAATAATCTCAAGCGCTTCTTCTCGAATAAGACTGAATTTATTATCATAATTTTTAATTTCAACTTCATGTTTGAATGTATTTTTATGAAAGACAAGCGCAACAGGTTTTTTTTCAACGGTTGATATTTGACATGCAGTTTTTATAATTTTTTTATATTCAGAATTTTTATTAATCAACCAATAGGGGATATCTAATAAATCCAATTGTGATAGAGTCTTTTCTCCCTGCTTGATATGTTGTGGCTCATCAATAATTCCCGGCTCCCCTCTCCATCCAACCAATAAAAGCATCGGGATCGAATATATTTTATTATCTGCAAGAGATATAAGAGGATTTATTGCATTACCGAGACCTGAATTTTGCATATAAACAGCTGCAATTTTATTAGTTGAAAGATAATGTCCAATAGCAACTCCAATTGCATTACCCTCATTTGCAGCTATTAAATGATTATTTTTTTTTAAATTACTCAAATAATTAGTGTAATTTGCTAAAAGTGAATCAGGAACACCAACATGAAATTTAACATCATTTTCTTCTAGAGTTTTATAAAAGAGTGATGGTTCAATCATACTTTAAGAATTGTGCGGGATTAATTTTATAATTTCATTGATCGGCATTAAGTTTTTATCGCATTCCAAAGATCTTTTATTTTCTAGAATTGATTTAGCTGTTTCTAGCATTGCAGGGTAAGCACTTCTCAGTAAATGATTTGCATATATAACTATATTTACTCCATTATCTTCTAGCTCTTTTTCAGTGATAGTATTATATGTTGAGGGAACAACAACAAGCGGTTTCTTGTTTAATAAACCTTGATAGTGTGAGCAAAATTTTAAGATTTCATCAGGCTCTTTTTTTCTGCTATGAATCATAATAGCGTCAGCGCCGGCATTAATATAATGCTGGGCCCTATTAACGGCATCATCCATGCCTTTATCTAGAATTAAACTTTCTATTCTTGCAATAATCATAAAATCTTCAGTATTTTTTGAATTTTTTCCGGCAGTAATTTTTTCACAAAAACTTTCAATATCATCTTGTTGCTGAAAAACATCATTTCCAAAAAGTGAGTTTTGCTTCAATCCTATTTTATCTTCGATTATAATTGCAGAAACTCCAAGGCGTTCTAAAGTTCTGACTGTAAATTTAAAGTGTTCTATTTTTCCGCCAGTATCGCCATCAAAAATAATAGGTTTTGTAGTAACTTCGAGAACATCGTTGATAGTATTAAGCCTCGAAGTTAAATCCACAGCCTCAATATCTGGTTTTCCTCTTGAAGTCGAGTCAGTTAAACTGCTAGCCCACATCCCATCAAATTCATAATTTTCATTTCTATTATTAACATAGGTTAAATTTTCTATAATCAATCCACTTAAGGCGTTATGAATATCTAGAAACTTTATGAGTTTTTTTGAATTAAGAAGCCTTTTTAACCTTGATCTTCTTAAGTCAGGTGTAGTGCCAATCTCCTTAAGTCTTTGATGTAGTATTGTTGAGGAGATACCCTTAGTATAGGGTATTTCTATTAGTTCGCCCCCCCATTTATTTAAAGTATTAATAACTTTATCCCTAGTTTCTGCTTGGATACCATTTTTCCAATCATCACCATGAACAACATAATGAGGTTTAATTTTTTCTAAATTCTCAACATAATCTAGCGTAGTTTGAGAAATAACTTCATCAACCCATTTTAATGATGTAATAATCTCTTTTCGACTATTAAAATCCATATAAGGTAATCTTTTGTAGGAAGCTATAGCCTCATCAGTTAAAAGCCCAACAATAACTGTACCTAACTTTTTTGCTTCTTTTAGAATATTTATGTGTCCAGGGTGGACCAAATCTACACTCATTCCTACATATACTTTTTTTTTCATAGATATATATATTCTTGTTAGTTAATAACTCATTATAGAGTTAGAATAAAAAAAATAAAGTTTTAGGTTAATAAATATGATTTGCTATAAAAAATTAATTCATTACTATTCCTAATATAGAAATCAAGAGGCTGCTTAATAAAAATAAAATATGGGATTACAAAAGATGATAGTAAAATTTCAAAACTTCTTTTAGTAATAATAGAACTAAATAAATTGTTTTTCATATTTTATTTATAATATCTTTATTATTATTTAATAAAGATCATCTATTTATGATAATTTTAATAACTTATTTATTAATTCAATGAATGTAATTAACTTATTTAGAAAAATTATTCATTCTCATAGAAAAATTGTTCATTCTCAGAACGAGATGGAATCAATTAGAGTTAATCCTAATTATAATGGTTTTGTAAAGCTATCTTTCTCAAGTTCATGCCCACTAGTGGGGGTATATTCCGAACATAATTTCAATCAAGATATTAATGAAATATTCATACCATCAGATGGAAGTAGGATTAGCTTCAATTATTATTTAAACCTTGGTACTAAAAAAATTATTTTTAGAAATGCATCTAACAGCTCGCAAATAAATAATTTCAAATTTTACGCTTTACAATATATTAATTTAAATAATTTTGATACAAATTTATACAATCAATTTATTTTTATTCATACTCCTGGAAAAAGTGGATCAATTACATTTGAAAAATATTTACATTCAAATTCGACTAGATTATTTATTTCAAGATTTCATTTAGTTCAACCTTTAAAAACTAAAGTGAATAATTTTTTTATTGAAAATATACGTAACAACAAGAATGCTTACAATGCTTTCATTGTAAGAAATATTATTAATAATATATCAAAAAAAAATGTAATTATTTTGTGCGGGGTTAGAAAGCCGTTAGATTTTGCTATTTCTGTTATTTACCAACACTATGGTGATTTTCTTATAAATAATTCATTCAATTTTGACCAGTCATTTAATTTTGTTAAAAATTTACTACCAAGAGCTCTAGATTACCTTGAGTACTTTTGGGGTAAAGACTTTATGACTACCTATCAACTTGATAAATCATTTTGGAAAAAAATTAAAAATAATGAAACTTATTATTTTCTAAGCTCTAATGATTATAAATTTTATTTTTATAAACTTGAAGATGGTTCCAAGGGAATGATAAACGTTGCAAAGGTGATTCTTAACGATAGATATCAGCCCAAGGACGAGTTATTAAATTTTAATATGTCTAAAGATAAAATCTATAAAAATAACTACAATAAAATAAAAAAAGAATTCATAAATTATAAAATTGATTTTAGAAAATATCCAAATATCAACAAGTTCATAAAAAAATTTGGTTACTAATTTATAAGATCATTTATTTTCTTTGCTATAAATTTTCTTATAGATTTAATTTTTTTTATTTTTAATAAAATATTAATTAATAAGCTCTTTATAGAGTTAGAATAAAAAAAATAAAGTTTTAGGTTATCACTTAATTATCGTTGATACATCATGGTCTATGTATGGCGTCTCATCTGAAATATCCCGAATCGTATTAGAGTCCGGAATCAGTCTTAATTCAAGACCAATTAGTCTTGGAATGGCACCTTCGAGCTGCCCCACATCAAAAAGAGTAAACCTATCATCTTTAAATAATTTATTTTTTATAATCTCCTTAGTTAGAGGAGGGTTATAGTCAGTTCGTGGAGTAGACATCATTATCCAAAATATTGTTTAATACGTGAATTAATATAAACAAGCAAACCATCTTCAAATAATAAATTTCCATAAGGAGTTTTATTTTCTCTATGTTCATTGAAATCATATACTTTTAACCAGCCATTTTTTGACATTATTTTCTTAATTTTATTATGTATTTCTTGGCTATGAGTACTTATGTGTAAACGTTTAGTATTAGCATTAAGTATATTTATATTGTCTCTAATTAACTTGTACTCCTCGCCTTGAATATCAAAATCAATAAGATCAATTAATTTATCTTTTTCTAAAATTTTATTAAAACTAATACTATTTAGTTTAATAGCTTTCCATCCTGATGGGAAAATATATAAATCATGCCCATGATAATTATCGGATAATTTTTTTGGACTTTTTTCATATTCTTTGATTGTAGATTGGCCATACCAATTTAATGCTGTACTATCTCCAAAGGATTTTGGAGCCTCAACATAAAAATAATTATTTATGGTATCACTTAATATCCCATTAAAAATTTTGTATTGCTGTTTTTTAAGGCCATTTAAATGAATATGTTTTTTAAGGAATTTATGATGCAGTGGCTCTGCTTCAAAAAAATTAATTTGAATATTTGATTTTTTTAATAACCTACATGCATGAAAAGCTCTGACACCCCATCTACCATAACCCGCGCCTACCTCATAAAAAGAGTAGGAATTCGAAGATTGATATACGCTTAATAGAATTGATATCCATTCAAAATATTCATGATCAATATTAATTAAACCATTTTTTGTATCTAAAAAGTCTTTGCCAGTATAGCTTTTATGTGAATAGGACCCTATAAAATCATAAACAAAATTTTTTTTTGTTTTGATTTGTTTTGTTTTAAAAAATTTAATTATAGGATGATGATTTATAAAATCTTTATTATTGTTTATAAAATTAAATTCTTTTAAAAATTTAAAATTTATATTTGGGTACAAAAAAAATAAAAGATTTTTTTTAATAAAGTTCATAAAGTATTATATATAAATTAATATAGTTTAGATTTATTTAATTTTTTTAATTGATAAGTGCATGTATGGTACATGATTAGGAAAAAGGCTAATAAAAATATTTATAAATCCAATTTTCCTTAAAAACAACGTTATTTTTCCCAGATTAGAATGCCTCTCTTCAAAATCATCGTCTAATTCAATTCGATTTATCATTAAATTGAAAATATTTAAATTATCTTTAATATTAAGTCGTAAATCTTTTCTTTTTTTAATAAATTTAAAAACCTGTTTTTTTTAACATAATTAAGACTATTCCATAAACCTTTTGAATTTTGCTGAAACTCATAAGCATTAATTTTATTTTTAAAAAAAAAGTAAGTTATTTCTTTATTGATAAATATTGGTATATGGAAATGACTTTCATAAGGGAATGCATAATTGGGACATAAAACCACAAACTCACCATTATTTTTTAGCCTTTTAGAAACCCACTTTAATAGATGTTTCCAGCTCTTTACATGTTCGAAGACATTTACACAAAAAATTAAATCAAATTTTGTATTTTTATTATGCTTTGAGTATGAAGAATTATGAATTTTAATTTTATTATTTTTAATAATGGCACTTAATTCCTTTAATGATTTAAATCCATTGCTATATGGTTCAATTCCTTCAACTTTAAAGTTTTTATGAGAATGGGAAATTTTTGAAATTAAAATTCCAGATCCGGAACCAATTTCTAAAACCTTTGATCCTTTTTGCAGTAAATCAAGCCTATCTTTAATTACATTGTAGCCAAACTTTGCCTCTGATAGCCATAAATTTAATTTAGGGCTATTAAGTTCCTCTATTTCCTTAAAATTATCCCTAGCCATTATATTTTATGTAAAGTTCAGCATTTGGGTCTAGAAATCGTTCACCAGTGGCAGCAAAATATAATTGTGTTTTTGGCTTTAATTCATTTATAGCTTTAAATGCATACTCTTTTTTTAATGATTCAAATTTCTTGGTTGCCTTGGGGCCGTTAAAATGACAAAAAACACAGCTCAAATCAGAATGTTCTGTAACAGAGATTGAGCCCATATCGAAGAGATAATTAGCTTTAGGAGAAAAATCAGATTTTGTTAGAAAGTCTAGCTTACTTTCTTTTTTTTCCGTTAACTACGTTAATAATTTCTTCATTCATAGGATATTTTATTTTTCCAAAATTATATCTTTATCCTAAAAATAATCGATAAAATTTAAACAAGCTCTTTCTTATTATTCCCCAGTCACCAGGATAAATCCTAAATATTTTTGGTAAATATTGAAGTTTCTCAGTTTCTACCATATAGCCATCATGCCATGGTAAAAGAATTTTTTGTTTATTAGATATAATAGAACCATCATATCCAATAAAAATAATAGCATTATCTTGTGATTGATTACATATAGAATTTAGTTTGGGTGTTTTTTTTAAAACATATTTAATTATTTTTTTGTCAATAAAAATTAGATTGCAATTCGTGCAAGCTATTAATTTATATCCTTTTTTTTCAGCAAGATTAAAAATAGACAATGCACTAGATCCATGTTTTATTTTGAAATTTTTTTCTTGAACAAATTCGACATCTATGGGAATGGAGGGGTTAAATTCAATGCAAATAATTTTTGGTTTATAAACATCAATACCTGAAAAAATATGGTAATCCATTCCATCGATATCTATTGATAAAAAATCATAATTTAACGGTATTGAAGTGGCTGATAAAATATTATCAAGCTTATTGTGACCCGTAATATCGATTTTTTTATTTATTTTTATTACATTTTTTTGAGGATGATTTTTTAGAAGTTCTTGATATTTTTTTCTGTCACTTTCAATGAGAATACCTTTATAATTTTTATGTCGTATCAGGTTGCAAGTGTTTGAGCATGAAATTCCATCCCATGCACCAAATTCAACGCACCACCTATTAAGGCTAATTTTTTTACCTAATCTTTCTAAAATTTCATCTAAAATTCCATCTTCACCAAATTGTGAATAATTATTTTTTTTATATTTTTGTAAGTACATTGAAAAATTTACTTTATGCAGCTATACCTAACGTAGCAAGTATTCAATTATTTAAAATAACTTCAAGAAGCTCAATGTTGTAAAACCATTTTTCATGAAAAAATGTTGGCTAATTTATATATTTTTATAATACAACCAGTTAATTATATTAACAAATTCTTAAGTAATGAAATTTATTGAATTATGAGGCTTTATTAAATATGGCGTCCCCAAGGGGATTCGAACCCCTGTTGCCGCCGTGAAAGGGCAGTGTCCTAGGCCTCTAGACGATGGGGACAATCTAGAAGGCGTAATTTTACTATAAATAGCTTTATATTTTAAAAAAATTTTATAGATTTCAGTATTTTTTTAGGAAGCAAAGTTTGTTCTAAAACCATTATTATAAAATTAGCTTTAGAATAAGCCTATGGAAATTTCAAAAGATAAAAAAACAAAACTCATCGATCATGCAGCAAATTACTCAGATTTCTTAAAGAACTTGCTGACATCAAATAATGAGCTAAAAAAAAGCTTAGAAATCTATATCAACAAACCCTTTAATAGCTCAGAGTTGCAAAAGTATCTCTCAAGTAAAAAAATTAACTCTGAACAAACTTTATATTCGGCATTAAGACAAGCAAGACAGCTCTTTTATGCCTTAGGTATTGTTAGGGATTTAAACGGGATGGCATTTTTGGAAGAAATCTTTGAGCTTAATTGCTCTCTAGCAGAAACTTTTCTTAGATATGCGCATAATTTTTACCTCAAAGAACTCACTAAAGTCTATGGCGCACCCCAAGATGATAATGGAAAAAAATCTAATCTTATTATAGTCGGCATGGGTAAATTGGGTGGCTATGAGCTTAATTCATCCTCAGACATTGATATTATTTTTTTGTATGACAGCGAGGGTCAAACCTCAGGTAAAAAAATAATATCCAATGAGG
>Ga0181585_10001866_pt1 | contig 18664 bp, 13 predicted proteins | sample 071ome_29_FD_132469 | JGI IMG/M metagenome (GOLD analysis project Ga0181585, IMG submission 132469) | Coastal salt marsh microbial communities from the Groves Creek Marsh, Skidaway Island, Georgia - 071407BT metaG (megahit assembly) | ecosystem: Environmental > Aquatic > Marine > Intertidal... | reverse complement strand
CTTTGGGAGTCGATGAATGCTTCGATCGAGGGGTTGCCTGAGGGGCGGACTCATACTGAACTTGTGAAATCGGCTCTGCAGATTGATCGAACTCCTTGGTCCGATATGCCTTTTGTTGAAAAGGAAGCTCTCCATTACACCGTTGAGGAAACCACTGTTGTATGATCGATTTTCTTCCACAAAACATTTGGCTATCTGTGGGATTGAAAGTTCTCTTCGCATTGATGATGGTTGGTGCGGTGATGACCATGGCAGGGTATTCCGTTCTTGCTGAGCGTAAAGTAAGTGCATGGATGCAGGGCAGGGTAGGTCCAAATCGTACGGTTTTGCCCTTTATTGAATACATTCCAATTCTAGGTCCCCTTTTAAAAAAGCTGGGTATATTTCAACCTCTTGCGGATGGCTTAAAGTTTCTTTTTAAAGAAGAAATTGTACCGGGTCATGTAAACAAGCTTTACTATTACTTGGCTCCTTTGGTTGCATTGGTTCCTGCACTCACCACTATGACAGTTCTGCCATTTGGTCAGTTTTACTGGCCAGATGGAACGGTTACCACACTTGCACTCGCAGATCTTGAAGTGGGAATCCTCTTTGTTTTTGCGGTCTCATCCTTGGGAGTTTATGGGATCGCTTTGGCCGGTTGGTCATCCAATAACAAATACTCCTTCTTGGGGGGTATTCGTTCCTCAGCTCAAATGATTTCCTACGAGCTTGCCATGGGGCTTTCTCTTCTCCCTGTGTTTTTATGGGTATCTGTGCCTGGTGCTTCCCAGTCAGGACTTAGTCTTTCAGGGATTGCGAATTTTCAAGAGGGCAATGCTTGGTTGTTCTTGGTTCAACCAATATCCGCTCTTGTATTCCTGATTGCTCTTTTTGCAGAAACCAATCGTTTGCCTTTTGATATGCCGGAGTCGGAAACTGATTTGGTTGGAGGCTTTCATACCGAATACGGAAGTTTTAAATTTGGTATCTTTTTTGTCGCTGAATACGCTCATATCGTAATTGGTTCTGCTTTGTTCACTCTACTATTTTTGGGGGGGTGGCATTTCTTGCCCTTCATGGACGATCCTTGGCCAGCCAATTTTATAGGTTCCCTCATGGGTGTTGTTTGGTTTCTTGCTAAAACCATCTTTCTTATTTTCTTCTTCATTTGGATACGCTGGACATTGCCACGCTTCCGATATGATCAAGTTATGCATATTGGGTGGACCAAACTATTGCCTATTGCATTGGCAAATTTGATCTTCTACATCTTTATCGTTTCCTTAATCGATCAAGGAATAATTTCTTAACTTTGATCTGTCATGGCTAAAACTGTTGTATTAAAGCGCAAACCTTTAACTTTGTCTGAAAGGACATATCTTCCTCAAGTAGTAACCGGTCTTAAGACAACTTTTACCAATATGTTTAAGCCTAAAGTTACCCTGCAATATCCAGAGGAAAAACCATTGATTCCGAAAAATTACCGTGGGGTACCCACGCTAGTCAAAGATCCCAATGGGAGGGAGAAGTGTGTATCTTGTCAACTTTGTGAATTTGTATGTCCTCCCAAAGCCATCCGAATCACGCCAGGAAGTGTTCCTGAGGAGGAGCCAAACCGTGAGCATGTGGAAAAAGCACCTCAAGAGTTTGAAATTAATATGTTGCGTTGTATCTACTGCGGATATTGTCAGGAAGTATGTCCCGAAGAAGCAATTTTTCTTCAAGATCAATACTCCCTGTCTGGTTACAGTCGCGATGAGATGGTCAATAATAAGCAAAAGCTCTATCAATTAGGTGGTACGCTGCCAGACCGTCATTACAAGTGGGACAAGAAAAAAGATGCTGAGATCGAAGGTAATTCTCACTAATTTAACCATTACATTGCTCCCTGCATGACTTCGGTAGATTTTTTATTTTGGATTTTTGCGATTCTTTCTGTTGGAGGTGGGGTTTGTATGGTTTTTTCGAAACATCCGGTATCTGCCGCCATGTTTATGATCGTATCTCTTGTTGGGGTCGCTGCTCTTTTTGTGCTTTTAGAAGCGTTCTTTTTGGCTGTATTACAAGTCTTGGTCTACGCAGGGGCTGTCATGGTCTTATTTCTTTTTATCATTATGTTACTCGATGTCGGTCCTAATGCTTCGAAACAGAAAATTACGCATTTGAAAACGGGAATGATCGGTATTACAGGATCATTGTTACTCATTTCTACTCTGATATTTATCGTTGAGAACGGGGGAGGAACTTCAAACTTTGTGCATTCTGAACTTCCTATGCAGGCAACGAACTCACTTGAGTTTTCCACCAATATATCGGCATTTGGGTATGGTTTGATGACTAAGTATATGTTGCCAATTCAAATTTCGGGATTTATGCTTCTCGCCTCCATGATCGGCGTGATCATTCTCAGTAAGAGATCATCCCCTCATGATGACGCATAAGCCGTATTGAATCTTTTAATATGCTTACAATAACCCCATATCATTTTTTGATTCTTTCCATTTTGTTGGTGGGGGTTGGTTTTTTAGGTTTATTAATCCGTAGGAATATCTTGCTCATGCTTATGTCCCTAGAGCTGATGTTAAATGGGATCAATATCGCTCTGATTACCTTTTCCAGAGTTGGAAATAACTTAGATGGAAGTATTTTTGTATTTTTTATTATGACGGTGGCAGCTGCTGAAGTTGCAGTTGGGTTGGCTTTGCTAGTTGCATTGTTTAAGAAACGTAAAAGCGTACTCTCCGATGATATGGCACTTCTCAAAAACTAGATACAATGGTTAGTGTTGCTTTATGTATGTTGTTTTTACCTCTGCTTTCCGCTTTGGTTACTTTGCTTTTTTTGAGAAAAAATGGCAGTTTTGCCTCTCTTCTCTCTGTATGCACATCGGGAGCCATTCTTATCATGGCCCTTTCACTCATTTTTGATCGAAATGCAGATACGCTGGCGTGGGACACCACTTGGTTTCAATTAGGTGGATGGGAGCTTCGGTTTGGTTTTTTAATCGACGCTCCATGCCGCTTGCTTTTGTTTGTGGTAGCTTTTGTTGGTTTTTTAATCCATGTATTCAGTTTAGGTTACATGGGGGATGATTCGGCCCGCCCTAGGTATTTCGGCGGGCTTTCTATTTTTATGTTCTCGATGCTTGGGATTACCCTAGCGGATAACTTAATTATGATTTTTGTATTCTGGGAACTCGTTGGATTTAGCTCTTACCTATTGATTGCCCATTATTTCAAAACTGATGAGTCGGCCAATGCTTCACGAAAAGCATTTATAGTTAATAGGATAGGGGACTTTGGTTTTCTTATTGGAATCATTTTAACTTACTGGGTTTACGGCACAGTTAATCTGAACGAACTTGCCGATTTAGCGGATTTTTCCCCTAGTCTCGCAACCACGACCCTTTGTCTTCTATTAGCCTGTGGATTTATCGGCAAATCGGCTCAATTTCCGTTACATGTTTGGTTGCCAGATGCTATGGCAGGACCGACTCCAGTTTCCGCACTCATTCATGCTGCGACTATGGTTGCCGCTGGTGTTTATTTACTTATCCGTATCGACTTTCTTTTTACTGAGGATGCTCTTGGGTTGATTGCTTTTATGGGTGCTTTGATGGGGTTATATGCTGGGTTTTGTGCCCTTGTTCAAAGAGATATTAAAAAGATTTTGGCTTATTCGACTTTATCTCAGTTGGGATACATGGCTGCTGCTTTTGGTATGGGTGCTCCTGGACTCGCTCTATTTCATTTAACGACCCATGCTTTTTTTAAGGCACTTATGTTCTTAGGTTCAGGCTCAGTAATCTATGCATGTCATCATGAGCAGGATATCTTCAAATATGGTGGTTTGCGCAAACGAATGCCTCTTACTGCGATCACCTTCCTCATTGGTGTATTCGCCATATCGGGAGTAAACTTCTTCTCCGGTTACTTTAGCAAGGATGCCATCCTCCTTTGGGCCTACAATTTTAATCTCCCCGTATTTATCTTACTTTACGCTGGGGCCATTCTTACATCAATTTATATGTTCAGGCTCTATTTTGTAAGTTTTGAGGGGGAATCTAGGTCCGAATATGCACAAGGTGCTAAGGAAAACTCGATCCTCATGACAGGCCCACTCATTTTACTCGGAATTTTATCAATCTTTGGAGGTTATTTTTCAATCTACCCCATTGAACTGGGTTCCTTTCTTCGTGCTGATCTATCGATCTCGGACGCGTTACCCAACCACATGTGGATGGTTGTTTTGGGCACAATTGCTTGGGTTGTAGGTTTGCTGTTTTCTCGACTTACTTACAGCAGAGTTTCTAATTCTGACCCTCTCTCAAAGGGACTTCCGGCTTTTTTTGAGATTTGTCAAAGTAGATTATTTTTTGATGAAATTTACCACTTCTTTATCTCAAAAATCTACGACCCTTTCTGCAGATTTTTAGAAGTCATGGAACTTCTGTTCATTTCGGGTTTGATGGTCCGAGGGTCGGCTGGATTGGCCGCTCTCCTCTCAATGCTCTCGAAGCTTTGCTATTCAGGTAGAATGCATACTTATGTGTTTTGGTTTTTGTTAGGGACAGTCGGCTTTCTCATCTACTCAAGTGGGTTGATTAATCAATGAATATGACCAGTGACACCCTATTGTTAATCGGTTCTATAATCGTTCCTTTTGTGGGTGCTTTAATTTTCCTACTGGGTTCTTTCAGTAATGAGAAAACTTTACAGAAGCTTGCCTATTTTGTCTTTGGTTTTCCATGTTTAGCTGCGGTTGTTCTTTTTCTCAGATTCGATCCTGCCAATGATTATTGCTTTGAAGTTTTATACGACCGAATGGGTTTGCAGGAACTTGGGATCACTTTCCATTTAGGTCTAAATGGGGTGTCTAGTCCATTGTTTGCAATGTCAGGAATCATTGGATTAAGTGCGGGATTGGCTGCGATACATTCCAAGGTAGATCGCTTGCATCTTTACCTTGCTCTGCTTGCATTCATGTTGACTGGACTTATGGGGTTGTTTGCGAGCATCGATCTCTTTTTCTACTATCTCTTCCACGAATTTGCACTGATTCCTACTTTTATCATGATTGGGATTTGGGGAGGTAGAGATCGACGGAGTATTTCACTTGAAATGACCATCTATCTGACCCTTGGTGCCTTGGTTTCACTTGGGGGCTTGGTAGCACTTAATGTTATGATAGATGCGCCCAAATTTGATTTCCCTCATCTGTCCTCGGCGGTCAGTGATTCCTTAATCTCGGACTCTGCAAGTTACAAAATCTTTGGTTTATTATTGTTCGGATTTGGAATCTTAGTGGCCCTCTTTCCTTTTCATACTTGGGCAACTCGTGGGTATGATGCCGCCCCCACATCCGTTTCTATGCTTCATGCAGGCGTATTGAAGAAGTTTGGTCTATACGGTTTAATCCAAATTGCGGTTCCGCTGCTTCCGGATGCGGCGCAATGCTGGAGTCCTTGGATTATGTGGTTAGCTTTGGGTAATATTTTGCTGGTGGGTATGGTTGCAGTTGCTCAAACCAGTTTTAAATCGATGATCTCATATGGTTCAGTTATGCATATGGGTTACTGCTTTTTAGGTATTGGGGTATGTAGCACGCTTGGAGTTGGATCCGCAGTTATGCTCATGTGTGCTCACGGATTATCGGTTGCTTTGATGTTCTTACTAGCCAGTTTTCTTCACAAAAGAACACATACTTTTGAAATGAATGAAATGGGAGGTTTGGCTGAAAAAACGCCCTTGTTAGCTTGTTTTTGCGTTGCTGCTACATTAGCAACGATTGGACTGCCAGGATTTGGAAACTTTTGGGGAGAATTTGGAGTGTTTCTTTCCCTTGGCGAAACCCATGAGCATATTCACTTTCTTGTCTTAGCGGCATTAGGAATCATCCTTTCGGCAATCTTTGGTCTTAGAGCAGTCGCCTCCATTTTCTTTGGAAAAGAGAGTGAGGAGCTAATCAAGGTAACAAAGAAATCAAAAGTCATTGATCTTCAACGATTCGAAATATTGCCTGCCTCTCTCATTCTATGTGCCTTGCTCTATCTGGGGCTGTGGCCTTTGTCCATCTCCGACCGGATTGATCGAGAAATTACCTCGAGGTATGAACATCTAAATTCAGATCACTCATCGTTCCGCCCTTCCTGTTGCCCAGATAATGAAGACACCAAGTCTACAGTCGATTAATTTGCCATGGAGACTTACTTAAATTTTTCGGCTAATAACCTATGGGGAGAAATTTGGATAGAGCTAGCTCTTTGTATTGGTGCCATGATCGTCCTGGGATTGGGTTTGCTGGGTGGTGCTTCGAAAAAAACTTCGGGCAATTTCGCTATCCTTTTCCAAGTTGTATTACTGATCGTTCATCTTTTGGACTATCTTCTATTGAGGCATACCTTTGATCGGGAAAGTTTTTCAGGGATGCTCAAACATGGCATTCAGCAGGATATAATTCGTAGTTTTTTATTATTCTCCTCTTTGCTGGTTTCCATCCTTGGTCAAGGCTTCATAAGCCTAAGAAATCTTCGAATTGGAGAGTTTCATCATCTTACGATGATTGCGACCGCAGGATTGATGATTCTTTGCCAATCTCAACACTTTATTGTTTTATTTGTTGCCTTGGAAACCGTCGCCTTGTGTTTCTACCCATTGGTTGCATTTGACCGGGAATCGCCTAAATCTCTGGAAGCAGGAATTAAATATTTGATCTTTGGAGCCCTTAGCTCGGCTTTATTTCTTTTAGGTATCGTTTTTCTTTACGGGGTAGGTTCCAATCCAATAGCCTGGGGAGCATCTGTTCCGGTCTCTGGATTACAGGATGCCTTTTCTTTTGATGGACTTTACCATTTAATCATTGCTAACCCAGATCATCCTTTGATTAAGGCGGGGGTCGTTTTGATCATCTCTGGAATTGCCTTCAAAATTGGTGCGGCACCCTTCCAAATATGGGTTCCTGACGTATACCATGGTGCACCTATGCCGGTAACAGCCTTTTTGGCTGTTTCTTCAAAGGCAGCCGGCTTTTTCCTGCTGATGAATTTAGTCAACGGTCCTCTTCAGGGAATGACTAGTTTTCTTCTTCCCTTGCTTGGATTTGTTGCTACTTTTACCATCTTCTTTGGCAACTTGGCCGCATGTTCGCAAAGAAATCTCAAAAGAATGCTTGGATTGTCGGGAGTTGCTCATGCAGGATACTTGATGGTTGCGGTCATGGCATCGATGATTTTGCCGGGTAGTAGCGATCGGGCTATCTGGATTTTATTCTTCTACCTGTTCACCTACTTGCTTGCATCCTTCGCTGTTTTTGGGGTCATGGGCATTGCAAAACTCGAAGATGATTCCGAGCATGAGATGCAGCATTATGAGGATCTTGCCAAGAAAAAGCCATGGGCTGGCCTAACTCTAGTCATAGGTATTGGTTCTTTAGCTGGTATACCTCCTTTGGCCGGCTTCATTGGAAAACTACTTTTATTTAGCGTTGCTTTCGAAACGAAGCTTTACTTATCCATAGTTGCGATGGTTGTTGGGGTGGTGATCTCAATTTATTATTATTTTGGATGGATCAGAGAAATTTGTTTTACCCCTCGTCCCGTTTGGGATGATGATCCACCTAAGGAAAACCCATGGATTGAAAGCGAGCATTTCTCTTTGATCAGACCAACCCTGCTTTCCTTGGCTTTGGCATCCTTAATTTTTGGTCTTTGGCAGGGCCCTCTGGGGGATGCTTTTTAAACTTAAAAATCTTCTTAATTTGGAATTTTTTTTTACAAAACTTATATGCCCGGGTGGCGGAATTGGTAGACGCATCAGACTTAGGATCTGGTGTCCGTAAGGACGTGGGGGTTCAAGTCCCCCCTCGGGCAATCCTTGTGTTCCATAATACCATGTTTTCGAAGCCTTTAGGTTTTTAGTGTAGGTACTTTCACCTAAATCAGTTCTTGCTTTGATAGCACGGTATGCCATTCTAATATTATGAGAATCTCTTGGGTTTTGTTTATCAAGCAAGGATGGTATGGCTTGCCATTGTTTTTTTTGGGTTTGGGTTCCCTTGCCTTTAGCCAATTGGAGGATAATCCTGAACGGAAGGATCTAAGCGGTGATGAACTCGCTTCATCGGTTTCCTCGGGCTTTAAAAGGGCAAGCAAAATTCTGGAATCATTAGATAACCAAGTACAAGCTAATTTGGCTGATGAGATTGCGAGCTTGGAAAGCCAAATTTCTTATGCCTCACCATCCAATGAAGAGGCTGATTCATTAAAAGAATCGTTAAATGTATTGAGAAACCGATACACGGATCGTAGTCAATCAATCTCTGATTCGTTTTCTATGTCATCTGAACGATTAAACGATTTGAAGGAAATTTTTTCGGATATAAATCGAAATTTTGCTGGCAGAATGGAGGAGGCGAAGCCAGCCTTGTTGGCTCTCAGTGAAAATTTGGCAGGTTCGATTGTGGAACTTGAAGCATTGGCAACTATGGCCAGTGGATTGTCCAAAGATTTTACTTATGAAACTGCATCATTACGTAATCAACTTAGTGTAAAGAGTGACCGACCCAATTTAGCTCCACCCAGCGACAATGTTCCGCCGCAACCAACCACTTCATTGGGCAAGAAGATATCCTCCATCATCCATGGTAATGAAGATCTTTCCCAGCTGAAATCGTCTTCTCTGCGTAATCAAGTGAATGTTTCAAAATCTGCTGAATTCAGTGGTTCCTCTACACAACCTTTACCCGATGAGGACGGCATCATTGCTCAACTTCGAAAGGAGTTGAACGATTCTAAAAGCTTCCAAACTGAACTTTCGGCAGATTCTTCTGAACTGAAATCGGATTTAAGAAAAGCCTACCGTGAGATCGTATCCTTACAGACCAACCTTAAAGAATCACAATTGATTATCAATGAACTTGAGAAGTACCGAAAAAGTGCTCCAAGTAGCTTCGAAGGCAATACGAATATCTCTCAAAATACTGGTCGAGAAATCAATCGTCTTGAGAAAGAACTTGAGCAAGCAAGGGAAGATTTACGCCAATCTCGGCAAAGCCTTTTACTCGAGCAACAAAGATCGAATGCCATTATCACCTCGATTACCACAGAACTGGATAGAACCCGACGAGATTTAGATAATGCCAGGCATATGGCCAATAGTAATGGGGCAAGCTTTGAGAGGCTTTCATACTTGGAGAATGAATTGGCCGCAGCCAAATCAGCCCTCCAAAGAACCCAAGCTGAACCTATTCAGCCCGGAACAGACGAATTTTTCGATTTACAAGAAGAGCTCAAGAAGTCCCTGGCTGAAATTGCTCGTATGCAAATTGAACTCAGCGAGAAGAATCAATTGCAAGAAGAATTGCTCCGAGTCAAAAACTCTATGGAGCAAATGGCAGATTTGCCTTCCAGGTCTGCAAGTCCTACCTATGTGAACAAATTACTCACCGAGCTCAATGCGGCCAATGCAGAAGTTGAAAAACTTAAGAAAGGCAACCGCTTGGACCGTGACGATATATCGGTAGATATGATTGCCTTACAAGATGAGTTGCAAGCTACTCAAACCCAATTGGAACAGGTAAGAAATGAATTTGCCAATACTAAAGAAAATATTGCCAAAAGAGAATTTGAGTTTGCAACCACGATCAAAAGACTCGAAGAGGAGGCCCAAAAAGCTGAATCCATTCTTCAGCAAGCGGCGGAAGGAAAAATCCCCGTGGTTCCTTTTGTCAGCGAAATGGAAGAGGACTTAGCCGCTTCTGAATCCAGGATTCGCTTGCTTTCGGATCAATTTGCCAATGAGCAGAAAAAGGCAACCGAAGTGATTGAACAACTGAATGAAGAACTTGAGCTTGCACAAGCACGTCACAAGCAGTCGCTCGATCAGTTATCTCGCCGCGAGTTGGAACTCACTGACAAAGGGCAGGAAGTCGATGCCTTGCTTCAGGAAAAAAAGGAACTTGAAGAAGAGCTTGAGGTGGTCAAGGTGATAGCGGGTCAACTCCAAGATTTAAATCAAGTACTGGAAGAGACTAAAGAATCGCAAGTCACTCAATCCAAATCGAGCGATCAAGTCCTTGACTCTTTGAGAAAAGAATTGAATCGTTCTAAAGTAGAACTGGTCGTAGCTCTTGATGAAAAAGATAAAATCCAAGCAGATTTTTCATCTAGAATTAAGAATTTAGAAATACAATTGGAAGATGCTCAAAATGAACTTATTGAAGAGCAAGATTTATTTCAGGAGGTTACCAGCGAATCCAAAATTCTAGTTTCCCAGCTCAAGACGGAACTTGATGCGGCTCGCAAAGAAATTGCCACTATGAAGACCGTTGGGGTCACCGATTCGCTAGAGACGAGGCAGGCGGTAGCTCAATTACAGGAAGCATTAGGCACGATTAGAATTCTTCAGGAAAGTTTACAGGAAGCCGAGGAGTCTAACTTAGAAGTCGATAATTTAAGAACCGAACTTGCGGATGTAATGTCCGGACAGCTCGAGAAAATTAGGGATGTCGAAGACGAAAAAGAAGGCCTTAAATCAAAAATCAATAACCTGGAAGCCGAGATAGCAATCTTGCGCACTCAAAACAATGGCTCAGAGGTCGCTCATTTGCAATCTAACACGGAGCTTGAAAGTAAACTTGCTTTGTCAAATCAGGAAATCAACAGATTGCGCAAAAGATTATCCCAGTCCGAAGAGGTTGGGGTAGGGTCCCTTGTCCTAATGGAAGATGAATTAGCTACTCTCAAGAATGAAAACAATGAGCTGAAATCTGCTCTTCATTCCAATACACAAACTGAACAAGCAAGTATTGAAGCACTGGAGAATGAACTTGCTATCGCAAAATCCAAATTAGGTGATCTTCAAAATAGTGATTTATTCGTGAACGAATTGGCAGAATTAAAAACCGAGAATGACCAGTTACGAAACGAGTTAGTAAACTTACAAAAAAAACTAGAGGTAGTTGAGCTAGACTCTTTAGTCCTAATGGAAGATGAGTTGGCCAGTCTCAAGAATGAAAATGTCCAGCTTAAATCTGAGCTTCAATCCAAAAATAATCAAGTTATTACTATGCCCGAACATTCTGATAGTAAGAACGGACAATTTTTCGATGAAGAATTGACTTCATTAAAAACTGAAAACGAACAGTTGCGTGGTCAATTATCATCCTTGCGTAGTCAACTTTCCAGTCAGTCTAATAATCCTATTGGTGAAGATCCTTCCATGCTTGAAAAAGCGATGGATTTGGAAATGAAACTTGAACTCGCTCTTTCTAAAATCGAGAAAATGGAATCGGCCCCAAAAACCTCCAACAACTCGGATATTGAATTACTACAGCAAGAGCTTGCCCAAGCGAATTCAACCATAGATGAATTAAATAGCCAGATTGAATCAATGATTTCCAAGCAAGCTGAAGCTGAATTGGAATTAGCCATGCTCGAAAACTCCCCTACTTTAGAACCAGATCCAATAAACTCTGATGACCAGCATGCCATTCTTTTGCAAGAGATTAACACACTCAAAGAAGAACTTAAATCTGCTAAATTAGAATATAATCAAAGAAGTTCAAAGTCTCCTGATATTGCTTCCCTTCAAGAAGAATTGAAAACAGCAATCGCGGATAGCTTTGAATTGCAAATGCAATTAGAGCTAACCCAATCACGTCTTAAGAAGATGGAAGAAGTTTCTAGTTTGAACCCCACAACTAAATCGATCGCCGAGATTTCTCGTCAAGCAGATGAGGCACAGTCCATGGCACAAGCCAGAATTGATGAACTTACCAATGCCCTAAGGAATTCTGAATCTTTAAGGGCTGAAACGGAGGATCTCGTGACTGCACTTGAACAAAAAGCAACTCGTGGAAATGATATTTCTCAAGACCCTCGGTTTATTGAATTACAGCAAGAAATGCTAGCTTTGCAAAATGACCTTATAAGCCTACAAGAAATGGGTGATCCGAGAGTCAAGGAATTAGAAGAGCAACTAAACAACAGTCGGAACCAAAGTGCACGCATCAACGGTGAACTGCAGGATTTTATGAATCAGTTCGCGAATTTGAAAGGGAGTTTAGATGGGCTGGAAGATGAGAATAGAAAATTGAGAGAAATCAGTCTCACCAACGCTCGTAATGAAGCCAATGAAGCAGGCGATCAGATGCAAAGAGAAATCTTGAAACTCAGTCGTGAGAACGCCAATCTATCCAATCAAATCAGTGAAAAGGACGCTCGAATTGATGGTTTAAGGGATGAGTTAGCACAATTGCCAAAAACTAATCAGGATCAGTCTTCCAGGAATCAAATCCTACAACTCAAGATGCAGTTAGAGTCGGCCGAAGATGCAAGCAGCCAAGCAAAGATGGAAGCACAAAGAATTCGTGCAGAATTAGATTTTGCAAATCGTAGCCTAAGTAATCTTCAGTCGAGAATTCGTGATTTTGAAAATAGCACAACCCAAGAACCACGAGTCAATCCACTCCAACTTAGTGAGCTAGAAGACTTGAAGTCCCAGAATGCAATGCTCAAAGATCAGATTGCGCAGATGAGTCCTATGGCAGCTAGTGAGGAGTTACGAGCCAGGGTCAAAGATTTAAATCAAAGAAACCTTAACCTAACGGTTGAACTAGACCAAGAACGCATCATCATTGATGATTTGAAAAACGAATTGTCTAACGCCCGGTCGATCAAACAAGAAATACTGGAAAGAGGAAAAGCTTCTGAGCTTAAATCGAATCTTTTAAACGATGAGTTAACCGATGCAAAATTTCGCATCCAATCTTTGGAAAAAGCTCTTATTTCTGCGAGAGAGGCGATTCGCGTCCTTCAAGGAGGAGGGGCGAATTCATCTATGATTCAAGTTAATAACCCTTCTCGTTTTTCGACTAACTCAGGTAGGGTTCAACCATCTAATTTATCTTCAAATCAATTTGACCAAAGAAATCGAAGGCAGTCTCTCCCTGAATACAATCCTGTGCGACCCCGTACTTTACTACCCAGCAATAATCCGGTGAGAACGAATATACAGAATGATTCTATCGGGGGTGCAAATCTTCAGATTGAGGCGAGGGTTCAGTTTTTGGACAATAAAGTTAGACCTGCTGGGTTTACTGAGTTTTTCTTAGTGGATCGTGACCTTTCTGAAATTCTCGCCGAAGAGGGCATCAATCCGCCCTTGAACCAAGGCATTCAGACACATTCAGAGTACTGGGCAAGGTCTGTTCAGCGTGGATATCAATTTCCAGGTGTTGCCGCAAAGATCCGTAATGTACTAGCCCGACTCAGCCTTCGACGAATCAAAACAAATTCACTTGGCGTTGGAAATGTGGACGACCTTGGAGACGGTGATTACTATATTATTGGTTCTTCAACTCTGGGTCAGGTAGGAGTTGTTTGGTCTAAACCGATCAGTTTAAATCAGGGAGATAATAAAATCAGTTTAGACCTCAATGATGCTTCTTGGGCACAATGATTGGAATGGAGGCATAATAACCTTTTTTTCATTCTTATTTGTTTGATTTCTGGAATCTAATCAATCAAGGTTTGTCATTTTTAGTACAATTGTAATGATTGTATTAGCATGAACATTCCGAGAAAAATTCCAGCTATGACCTTGAAAGGTATAGTTCTATTCCCGAATGCGATAATGCCCCTGAGGATTTTTGAAAATCGATACAAATTAATGTTGGCTGATGTTTTAAAAAGTGACCGAATGTTTGCAATCGCTGCGGAACGAGACAGGCAGGAATCGGATGACTCCTTGGCAGAACCCCCTTTTGAGGTAGCAACTGCAGGCTTAGTTCGGGTTTCTAAAACCAATTCAGATGGCACATCACTTGTCATGCTACAAGGTTTATCTAGGTTACGCATTGAATCCATCGATTCTGAAGATCCTTACAGAGTATTAAATGTGCATCCTTTTGAAACTTTGGTCGATAAAAACAAACCCATTTTAAGAAGCGAGATCATAGATGCACTATCCCAGAACTGTAAGTTGGGAGGGGAAGTGACCCAAGATATATTAGACTATGTCAAAGAGTTAAAAGATGATGCTACCTTTATTGATGTTGTTGCCTACACTCTTTGCCAGCAAACTATAAGGAAACAAGCAATGTTAGAGGTGCAAAGGCTTCATAAAAGAGCCGAAATGCTCTTGCACGATATTTTACAGGAGAACTTACAGTTATCTATCCAAGTTGGAGATTCTGATAACTCCAAAAGTTATGATGCAGAAAGGAACTAAAGATCTATCTGAAGAAGAAAAGGCTCGTAGGGTCGAGCATTTCAAAAAAATTATTAAATACAGAGGTATTTTTGGATGGTTTTTTTCTTTGGTCGGAATTTCTCTTTGCGCTGTTGGTTGGAAGAATCTTCAAAACCTAATGGTTTTGATTAATGGCTTTCTGTTTTTCGGTTATGGGCTTTTTATGGTGTGGCAGTCCAAGAGAGCAAAAGAAAACTTGGATAAGCAGACCTAGTTAATCTAACCAAACTTGTGGGTTTAACTTATGGGGTTCCGGCTCTTCGTTTTCACTAAAATAAACCGCCATACGAATATATGGTAATTTCCATAAAAGAGTATTTGGTCTAAGGTTGAGAATTTCAGAAAAGAGCGTCTCAGGAGATCTTCCTTGAAGTTCGTAAGTCTCTTTAATTCCAACATCAAGGAGGTCACGAACAACTTCTACATTCATTCTAGGAATACGCATCATTGAAGAGGCCATAGCCTCATTGTCTATCTTTTTCTTTTTTTTAGACCCCCTTCCGTTAGTGGAGAGATCCTTCAAGATTTCTATCGGGAGAATGTCTTCTATCGCCATATTTTAATCAGTAGTTAAAAACTGGAGTGATTAGCAATTAGATTAATCAAATTAAATGGATTTCAGTTGAAATTTAATTAACCATGGTCGTGCAAACTTCTCTTGGTTGTACCTTTCGGATTGTTTGCCGAATAACGGGAGAGCGAGGAGAAGGAAGAAGTTGAGTAGACGCATTTGGTTAGTTAGGCGGAGCGTGGCTTGTTCGTCAAGTTTGACTACCCCCCTACAAAGTGTTTTGGTTGGGGGATGAGATTGTTATCTTTTGTCATTTGTTTCGCTCTTGTGGGTTGTTCAATAACTCGAACTAAACAAATTTCATTTAGAGATGAGCTATTTTATGAAGCAAACTCCAGTAAACTGATAAACGGTAAAGTTACTATTCCTGGTGGTTTCTTTGAGAATGTTGAAGGACAGACAAAGGGCAAGATTAAGGAAGGCAAACGAACAGGTCTTTGGACCTCTTTCTATCCGAATGGTAAAATAGCTAGTACGATTAATTGGGTTAATAATCTGCAAGATGGATTAGCAACTGAATGGTACGAAAACGGACAGAAAAAAAGTGAGGTTAACTTCAAGGGCGGGGAGGCGAATGGATTAGCAACCGAATGGTACGAGAGCGGACAGAAGAAAATTGAAGCTAACTACAAGGACGATAAGCAAGATGGATTAGCAACTAACTGGTACGAAAACGGACAGAAAGAAGCTGAGGGTAACTTCAAGGGCGGGAAGCGAAATGGCTTACTAACTTATTGGTACGAGAATGGGCAAATGCAAGAGCAAGTTAACTACCTCAGAGGAAAACCTAATGGTCTAGTTAAGCTATGGAAAATAAATGGTGATTTACATGCCCAATATTATGCCAAACATGGCAAAAAACATGGCGATTGTATTCACTTTTATCCGAATGGGACAAAAGAAAGGGTTCACAATTTTGAAAATGGCACCGAGAACGGCTCTTCCACTTCTTGGTACTCTAACGGAAATACTCAAAGGGAGAGTATTTGGAAAAATGGGAAAATGATTAGCTGTTCCGTATGGAAACCCAATGGAGAAAAATGTACCTCTACCAAAATTGATAATGGGGATGGTGTTATTGTCTTTTACAACGATGAAGGTGAAGAAGTTGACAAAAACTACTTTAAAAACGGAAAGGAGTTATCCTTTTAAACCCTCACTCCGGCTCAAAGCCGAAAATCTCTTCCTCCAGTCAATCGGATTAAACCCCCACTTCTCTCAGAAAGTTGAGAAGACCGAAAAGCTCTTTCTGTGGCTTCCTTGTAACGAAAACACCTCAACGCACCCCTCGAGAGCATATTGGGATTAGGTAACACATTTTCCTTACAGCGAGAAATTTCGTCCGAGGTGCGATAATAAAAAGATAACCACTCATGTTATCTTTCTACAACATCCCCGCCCCCCGCATTGTTATCCTATCTTTACGAGCTAGTCTAGCATCGGGTAGGGGAGTCATTCTATTAATGTTTGAAACACCAAGGTGTCCAAGCATTTTTTGCGAATCAATTAATTACATCCAAACTTTCTCTTAAGCTATTGATTGGCAAAGTTTTTGGTGGTGGCGAAACCCAGAATCGAACTGGGGACACAAGGATTTTCAGTCCTCTGCTCTACCGACTGAGCTATTTCGCCTAATCACCAAAAGGGATTGTATGATCTATTTGGAATGCCTGGTCAATTATGAAACCAACAAATTTTCTATAGGCTCCCCTCAAAGTACATTTCCTTGAGTTACTTCAGTAAAATGTTTTTCAAGGGACAACGGATTAAAAAATTTGTAAGGTTATTTGGGGAATGCCTGAATCGTATAGCCTAATTTTTTTCAAAAATTAAGCTGACATTTGCACCTCCAAACCCACTGCTGTTTGTCATGATTACAGAAGGTTGAGACATCGAGGTTTTTCGGATCAAATCAAGGTGCTCTAGCTGAGGATCTGGATCTTTCACATTGGCCGAGCCTGGCATGAAGCCATCTTTCAATGCTAAGCAGCAAAAAGCAGCCTCCATGATGCTGGATAGGGAGAGTCCATGACCCGTAAGGGCTTTGGTACTGGAAATTTTAAGGTTTTGAGGCTGAGGGAAAACGGCTTTTAAAGCCTTGATTTCCGAAGCGTCACCAATGGGGGTGGAGGGTGCATGAGCGTTTAAATAGTCAATGTCTGTAGGTTTTAAATTTGCGTCTTTGAGTGCTTTCCTCATGGCATCCTTAAGGCCTCTGCCCTCAGGGTGAGAAATGGCAACATTGTGGCCATCGGAAGCTTGTCCCCATCCAGTAAATTTTGCGTAAGGTTGTACTCCACGCTTCTGGGCTAGCTCTTTGCTTTCAAGAACAATGCTAACTGAGCCGCCTGTGCCCACAAAACCATTACGGTTCAAATCAAAAGGTCTGGAGGCAAGATTAGGGTTTGTTTCCAAGGATAACGCCCTCATTCCACAAAAAGGCACAATACTTTCGTAATTACAGTCCTCGGCACCAACGACTAACATGCGGCTTTGCCTACCTAGACGAATTTCATCTAATGCCGTCCCAAGGGCATGCCCTGAGGATGCACAAGCTGAGACAAGTCCCATGGATGAACCTCGGATGCCCAAGGCAGCAACCAAATTAAAGGTAAGGGTGCCAGCAATCGATGATACAATTCCCAATGGGTTGCAAGCCATGATCCCTTTTTGGTCCATTTTCGAGAGGTGTTGATGAACAAACCTCATCGATCCACCCGACGCCGTAAAAATTCCGGTAGATGGGTCTTGAACATCAGATTCACCAAGAGAAGCATCGAGGATTGCTTGTCGTAGAGCACACCATGCATAGAGAACATGGGGAGAAAAACTGCGCAACACACTGCGAGGTATCTTGTATTCTGCAGGGTACTCCCAATCTTCAAAATCGGAAGATTCTAAATTGAAACCTTTAATCGTGCCCGCAACTTTGACAGGGGATTCAGGTACATTGAGGGTTGTTGGGTTTTCAATGCCATGAGTAAGTTCAAGTAAACTTTTGGTAACTTGGGCACGATCGTTACCAATGCTTGTTATGAATCCTAATCCAGTAACCCAAACTTCAGACATATTCTAATGAAAAGTTATAAAAAATAGACGGGGAAAAGAGTGGTGGAGCCGATCGGGATCGAACCGACGACCTCCACAATGCCATTGTGGCGCTCTTCCAACTGAGCTACGGCCCCAAAGAAGGTTTATAATGCTGGAATATTCTAAATCCTACAAGACCAATTAACCTTAAAACCTCATTATGCAGAAGGTGGTCTCATTGGAGGGCGTGTAATTTTTAGACCACCCGGTTTTTTCTTGCCGGATTTCAAAGAGAGAGTTGGTTTGCCAGGTTTGCCTCCTAGCCCGGTACCTTTTCCTTTGGTTTTTAAAGATAAGCTTGGTTTGCCAGGGGTACCCGAAGGTTTGGGAGGAGCGGATGGTGCCTCTGGGCTGTTAGGCTCGCTGGGGGGAGATGGGACAGGGGGTTCCGGTGGTAAGTCCAAAGAAGGAGAGGGAGGAGCAACTGGTGTTGGTTCCTGAGCAAGTTCTTCTCCCAATGAGGGTGGGGCAATGGGAGGGAGTTCATTCACCTGTTCTTCAGGAGCAGGTTCGGATACGGAAGAAGATGGGGGAACCGGTTCAGGAACAGATGGCTCGGGAGGAAGGTCCAATGAAGGGGGGGGGGGGGGAGCGATCGGTGTTGGTTCCTCGGTGAGTTCTTCTCCCATGGAGGGAGGAGCAATGGGAGGAAGTTCCTCAGAGGAATCAAGCGAAGGGCTATCCTCTCCGGTGGCAGAAGGAACGGGTGGTAAATCTAACGCGGGTGAGGGGATGGGGGGAATGGGCGGATCAAGTGTTTCATCTGCCGTTT
>Ga0181585_10001864_pt1 | contig 18667 bp, 16 predicted proteins | sample 071ome_29_FD_132469 | JGI IMG/M metagenome (GOLD analysis project Ga0181585, IMG submission 132469) | Coastal salt marsh microbial communities from the Groves Creek Marsh, Skidaway Island, Georgia - 071407BT metaG (megahit assembly) | ecosystem: Environmental > Aquatic > Marine > Intertidal... | reverse complement strand
TTAAAAAAATAGTAATTACGCCAAAAATATCTGTTTTATTTATCGAAAGGTATAATACTAAACAATTTTTTAAAAAAAATTACAGAAATGGGTCTTAAAATGGATAATAAAACTAAATCTATCGTTTTATTGAGTATAAATGAAATTATAGCCCTAATTTTATAATTTTACTGCAATTATTTTTAATAAAATCCCTAATCCCTAATCCCTAATCCCTAATCCCTAATCCCTAATCCCTAACCCCTAATTCCATAGACCTAGACGTTGTTGTGACTAATCGATTCATTCAAGGCTGGTCGATTCAAAGTCGTAGTATAAAACCCAATGCGCGTAAGCGAGAGCAGCGCAAGTTCATGAGGCCCTTAGGATGGTTTTATGGTCTGGGTACCCTTTCAAAGCATTGATAGTTTAGGAGATTGGCAGCGGATCCCTCCAACGAACCTTTTTTTACTTTGGGCAATTGCTTGTGGAGTCGTCAGAGTGGATCAAGCCGTATTGGTAATCCAAGATAGAAAAATCCTGCTTAAAGCTGGATTCTGAGCAGCACAAAGTATAATATCTCGCGGTTTTTACGCACCCTCCTAAAAAGACGCAAAGAGAATTGCTCATGAAAGACTTAAGCCAGTACAGAAATATTGGTATTTTCGCGCATGTAGACGCGGGCAAAACCACGACAACCGAGCGCATACTGAATATCACAGGCAAGATTCATAAGATCGGGGAAGTTCACGATGGGGCTGCAACCACCGATTTTATGGAGCAAGAGCAGGAGCGTGGGATTACGATCCAGTCGGCAGCCACCACCACATTTTGGAAAGACCACCGGTTAAACATTATCGACACTCCAGGGCACGTCGATTTTACGATCGAGGTTTATCGGTCCTTGAAGGTCCTTGACGGCGGCGTAGGTGTGTTTTGTGGCTCCGGTGGTGTCGAGCCGCAATCAGAGACCAACTGGCGGTATGCCAATGATTCTGAAGTTGCGCGGATCATTTTTGTAAACAAACTTGATCGCATGGGCGCAGATTTCTATCGAGTTGTTGACCAGGTTCGCAATGTCTTAGCGGCGAATCCTTTGGTGATGACTTTACCTATAGGCACGGAAGATCAATTTAAAGGTGTGGTTGATGTCTTGCTGCAGAAAGCCTATGTCTGGGACGAAAGTGGCGACCCCCTAAAATTTGATGTCATCGATGTTCCCGAAGATATGCAAGACCTGACAGCTGAATACAGAGAGAAGTTGGTTGAAGCGGCTGTAGAAATGGATGAAGACCTGATGATGGCTTATTTAGAAGATGGAACTGAGCCAACGATCGAAGAGCTGAAGCGCTGCATTCGAAAGGGGACCATTGGTCTTAACTTCTTCCCAACCTTCTGTGGTTCCGCATTTAAGAACAAAGGCATTCAAAACGTACTTGACGCAGTGGTCGATTATTTGCCTAACCCTACAGAGATAGACCCCCAGGAAGAGGTTGATATCGAGGGTAACCCCACAGGCGGTTTTGCTGAGGTAGATTCTACTAAGCCGCTGCGTGCATTGGCGTTTAAGATTATGGATGATCGGTTTGGCGCGTTGACGTTTACCCGAATCTATTCGGGCACGCTTAAGAAGGGCGATACCGTACTTAACACCTTCACGGGTAAAACCGAACGAATCGGACGAATCGTTGAGATGCATGCAGATGAGCGAATTGAGCTGGATTCAGCACAAGCTGGGGATATCGTGGCCTTGATCGGGTTGAAAAACACTCAAACAGGGCACACCTTGGCTGACCAAAAGTCGCCAGCGACGCTTGAACCAATGGTCTTCCCGGAGCCAGTTATTTACATCGCAATCTCGCCAAAAGACAAAGGTGGTGCAGAAAAAATGGGTCTGGCGCTATCCAAAATGATCCAAGAGGACCCATCGTTTCATATGGAAACGGACCAAGAATCAGGGGAAACCATTATCAAAGGAATGGGTGAGCTCCACCTAGATATCAAGGTGGATATCTTGCGCCGTACTCACGGCGTTGAAGTCGTCGTGGGTAAACCCCTCGTTGCCTATCGAGAGTCTATCACCCAGCGGGTTGAAGATACCTACACTCACAAGAAGCAAACCGGTGGATCGGGCCAGTTCGCTAAGATTGACTATGCCGTAGAGCCTGCGGAAACTGGCACAGGCTTCGTATTTGAGTCAGTGGTTACGGGCGGTAATGTGCCCAGAGAGTTTTGGCCAGCAGTCGAAAAGGGCTTCCGAGTGAGCTTGGAAGAAGGCCCTTTGGCGGGATATCCCTGTTTAGATGTGAAATTAACGCTGATCGATGGTGCCTTCCACGCAGTGGACTCCTCAGCGATCGCCTATGAATTAGCATCTAAAGCTGCGTATCGGCAGTCCATGCCAAAAGCAGGACCCCAGATAATGGAACCTATCATGAAGATCGACGTGTTCACTCCAGAGGATCATGTGGGTGATGTCATTGGTGATTTGAATCGTCGTCGAGGCATGATTCAAGGTCAGGAGCCAGGCCCAACAGGTGTGCGAGTAAAGGCTTCTGCCCCATTATCGGAAATGTTTGGTTATATCGGTGATCTGAGGACCATGACTTCAGGGCGCGGGCAGTTTTCGATGGAGTTTAGTCATTACGACCCAACGCCTCGTAACGTTGCGGATGAAGTGATTAAAGAAGCTAAAGAGCGAAAAGCTGCGAAAGGCTAGCGTCTTCGGCCAAAGCCTTTTTGTCGAAGAAACATCGGGTCGTCAATAGGACGCAAACGGGAAGCGGTTTTGTTAGAGCACGTGTTTATCAAGTCGCCTTGCATTAGTGTTTGTGCGCTGGAAGGCGGCGAGTGCTTGGGCTGTGGCAGAACCATAGCAGAGATTCAGGCATGGCCCGGAGCCTCCACGGAGGCTCGCCAAGCAATCCTTAAGCGTATTGCTCAAGACCGCCAAAATAGTCCATCAAACTAATCCAACCCCCGACGATGCTTCAACAAATGGTCATTAACACAATTGTCTAAACGGCCGGTCGTAAGGTACTTCACTGCGGTAACTGTTGAAAAATTACGAATATCGTACATGCTCTGAGGCGTGAAGAAGGCCGAATGAGGCGTCACAATCAAGCGGTGTTTTAGCCAAGCCTCCCCTTCATGCCAAGCCTTGATGAGTGGTGCCGCCATATTGGCGGGTTCATCGGGAAGCACATCAAGTCCGGCAGCTAAAATCTTGTCTGCTTTCAGAGCCTGATATACCGCATCGATATCGACGATGGGACCTCTTGCGGTGTTGATAAGTATCAGGCCGGGCTTGGCGCAATCGAGAACCGTTGCATTGATGAGGTTGGCAGTTTCATCATTGAGCGGCAGATGCAGTGAGATTAAATCGCAGCTCCCGAACAATGCCTCGAGAGATTCTTCTCGATCGATGCCTAACGCGAGATCAGCGCCGTTGGGTTTATAAGGGTCGTAAAAGCTGACGTCCATGTCGAAGGCCTTCAATCTGAGAGCAGTTGCTGTGCCGATACGGCCCAGTCCGACAATGCCGGCCCTGCAGTTTGATAGACGCTGGCCAAAAGGGTTCAATGCAGGCCGCCAATTGTTTATAGGATCGCATCGAAGCGACTCGTCGTGAAAGGCGATGCTTTTCATGAGCGTTAGTGCGAGCGCCATGGCATGATCGGCAACTTCTCGAGTGCCATAGTTTGGTGTGTTGCAAACAGGGATCCCAAGGTCGGCCCAAGCCGCTAAATCAATTTCGTCATAACCCACGGCAGGTTTTACGTAAATTCGGCACCGATCAAGCTTTTCCATATGCTTTGGGCTCACAGGGGGGCCGAGTATAGCGTCACAAGTACGCCAAATTTCATCGGGTACGTCACTGGCCTGGGTAAAAAAATGCGGCGTTAGATTTTGCTCATAAAGCCCAGCTAGCTCTGGCGCGAGGTCATCTTGCCAGCGTATGCTTGGCCAAAGTAGATTCTGCACAGGCAGCCCCCATTTGCTCTTTAAAACCAGGATAGTAGTTAATCTTTTGCAGCGAAGCCATACGGTGTTTGATTAATAGCCGGCGGCTGCCTTGAAGAAAGGTTAGCACTTCTGGGTGGTAAATTTAGCCTCAGATTGACCGAGGGCTTTTCTGCAAGGGCTGGCTGGGTGTTTAAAAGTCATAACATGGGGTGCTCGCTAATCAGAGAGCGCGGCTTGAGCTATCTATTTATCTTGCTTTTGAAAAGCGAAAATCCCGTTTTCGTCTTGTGTGCGATGGGTTGGGGCGCCTAGGTTTTGGCAGCCGCGTCAAGCGCCGTCATTTAACGCTATGCACAAACGGTTACGATTGGCTGATGCGGCAATACAGTGCCAGCGTTGAACGGGGCGCTGACTTGTAATAATCAACTCACTGATCGCTCTCGGCTCTCCACGCATTGCGGTCTTGAGATGACGTTGAGATGGCTTGCCACAGAGCCTGAGCGCTTCGCAGGGCGTAAATGTGGTTGATTCGCCTACGGTTATCTGCAGGGTATTTTTGTTACAGACCGTCGGGAGTCGATCGCCGCATTTATAGCCAAAGTTTTCTAGAAGGCTGATTTGTTTATGAGATGGGCTACTTAGCAGTTTCTCAAGTAGTTGATCGGACGCCGCAATTAAAGTGGTAGGTAAAAAAAATAGACCGAAAAGAAGGGATTTGTAAAACATTTAGTCGGTCTTTTTTTTGCAACAAATTATCACTCAAATCTAACATATCATTTGGTTCTTAGCCAGCGTAAACGAGCGCGTTCAGGGGCAAACGTGCAGTTTTTTGCTATAGCAGGACTCAAATTGTTGTTTGCGCAAAATCAACATTGTGACAAAAGATCTCTTGCTCCGTGAGGTTGTGCGGCAGGGGTCTATCCAGCGATTACTTTGCGACATGAATAAGCCAGAGTAAGCGTTATCAATCTGCATAATCGCGTTAAAGCGTGATTAAGTCTTCGGTCGTAGGGTCTAAATACGACAAGTTCTCTTTCGAAAAAGGCGCCAACTCGGTTATTAGCTCGGTGGCCAAAAAGCTGGTCTAGGTGAGATAAAGGTTCGGATCAATGCGGCCAACAGAGACCTAGCGACTTAAAGCCAAAAGAGATGAAGGATTTTTACTAAATTGCAACAAAATATCACTTTTTATCCCGTCAGCCGTTTAGCAGCTAGAGCGAACGCGCGCTAACAGCGCCTCTTTAGCGCCTGGTTGCCTTCTCAGCGCTCCGGGTTTTGTAAGCGCCACAACAAAATGGTGTAATAAGGCCTTCTGGAGCCCCTATTAAGGTTGTACGGATATGACCTGGGGTTGCATCGCGGCATGAATAGGTAGCCCAAGGCGCCATCAATCCGCTTTAACTTTTGTAAGCGTCGCAAATTTATTGGTTTCAGAGTTTGAATGAAATAAGGTCTGGAATAAGTTGCCATCCAGACAATAAACGGGTTGTATCAAAAGTTACCTTCGAAAAGGATAGAGGTACGGAGCATTGCGGATAGTAGAGGCCAAGGAAGGCCATAAAATTGGGCATTGGTTTTTTGGGCCATCGGTAATTGGGATGAGCGCTTTACTCAAAAAGCTGGACTCGAATGCCCCTTCGCTGAGTAGCGGTAGTGCTCATAATCTCTGGCATGATGTTGATGAAGTGATTGATCCTGCCAAATTAAATCGTGCCAATCGGATCCTGCAGGCAGGTTATACCGCCATAAAAATGGGTCGATTTTGGCAGCAGTATTCTTTCATGGAGGCTCCTACAGTTTGGACTCTGTGTGCCGCTGCGACCTCGCCATCTGAGATTTTGAAGACGGGCGCACAGATGGCGTTGTTAGACTCAAACAGTTATGCGATCGGCGTTCGTCGGGATTTCGAGACCCTTCGAGTATCGATTTATCCCTTGGCGGCGATGCCAGCCTGGCAGCATGTCATGCTCTTGCAGCAATTAGCGCTCGGGGTCTCGAGCATGCTGGGTCTTAAGCAAGCGGTTCACAGCGTGACCTTTGACAACCAAGTCATTACAAAGGCGCAACTCCTAGAACTAAAGCCGAAGCATGTGACGTTACAAAGTGCATCTCAGGTAGCTTTTAATCTAAAGGCTTTGTCATCCGAGAATCCGTTTGCCAGCCCAGGTTGGGACCTCATTACTCGATCGATCGTGAATCCTTTGGTTGGGATGCGCTTGAAGCAACAATGCACGGCCTACAAGGTGGCTCGTGCCATCATAGAAAGCTATTCCGCTGGCAGCGCGTTGGATATGGTTTCGATCGCCGATTTATTACATTTAGAGAAATCAACGTTACGAAGAAAACTCAAAGCAGACGGAACAGCTTTCTCTAAGCTGTTGAATCAGTTTCGCCGCCAAGAAGTCAGGCTCCGGTTGAGCGCTGGAGATGCTCAACAAGAGATTACCCAGGCATTGGGCTATGATTCTTTGGTCTCTTTAAAGCGGCTGCTTAAAACGATGATGTAAATGCTGGAAAAGTCCTCGGGAATGGCCTGCCTTTCGCAATGTCAGGAGAGGCAGGTCAAACGCTCGGCGAGTCGAGTCTGGCGCTAACGCAATGCTTTCGCGCTAGCCGAGTTTGGCTATGACGCTACCAAATAACACTTCATCAGATGCGAGCTCTTTTGTTTGGGCCAGGGGTTTAGAGATCCAGGTCTCATTGATGAGATCACGCCAAGAAATATTGTTATTGGTTCCGTTGCCGCCCCATGAGCCGCACCCGAGAGAGAAGGTCTGACGCATGCCATTCCAAAGATTGCCGCTGTTTGAAGCAGCTTGAGGCTGATTTACCATGACCCTCGAAGTTCTCGTGGCGTCCGCAAGCTTCATAATGTTGTCATCACTTTGAGAATAAATGCCGCAGGAATGGCCTTGCCCTTGATAGCTTTGGATATTGTTGGTTAATGTGATCGCGTGATCGATGTCCGTTGCTTTATAAAGCGCCATGATGACTGAGAGCTTTTCACCTGAGAAGGGATGGTCTGGACCCCAGCCATCTTCTAAGACGATGTAAAATTCGGTGTTTTCAGGGACGGACAATCCTGCCATGGCAGCAATCTTCGCGGCGGGTTGAGCAACCATCGCGGTATTGATATGTCCTTCTTCGTCCCAAAGTGTTTGTTGAAGCTTGCGTTTTTCTTCTTCATTGCAAAGATAACCGCCTTTAGCTTTTAACTTTTCGAGCATATTGTCGTAGATGCTATCAACCAAAATAACCGCATTATCAGACGAACAAGAAGCGGCAAGGTCCAGGGTTTTAGACATATGGATTTTGGTTGCTGCGTCCTCAAGGTCGGCTGTGTCGTCGACAGTGATGACCGCGTTTCCGACGCCAACGCCAAGCGCCGGGGTGCCGCTAGAGTAAGCGGCCGTCACCATTGCGCCGCCGCCGGTGGCAAGAACGCGATCGCATTGGCGCATGAGTTCGTTAGTTGTTTCAAGGCTAGGGACCTCGATCGCAATGACGAGGTCCGCAGGAGCTCCCATTTTTTCAAGGGCAGCTCGCATAAGGTCACAGATTTTTTTATTCGTGAGTTTTGCCCTCGGGTGCGGCGCAACTATGATTGAATTGCGCCCTTTAACTGCATGAATGGCTTTGATAACTGGCGTTGCTTCAGGATTTGTTGATGGCGCTAAGGCGCCAATGACACCCATGGGTTTTGCAATCTTAATGATGTTGCGCTCGAGGTCCTCCTCTAAAACCCCCACCGATTTATCGTCGATGATATCCATTAAAGTCGCTCGGGTTTTGCGCTGGATTTTGAGAAATTTACCGTCGTAATTACCCAGTTGAGTTTCATCCACGGTAAATTGTGCGATTTCTTCCGCAACCCCTGGCCTCGCGACTGACCAAACCATGGCTCTGATGAGATTATCAACCTGCTCTTGGCTGTAGTGCTCGATCTGCTGTTGGGCTGCTCGCGATCGTGCAACGAGTTCTGCGATTTCTTCAGAAGGCGACAGATCGGTTTGATTGGCAGGGTTAGGCATAGGGTATCTCCAAGCTTGGTGATAAAGGTTGAGAATCGATTCTACACTTCGGTTTCTATCTCGCCAAGGTGTCAGGGCTACTTGCTTGGCAGTCAGACAAATTGTCATGAGCGATTGAGTGCCGCGGAATCATAAATTGGCTGAGCGCGCGCCCTTAGGGTTAAAAGTCAGCTACGGTGTCAGAAGGTTTTGGTAAGAGAGAGTCCCAATCGCGCTCAGTTAAGTGCCTTAATGCCTCTAAGCTTAGGGTAGCTAAGGCGGGGCGCGATGAAGTTCCGTTTTAGAGATTATGGCCTGACGTTATTTCAAGGTCGATTCATGACCCTAAGGTATTTCAGTTTCGTCTTGCCTTTATTGATGACACGGTGAAAAACACCCGCTTGCACTGTCACGATGTCCTGTGCATTGACGTCATAGAGCTCCTCGGTCTCTCCTTGACCCTCATCGGGATATCGCAGATACATCTCTCCTGACCCCTGCGTAAAAAAGAAAATTTCATCTTGCAAGAGGTGCTTATGACCTGCGGTTTGTTTGCCTGGGAACAAGTGTGTACTGCTTAGCAGTAAGTTATCGCCCACATAATTATCTTTAACCGTGTAATTATCGTTCTCTTTGCTGATGTGTCCGCCAATGTCATCGAATTCATCTTTCATGAGTTGTCCTTAACCGAGTTACGGTAACTAGTATCAAAGCAGTACTGCGGATAGCTTTACGGTTGTATCGTGAAAACCGGTTCGATGAGTTTTCGCGGTAATGATGATTGAGTCTATCAAATTTTGACCTTGGGTCATCCCATCCATGTCGATTGTGAGCAAAGAATTGCAAGACCGAGAGACGTTCTTTGGGGAAAAACGGGACCTTTAGTAAAAAAGGGGGCGCTAAAGGTCCCGTTGACACATCTAGACATCCTTGTCAGCGATGTGCGCTAAACAAAGACAAATGGGGAAGGCTTTATCTAGCGAGTAAGATGATGCAGGAAATACATTAAGTGGCAATAAAGCTTCTGTTAATAACCTTGCGATTTTTGCTTCTATCTCATTAAGATGCGCAGCATTTGCAGGATGATAGCAGTTCGTCAATAAAAAAGAGGGTATGCGCTCGTCAGGTAATGCGAGGTTGAGGCTAAGTTAGCAAGACTAATACCCTTTGCTCGAGTTTTTTAAGCCGGGTATTTATCGGGCTAAACCATAGAAGCATCGCTGACTGGCTGCTTATAAAGCTGTACAGGCGATCCAAAGGAATCCACTACAGCTTAGTATTATTAAGCTTTCAACAGCTGCGTTAAGCGCTTTGATTCGATAAATTTTCAAGATCCACCATCCAGTTCTAATATCAGTTGGGGCGTATTATCCAAAAGCGCATAAAGAGAGAATTAAGGTTAGAAAAATAAGCGTTTAGAAGTTGTTGAGGCGTGTTAAGTGCAGCGAGTGTTCGTTGATCTACGCTTTTTGCGATCAGTAGCAATACCGTCTTTTTTAAAGTGGTCTTTGGGTGTCCGCAGTAACCACTGACCACTGACATAACAACAGAGATTAGGGGACTCGGCCGCAGCTTAAGTGAGTAAGCTGTATCCAAAAAGCGCATAATTGTTACGCTAATGGTGCCCGAAAAGGATTAGGGCTGAGCGGAGAAGCGTTCAGGGCGCTATTTGCTTAGGACTTTAGGCAAGATATTTGGTCGGGATGGCGAGATTTGAACTCACGACCCCTGCCTCCCGAAGACAGTGCTCTACCAGGCTGAGCTACACCCCGACGCCGGGGGCAGTATAGTACAATTGATGCTCTCCACTAAACCTAAGTCTGTCGATCTATGGTGAACCGCAGCAAGTCGATCATGGTCTGCTTAAAAATGCTATCGGTCAACGTCGATGTCTGCTTAAGCGCCTGAGCGTGATGAAACTGCGCTTGTGTGCGGGTGTAGCCTGTGCCTCCTGCAGCCTGAACGGCGCCGACGACAGCGGCGAGGGCTGTATCGCCGTCCGGGTTTGTGATGGCATTGCGAATGAGGCTTTGGTCGGCCGTTGAGCCGTCTCGAAGCGTGACAATCAGGGGTAGCGTAACCTTGCCCTCAGCTAGATCGTCCCCAATATTTTTGCCTAAAAGGCAAGGGTCGCCTTCGTAATCGAGCAAGTCATCCATTAATTGAAAGGCAATCCCGAGGTGCTTGCCATATAAGCTCATCGCCTCTTTAACAGGCTCTGACGCACCAGCTAACGCCGTACCAGTATGGGCTGCGACTTCAAAGAGCAGGGCTGTCTTGCGATAGATAACTTCGAAATAAACCGCCTCCGAAATAGAAGTATCGCCGAGCAGCGCTAGCTGCTGGACCTCACCTTCGGCAATACCATTGGTCGCACGCGACAGCAGCGCCATGATGTCGAGGTTGCCGATCTCGACCATCATCTCGAAAGCTCTGGAGTGTAAAAAGTCTCCGACGAGGACACTAGCCGCATTGCCAAATGTGGCATTGGCGGTTGCGCGGCCGCGTCGAAGTGCCGAATTATCAACGACGTCGTCGTGTAACAACATGGCGGTATGAAGAAACTCGATAACGACAGCTAGTTTAATGTGGTCTTGACCTTGGTAGCCGTTCGCTCTCGCTGCCAGCAGCACCAAAAGTGGGCGCAATCGTTTGCCGCCAGCTTCAACGATATAGGCTGAAATTTCCTCTACTAGCGGGATCTCAGATTGTAAACTCTGCTGAATGAGTGCGTCGACGGCCTCAAAATCGTCACGAACGGCCTCAAAAATGGAATTCAGCATAGCAAATGGGCTTCTGACGTAGAGCGAGAGGGCCAAATGCTATGTTCAGGAGTTCCCGGCTGTCAAGGCTTATCAGCGAATCTCTGTATTGCTATCAGAGAATAGTTCGCTTATGATTGCGCGTCCTGAAATTACCGACACACCGCTGAATAAGACTAGTCTCTGAAAGTATGTGGCCTAGGTCGCTGACTTAAAGAGTTTAGGGGGCAGGGGCGAGGGTCGGACAATTTTTATATCTAATCGCTAGGGTAGAGTGTTATGTACGCTGTAATAGAAAGTGGTGGCAAGCAACATCGGGTTGAGAAAGGCGAGGTGGTTCGATTCGAGAAGTTGGCTGCTGAAACAGGTGCAACCATCGATTTTGAAAAGGTTATGATGGTGGGAGAAGGCGCTGATGTGAAAATTGGCGCACCGTATGTCGAAGGCAGCAAGGTCTCGGCGGAAGTGGTGGCTCATGGGCGTCACGATAAAATTACGATTATTAAGATGAAGCGCCGGAAGCACTATCGGCGTCAAGCGGGACATCGACAGTGGTTCACTGAGGTCAAAATTACAGAGATTGTAGGAGGGTAAGCGTCATGGCGCATAAGAAAGCTGGTGGTAGTACGCGAAATGGTCGTGATTCGGAGTCAAAAAGACTAGGCGTTAAGCTTTATGGTGGTCAGCAAGTCTCGGCAGGAAACATTATCGTCAGGCAACGTGGCACGCGGTTCCATCCTGGGCCAAACGTCGGCTGTGGTAAGGATCACACGCTATTTGCTAAGGCAGCTGGAACGGTCCAATTTTTGACCAAAGGCCCCAAGCAGCGCAAGTATGTGACGGTGGTCGCCGGCGCCTAACTCAACAGAGAGGTACCAAAAACCCTGTCATTGACGGGGTTTTTTTTTATGGGGAGTCCTGCGTAAGGAACAGCCATTATGAAATTTGTAGATGAAGCATCGATTCGTGTGGAAGCAGGCAAAGGCGGTAATGGTTGCCTCAGCTTCCGGCGCGAAAAATACATCGAATTGGGTGGTCCCGATGGCGGTGATGGCGGTGATGGTGGCAGCGTCTACTTCAAAGGTGATGAAGCGCTGAATACACTGGTCGATTTTAGGTTTCAGCCACAGTATCGAGCGGGTTCAGGGGAGCCTGGCAAGGGCAAAGATCGCACAGGCGCTAAAGGCGAAGACCTGACAGTCTTGGTGCCACTGGGGACAAGCATTTACGACGAAGATACCAATGCGTTGGTTGCCGAGGTTACCTCTGCCGAGGTGCCTATTTTAATTGCCCAAGGCGGGTTCCACGGGCTGGGCAATGTGCGTTTCAAGTCGAGTACCAATCGCGCGCCTCGCAAGACAACGAATGGATCTGCCGGCGAAAGCTTCAATCTTAGGTTGGAGTTGCGCCTGATAGCTGACGTAGGTCTATTAGGTCTTCCAAATGCGGGTAAATCAACCTTGATTAGCGTTGTTTCCGAGGCAAAACCCAAGATTGCAGATTACCCGTTCACGACCTTGGTTCCGAATCTTGGCGTGGTGCGTTTAGGGCATAACCAAAGTTTTGTCATTGCCGACGTTCCTGGCTTGATTGCAGGGGCAGCCAGTGGCGCCGGGTTAGGGGTTCAGTTTTTAAAGCATCTCTCCCGCACACGAGTTTTGTTGCATTTGATCGACAGTTTACCGATTGATGACTCGGATCCCATCGAAAACTTTAAAACCATTGCCAGGGAAGTCGCAAAATATAGCCCAGCCATTGCGCAAAAGCCCCAGTGGCTAGTGCTCACAAAGACGGATTTGATGACACCAGAGGCACGAGTGTCTTTGCAAGAACGCTTGCGCGCGGAAATTGATGAAGAAACGCCACTGCTCTGTCTATCGGCGGTAACAGGAGAGGGTGTGCAAGCATTGCTGCAGGCAGTTGTCAGTTACTTTGAGACGCTAGACGAACAAAAAAAGATCGAAGCTCAGCGAATCGATCGCGCTGCAGGCCAAGATGCTCATGAATATTCTAGGGCGATTCGAGCAGCTAGGCGTAGGCAGCGCGCGGATGTCGACGCGGATACCCTGACTGAGTCGGACGACCATGATGTGGTCGTTCATTATGAACCGTGAGCGGGTCGGTGGAAGCGGCTTCGGTATGGGTGGTGAAAGTCGGGAGCTCTTTGGTTACTCAAGATGGCCGAGGCCTAAATAGTGAGCAGATCGGCGCTTGGGTATCCGACATTGTCGAGCTGATAGGGCAAGGCATCCGGGTAATATTGGTTTCATCGGGCGCTGTTGCCGAGGGCATGGCCAGATTGGGACTTGAGCATCGTCCGAAGTCTATTGCTCAGCTGCAAGCGGCAGCGGCGATAGGGCAAATGGGTCTCATACAACATTATCAAACTAGCTTTGACCAGCATGGCGTTAAAACTGCTCAGGTGCTCCTAACCCATGCAGATTTAAGAGCTCGAGATCGTTATTTGAATGCGAGGAACACCTTAACGAATTTGCTCGCATTGGGCGTCGTCCCGATTGTTAACGAAAACGATACCGTAGTCACAGATGAGATCCGCTTTGGAGATAACGACACTCTGGCAGCGTTGGTGGCAAACTTAATTGACGCTAAAAAGTTGGTGCTGCTCACCGATCAGATCGGGCTTTTTGAGCGCGATCCCCGAGTTGATCCAAAGGCCAACATGATTACCTCGATTGCCGCTAGCGATGCGTCCTTAGATAATGTTGCTGGTGTTGGTGGTAAATGGGGTCGGGGCGGCATGATTAGCAAGGTCAAAGCTGCCCGTATTGCGGCTCGTAGTGGTTGTCAAACTTCAATCTGTAGCGGCAGTGAGCCTCATATTTTGAGGTCTATTTTATCCGGTGCTTCACCTGGAACCGTCATTCATGCCGATAAACCGGTGCTTGGCGCGCGAAAGCAGTGGCTAGCCAGCCTACCCATCTCGGGCACGCTAACCATAGATGCTGGTGCAGTTCGGGCCCTGATTGACGATGGTAAGAGCCTTTTGGCGGTGGGGATTACCGAGGTACAGGGAGCTTTTGCCCAGGGCGAGCTGGTTCTATGCCTGGATGATAGAGGTGTTGAGATTTGCCGCGGGTTAACTAATTACACCAGTGCAGAATTGATGCGGGTTAAGGGGAAGAATTCGAACGCGATTGAAACAGAGTTAGGTTACTTGGTGGATGAAGAAGTCATCCACCGCGATGACCTTTGGCTGGTGGGCTAAGCTGATAAAGCTTTGAGTTTCATATTCAAGCGAGCTTTGTGTCGAGCGGCCTTATTTTTGTGGATAATGCCCTTTGAAACAGCGCGATCGAGGGCCGGCACAGCAGCAGCGTAGGCGGAACCAGCGGCCTGCACATCGCCACCAGCAATGGCAGAAACGGTCTTTTTGATGGCTGTTCGCATTGCAGAACGCTGACTTGCGTTATGTTGGCGACGGCGCTCAGATTGTTTAGCGCGTTTTTTAGATTGTGCTGAATTGGCCAAGTTAATAATCCCTGAAAATGGACGTAAAATGAGGCGCGTACTATGCCGAGTAAGCGGCTTTTTGTCAAACCCAGGTTTGCATGAACTATGGCCTTAGTTTGTAGATCAATGGGGTAGCGTTTTGACGGATAAAAGGAACCAGCTAAATTGACTGAAAAACCCTCGATCCAGTTTACATTGCTTCGATCTGGGGTTGTCGTTGCAGGCATGACATTTTTATCCAGAGTCTTGGGCCTAGTAAGAGATGTTGTCATCGCGTTTTTTTTTGGTGCCAGCGCTGGCGCTGATGCTTTTTTTCTCGCTTTTAAAATCCCTAACTTTTTCAGACGGTTGTTTGCCGAAGGAGCCTTCTCACAAGCGTTTATCCCGGTATTGGCTCAGTATAAGAACCAAGAATCGTCAGCTGCTCTTAAAGATTTAATCGACAACATCGCAGGCGTGCTGAGCGTAGCGCTGGCAGTATTTGTTGGACTAGGCGTCTTATTTTCAGGGGCGGTAATTTCTATTTTTGCGTTGGGATACGTCATCAGTGGTGAAATTGCGCAATTAGAGCTGGCCGGATCGCTGCTTGCGATTACTTTCCCTTATTTAGGATTGATATCACTGACTGCGTTTGCCGGATCGATACTTAACACCTTTGGTAAGTTCGCAGTCCCCTCGTTTACACCAGTGTTACTTAATCTCAGCTTAATTGGCAGTGCCCTATGGCTACGCCCGCTTTTTGATTTGCCCGTGTTCGCGCTTGCTTGGGGGGTTTTTATCGCAGGCTGGTTGCAGTTGTTATTTCAGTGGCCAGCATTGGCTAGGTTGGGATTGGTCCCCAAATTCTCATTTGGATTTCGTCATCCTGGAGTGCGACGGGTCGGAGCTTTGATGTTGCCGGCACTTTTGGGCGTTTCTGTGAGTCAAATCAATTTGCTGCTCGACACGGTTTTAGCGACCTTTTTACAAATCGGCAGCATTTCTTGGTTGTATTACAGCGACCGGTTACTTGAATTGCCTTTGGCATTATTCGGCATTGCAATCGCAACAGTGATTCTCCCGGCCTTATCCAGCGATCACGCGGATGATGATGTCGAACGTTTTTCTAAGAAAATTGATTGGGGCATTCGGTTGGTGCTGATATTTGGATTACCGGCCTCCTTGGCTTTGGTAATCTTGGCAGAGCCACTTTTGGCGACGCTTTTTTATTACGGGCAGATGACCGAATTTGACATCAATATGGCTGCGCTCAGCTTAAAAGCTTATGGAGCGGGTTTGGTTGGGCATATGCTCGTTAAGGTGTTAGCACCAGGCTACTTTGCTCGACAGGACATGCGAACGCCGGTTCGTATTGGGATCATCGCACTGGTTGGCAACATGGCTTGTAACTTGGTGCTAATCCAGTATTTAGGTCACGTAGGCCTCGCACTGGCGACCTCTATTTCAGCATTTTTAAACGCCTATCTCCTCTGGCGAGGCCTTGTTCGAACTGGCGTCTATCGTTTTGCCAAGCATTGGCAATCATTTCTCGCTAGAATCGGGTGTGGCCTGACAATTATGGGGGTTGGGCTTTGGACATTGGCGCCGGCGCCCGAGGCATGGCTGTCCATGACGGTAGCTGCAAGAGCCTGCTGGATGGCTGGCTTGTGTTTGGGTGGAAGCATGACTTACTTTTTAATACTAATGATGACAGGCTTAAAACTTCAGGAATTCAGAGACGGCTAAGTATGCGAATCATAAGAGGCCGTCATAACATATCAAAGCAAGATCAGGGCTGTGTCGTTACCATCGGTAATTTTGATGGCGTGCATCGAGGCCATCAAGCTATTCTTCATGAGGTCAATCGATTAGCGAGAAAAAAGGCATGCAAATCCTTGCTGATCTGTTTTGAACCGCAGCCGAGAGAATTTTTTGAAGCCTACCAAGCGCCTGCGCGCCTAACTCGATTCCGAGAAAAGGTGGTTCAGCTAGCGGCCTCCGGTCTGGATCGACTTTTGTGTCTGCAATTTAACGATGATATTAGAAGCTTATCCGTAGCCAGTTTTGTTGATCTTCTGGTTCAAGAACTTGAGGTTGAAGCCCTGTTTATTGGGGATGATTTTCGGTTCGGGGCTGATCGGTCTGGTGATTATGAGGCGCTGAAGGCCGCCGGTGGAGAATTCGGCTTCGATGTTGATAAATTCTCAACCATAACCCACGGTCAGGAAAGAATCTCGAGCACTTTGATTCGCCAGCACCTAGAGGCAGGACGCTTTGCCGAAGCGGAGCAGCTGTTGGGACGTCCTTATGCGATTACTGGTCGGGTGGTATTCGGGCGACAGTTGGGCCGTACAATTGGCACGCCTACCGCGAATATTCAGCTGCATCGCTATCGTGCACCGATCTCGGGCGTGTTTCTGGTGGAACTTAAGGCTGCGGGGAGTGCCTACCATGGAGTGGCAAACGTTGGTGTTAGGCCGACGGTCGAGCAGGATGATATCGCACCGATTTTAGAGGTACATTTGCTAGATTTTTCCGGCGATTTGTACGGTAGTCAGGTCGAGGTAACGTTCACAAAGAAGATAAGAGAGGAACAAAAATTTGATGGGCTTGATGCCTTGAAATCGGCTATTGAGCAAGATATTGCAACTGCCAGACGACTGCTAACGGATTGATCATGAAAGTGTTTGGATTGAGTGTTGCGATCGTTTTGTTAGATCAAATTACGAAACAATGGATGGACCATTGGTTGGGGTTATGTGAGCCCTATGCCTGCAATCGGGAGGTGCTTTTGCCGGTGTTTCAGCTCGTCGTTCTATATAACGAGGGCGCGGCGTTCAGTTTTTTAGCCGATGCTGGCGGCTGGCAGCGCTGGTTGCTAACGGGGATATCGTTGGTCGTCAGTATCGGAATCACGGTTTGGTTGATGAGATTACCAAAACAGCAGTTGATGCTTCGAATCTCTTTGGCTTTGGTGTTAGGCGGTGCTCTCGGCAATTTAATTGATCGAGCGTTATTCGGCCATGTAATCGATTTTCTCGTAGTGCATTACGATCAGTATTACTTTCCAGCGTTTAATGTGGCCGATGCGGCCATATCCCTTGGGGCGGTTGGTTTGGTGCTGGATATGTTTATCAACCGAGAGGAAACACCATGACAGCAACACCGATCGGACCGGGCACCAAAGTTTCGTTGACTTTTACCCTTCGCCTTGCGGAGGGTGACGTGGTCGATAGCACTGGCGATGCGGCGGCCGAGTTTGAATATGGCGACGGAAATTTGCTTCCGGGATTTGAGGCAGCCATGCTGGGTCTCACGGAAGGCGCGCAGCAGGCCTTGCCGATCGCACCAGAGCAGGGCTTTGGTCTGGTTAATTCAGAAAATATCCATGTTCTTAAGAAATCAGATTTTGCAAGAGAACTCCTGCTGGAACCCGGGCTTGTTGTATCGTTTATGGATCAACAGCAGCAAGGCGAGTTGCCAGGCGTTGTTAAACAAGTGTTTGAAGATGCCGTAGAGGTCGATTTTAATCATCCTCTGGCCGGTAAGGACCTGATATTCGAGGTGAATATTTTGAAGGTAACCCAAGTAACCCAAGAAATCGCACGGGGTTAGTATGGCGTCATTTGAGATCAATCTGGCGTCTCCTAGAGGGTTTTGTGCCGGTGTGGACCGGGCAATCGAAATTGTAAATCGTGCCCTTGAACAATTTGGGGCGCCGGTTTATGTGCGTCACGAGGTGGTTCATAACAAACATGTGGTTGAGGATTTGACTGCGCGTGGGGCAGTATTTGTAGAAGAAGTAGACGAAATCCCAACTGGTGCTTTGTGCATATTCAGTGCGCACGGGGTTTCTCAGGCAGTGCGCCAAGATGCTAAAGCCCGTGGTCTACAAGTGTTTGATGCCACCTGTCCGCTGGTGACGAAAGTTCATCTTGAAGTTATGAAGTCGGCACGGGAAGGTTTAGGCACAATATTGATTGGCCATAAGGGTCACCCAGAGGTTGAAGGCACGCTTGGTCAAATCGCGTCCGATCGGGACGCAGACAAATATTTGGTAGAGACCGTTGAGGATGTCGAAGCTTTGGTTGTGCGAGACCCAGAGCGCCTCAGCTTTGTGACTCAAACCACACTGTCGGTGGATGATACGCGATCAATTATTGAGGCATTGCAAGCTAGATTTCCAAGTATTCAAGGGCCACGAAAAGATGATATTTGTTATGCCACTCAAAATCGCCAGGATGCAGTTAAAACGCTTGCTTCGGGCTGCGATTTGTTGATTGTGGTGGGGTCCCAAAATAGTTCCAACTCAAATCGATTAAGAGAGCTCGGCGAGCGACTTGGGGTTGAGGCTTATCTTATTGATCAGTGTGACGATATTGAATTGAATTGGTTAGCGGGTAAATCTTGCGTTGGGGTCACCTCCGGGGCATCAGCGCCAGAGGCGCTGGTACAGGATGTTGTGGCATTTTTAAAAGCTCAAGGGGGTGTTTTTATCGA
>Ga0181585_10001858_pt1 | contig 18679 bp, 14 predicted proteins | sample 071ome_29_FD_132469 | JGI IMG/M metagenome (GOLD analysis project Ga0181585, IMG submission 132469) | Coastal salt marsh microbial communities from the Groves Creek Marsh, Skidaway Island, Georgia - 071407BT metaG (megahit assembly) | ecosystem: Environmental > Aquatic > Marine > Intertidal... | reverse complement strand
CGGCTCTGCCACAGGCTCCGTGTCCATGGATCAGCTGGTGGCTGAGCATGTGGGGCATCATACCCGATACGCCTCCCTGCAGCTGACCTGTGGTACGCCTCCGGATGTCGCTCGACTGAGTTTTAGCAAGGAGGGAGTGGCTTTACCCATGATGGGCCGTCCAAGTGTGCTCTATCAGACTCTTTTTCGCTCTGATAGCGATCGGTCTAGGCTGGAATATGTCTTAAGAGGAAACGGTAGCTTGTTGGACGATGTTCTGGAGGAATCCAGAACGCTGAAAAGGAAAGTGTCTCGTCGGGACCAAGGGAAAGTCGACGAGTATCTCGCTTCGGTCAGAGATGTGGAAAAAATGGTGCAGAAACAGGAAGTCTGGTTGGGGAAACCCTTTCCCAAAACGGACTATGCATTACCTTCTTTCGATCCTGTTTCTCCCGATCAATCCCTGGAATGTGAGTCCTTGATGTATGATCTTATGGCACTGGCGCTGAGCACTGACTCCACCCGGGTCATGACGTTTCTAGTGCCTGGATGGAGTCAGGTCTTTGAGATTGGTGGTCGTCGACTCAGTGCCGGCTACCATGGTCTTTCTCACCATGGAAACGATCCGAAAAAAATTGCTGATTACAATCTGGTCGGCAGGGAACATGTGAAACGATTTGCTCGTTTTGTACAAAAGCTTCAGGAGCATCAGGATTCTGATGGGCAGTCTTTGCTGCAATCCACCGCCATCGTGTATGGCAGTGGGATGGGGGATTCCAACACCCATGACAATAGCAACTTGCCCACTTTAGTAGCGGGTGGCGGATTTTCTCACGGTCATCACTGGGCCAACGATCGATCGGCAAGCCAGGCTAGAATGTTGGGGGATTTACTGCTGACGCTCATGCAAGGGATGGGCATGGAAATAGACTCGTTTGCCGGAGCGAATCATAACTTGAATGAGCAACTATCCTAGCTCATGAAATGGCAGTTTTGTTTTTATTGGAGCTTTGTGGCAAGCGGCTTGGTGATTGGGGAATCTCTACCACCCGGCATAAAGCTCTTCTTACAGCAATATTGCCACCAGTGTCATGCCGGTCGTGATGATGCATTGGAAGGTGGGGTTCGGCTGGACATCGATTCGCTGGATTGGGAATCGGCACACACACTCGATCTTTGGACAACGATTCACGAGGTTGTGGAGTCTGGCGACATGCCACCAGAAGATGCCGATGCCTTGCCAGCGGCAAAGCAACGAAAACACCTTCTGGAATGGCTTGAGGTAGAGCTAGTCAACCACGCCCCCCCTGGAGGCACCTTGCCTCGGCGTCTCAATCGTGTGGAATATCAAAACACGATCCGCGACTTGTTTGATTATCCCGAATTTGAACTGCCTCCATCCTTTCCATCCGATGTTTCTAATCTGGGTTTTGATAATGTCGCCTCCGGTCTGGTGATGTCTCCGCCTTTAATGGCTCAATATCTGGAAATTGCCACTGCCATTGCCAATGAATGGATTCCTGAGCCGGCTCAATTGCCCCGAGTCCAACCCCGATCCTACAGGCTGACTTCATCTGATTTGACTACGGACGAGGGAGGTGGGGGAAAGGCTGCTGAGGATGCTTTCCGGCTGGTTTCTTCGCGCAACATGGCAAGTGCTGCAGGTTGGACAGGGTCTTTCGAGGCTCCCTACAGTGGTATCTATCAACTGAAGATCGATGCGCGTACTTTTCAAACCGATGACATGTTTTACGAGAAGCGAACTCGCCCCTTCCAGCTGCAGGTTTATGCGCGTCAGAACGGCCAAGAAAAATATGCCCGGTTTTCGGATTTGAGATTGGTGGGCGAGGTGTTCATCTCAACCAGTGGAGCCCCAAGCCTTGGCAACGCCCTTGAAATAGAGATGGATGCAGGCGAAATACTGGGTTTGCGCTGGGCCGATGGTCCTGTTTATTCCGATCCTGGCCGCATTGATTTGTCGCATGCCTTTCTAGAGGATCGTCTTTTGAACGATCGTGCCTTTTATGCCGCAGCTCTTGAGTTGAATGGGGGTAAGCGAGGCTCTTCACAGGTGGAGTTCTACGAGGCCATTCGTGAACTTATGGAAGGCCAGACACTCGATTTGAGTGACCCTGCGCTAACCCATCCGCCGGAGGTTTATGGTGGAGGCTTGTTCAATGGGCCTCACAATTGGTGCAAGGCCTACGCTCAGGAAGAAATGCATCGGCAAGGTCCAGCTCTAGATGTGTTGGGTCTTTCCATTACGGGTCCAAATCGTGTGATGTTAAGCCAAAAGACGCGTGGCAAGATAAAGCGATCTCGTGAGTTTTTAGGGCGGCACTCCAGCGAATTAACCGATGTGGACTTTGCAGAGCGCTTCCTGAGAAGATTTCTCTCCAAAGCCTTTCGTTCCCCTGTAGAAGAAGGCCAACTCTCCCAATACCTGGAAATGGTTCAGACCCATCGGGCCAATTTTCCCAAAAAGCGGATCGAAGATGCGCTGCATCTGGCAGTGAGAAGGGTGCTGATCTCTCCCCAATTTTTATTTCGTGAAATCGGGAATGGGGGGCTGGGTGCCTATGAATTAGCCAATCGTCTGAGTTATTTCCTAAATGGAAGTGCACCCGATGATTTGCTGATGAGTGCCGCCAACACGGGTCGCATTTTGCAGCCTGAGAGGCTAGAAACAGAGGCGCGTCGTCTGTTGCAAAAACTCGCCAGGAAGCAATTTGTTAAACATTTCACGGGTCAGTGGCTTGCGACGCGAAAGCTCAAGGATATCATGCCAGATCCTCGTTTGCTCAAGTTTTACGAACCCGATCGCCAAGCCATGATCGAGGAGGTCGAACTCTTCTTCGACGAAATGTTGCACCACAATCGTCCGTTGGAAGACTTCATTGATCCCGGGTTCAGCTTTCGAAATAAAAATCTCAATAAAATCTATGGTGGAACATTGACCGAATCGGCCATGCAGCGGGTGAGCTTTCCCAAAGGCGGCACCCAAGGTGGGCTTCTAGGGATGGCTGCCATCATGATGGCCACGGCCAATGGGGTGGATACCCATCCGGTGCATCGAGGCGTCTGGCTCCTGGAAAATGTATTGGGGCAACCTACGGCGCCGCCTCCGCCTGGTGTGCCAGCCATCGCGCCCGATACCTCTGGTGCCCTTAGCATGCGTGAGCAAATGGCCAGGCATGCATCAGATACTCACTGTGCTCGATGTCATAAAAAAATTGACCCTTTGGGCTTTGTCATGGAGCCATTTGATCCGGTGGGTCGTTGGCGAGAACACTATCCCATTTATACCGAAGATGCTTCCCAAACGCTCAAAGAAGAATTCTATGCCAACCAAGGACGGGGTACGCGACTTGGGGCGCGCATTGATGCATCCGCCACACTAGCCGATGGCACGGTTATTGGAGATGTGAAAGACCTAAAGGATTACCTTCTTGGGCACATGGATTTACTGACACGCTGTCTGATCGAAAAACTCATGGTCTACAGCCTGGGGCGGAAATTAAGTTTTGGGGATCGTCGCGTGTTGGAGCAGCTCACTGCTGAGGCCATCCAAAGCCAATACGGTCTTCAGGATGTCATCCTTGCTGTGATTTTGAGTGACGCATTCAAGGCGCGCTGATGGAACCATTCCTGTGAGCTGAAGCGATCATTACAACCGTCAACTTCAAACGCTTATTGGAGAGGAGTCAAATGGTACCGGTGGTCGGACTCGAACCGACATGAGGTTTAACCCTCGCAAGATTTTAAGTCTTGTGCGTCTGCCAATTTCGCCACACCGGCAAGGTTGGTCTCGTGGAGCAGAATCCCACGAGAAGGGGAACCTAGCAACCCCATGTCTGGCATTCAAGTGCCCAATTTTACCAGCTTATCATCGATCTTTTGCTTAGGCGCCTAGACCTCGAAGGATTTGCCGCAGCCGCAGGAGCGTTTGGCATTGGGGTTGGTGAGTTTGAATCCTCCCTGATTGAGGTCATCGGAATAGTCCACCATCGATCCTGCCAAAACTTCTGCACTGATTGCATCGATCACCAGGTCAATGCCATGTTCTGACCACGACGTGTCTCCTTCTCGTACTTCATCGAAAAGCAAACCGTATTGCATGCCTGAGCATCCTCCTTTTTCGATATAGATTCTCAGGGGCTTGCCTTGATGCTCTTTCTGATGCTGGAGCATTGATTGAATCTCTTCCGCGGCTGCCGCCGTGATCGTGAGGGGGTGTTGTGGAAGTGCCTCTGGCATGTCTGTGGTCTATGACGTGGTTTGGTAGCGGATGATAAACTGCCGCTTACCGCTTCACTTTGCCCTCTTGAACTCGCAAGGTCAACACGCTACCCGGTTAGAAAGTTCGATCTGCTTCACAAGGATAGTCGCCTAAATCCGGTTCAAAACCCAGGCCAAATGGGGATTGATTGAGGCTTTGCATCGAAATCAGGCCATCGCGAATGTGCAAGGTGGGCCACCCATGATCATGGAGGCGATAAAAGTCATCATGGTTCTGCATGATGGCCTTCTGGATCCCGGTAGGATGGTCAGCCAATCCGGTGCAGTAGTGGTGTCCATTGCGCTCGACGGAGGCAATACCCAGGCTGGCAGCTACGCAGCAATCTTGAATGACCGAAATCGGGCCTTGGTTGCAGAGGTCTTCCCCACTGATGAGGAAAGGACGGTTTGGGAACTCTTTTTCCTTTGCCTTGAGTAGGCAGGCGTTGGCGATGCTCTTGAAAATGCCTTTGCAGTTTTTGTGGCTGGTTCCTGCGTAGCCAAGGGAGAGTCCTTTCTCATTACTGTGAATGTCTCCATCAGATTCATCGATGATGATGGGGGGGGAATGGTCCCAGGAGGATAATGTGGCGGCTGTTTCTCCCTCAAGAGCGCTTTGTCGGTGTAAGGGTTGCTCCACAAAAAGAATGCGCTTAAAGAATCGTTTCAAGCGTGGATCACTCTCGAGTCGTTGCCAGTAATCCTTGAAAAGGGCCATGGAATCAAAACGTTCGTTTCCGTCGAGGCTGAATCGCGTGTCCTCGAGTGGCTTGGTTTCAAGCATGCTTTCAATGCGTAAGAGCCGCTCCGCATCCTCCTGCTTGTCACCCGCGATCTTGATCTTCAGGTGTTTGATTCCGTAATGCGCGATGCAATGCTCAAGGGATTGTGGAAGACCATCCTCCAGTCGCTCCGAAGGTTGGATATCCGAATCCAGTATGGGGTCAGAAAGACCCACGGTATGGCGCGCTATGAGGTATTCGAGAGGCTTGGCTGGCATGGTTTCATCCATGCTCGCCAGAGCAAAGGGTTTCCCAAACCAATGCGGATCAAACCCCAGTCCGTGATGGCGCAGGAGCTGGTGGAATGGTTTCCCATGGTATCGACAATAAGCATCTATGATGGCTCGTTCGATGAGCGAGGTCCCGAATTGAGCTAACAGGGAGGGAATGTTTCTCTCAGCAGCCCACGTGGCTTGACAGGTATACAGCTTGCACCAAAAGTCAAAGGGTTGATCGGCTTGCAACTCTTTGCTGGCGAGGCAAGCACGTTCGATGACTTCCTGCATTTCGATGATCTCAACCATTGGATCCTTATCAGCTTCTTTGGTAAACCACTTGGGCGGAAGAATGTCAGAAGACCATCCTCTGGTTTTGTTGCCATTGATCTGACATTGGAGCTCGATGAACGCCAGGGGGAAGGTGGTCATGGTTGCGATGCCATACTTGAATGGCATGCGGGTTTTCAGTAGTACGGTGCGCAATCGTGCCTTCAGAATGTGCATGGAAGTAGGGCTTTGTTGGTTTCGATCTCCGAAGAAAAACAAGAGGCGTCTGTGCTTTTCAAGTGACTCTAAGTAGAGGAGCCATGGAGCCCTGTAAAGGCTCTTTGCGTTTGGGTGCCTTAGGATTTATTTACTTGCTACAACCTTCTAATTTCTTAACCATCTTCCTCGAGCCCCATGGCAACCCAAAAGCCCACTCAAGAACCCCCTTTGGACGATGCTGAAGAGACTGATCTTCAGGATGAACAGGGCGTTGTGGCGGGGGATGACGAAGATCTCAGTCACGCACTGATGGAGGAAGAAGAGAATGCCTCTGGCTTTTCGGAAGAAGAAGATGCTTCTGACTTTGAAGATGCTGACGTCCCTCGTTCCACTCCTAAGACTGAAGCTTCTGAAGGGGAACCCACGCGCGAGCGTTACGATGGGGACACGGCCTTTAAATTGTATCTTCGCGAAATAGGCCAGGTGGCACTTCTTACACCTGATGAGGAAATCGCTCTTGCTGTGAGGATTCAAAAAGGTGATGGGGAGGCAAGAGATCAGATGATCAAGGCCAACCTGCGCCTGGTGGTCAAAATTGCACACGATTACGAAGGACTGGGGCTGCCTCTTTTGGATCTCATTAACGAGGGTAACATCGGCCTCATGAAGGCCGTAGAGCGCTTTGATCCCACCAAGGGAAGCAAGCTCTCCACTTACAGCGCCTGGTGGATCAAGCAGGCCATCAAGCGTAGTCTTGCCAATCAATCCAAAACGATCCGCCTTCCTGTGCATTTGGTGGATAAAATTTCCAAGCTCAAGCGTACCGCCTTGAAGTTGCAGGAGGCTCTGGGGCGCGAACCCACCGACGAGGAATTGGGAGAGGAAATGGAAATGGACGCACTGAAAGTTGCTCGACTTAGGCGTGCCGCCATCCGTCCGGCTTCTCTGGATTCTCCCATAGGGGATGACAACAGCACATTTGCCGAAATTGTCAGCGATGAGAAAGCCGAGAATCCCTACAAGCAACTCGAAGACAAGACGGTCAATGACATGCTCTACGACCTGATCAAAACCTTGCCTCACCGGGAAGCCACCATTCTCGAATATCGATTTGGCCTGGATGGAGGTTCGGAACGAACCTTGGAAGAAGTGGGCGAGCATTTCAACGTCACTCGTGAGCGTGTCCGTCAAATTCAAAATCTGGCACTTTCCAAGCTACGCAAAATGATTGAAAAAATGGAGTCGGTTCAGAAATGACCGATCAGCCTAGAGAGCGAACCATGTCATCCGATATTGAGCGTCTCCGGCAGGCCATACGCAATGTTCCAGACTTTCCTCAGCCTGGTATTCAATTCAAGGATATCACGCCGCTGCTTGCTGACCCACAGCTCTTTGAGCTTTCCGTGGACTTGATGACTGCACCTTATCAGCAAGGTGACATCGATGCGGTGGTGGGGATTGATGCCAGAGGTTTCATATTTGCTGCGGCCGCTGCAAGAAAACTTGCTGCAGGGTTTGTTCCAGTGCGTAAAAAAGGAAAGCTTCCTTATCAGACGATCGAAAAGTCCTACGATCTCGAATATGGCTCCAACACCGTGGCCATGCACGTCGATGCGGTTCCATCAGAAGCACGTGTTCTTCTCATCGATGACCTTCTGGCCACCGGCGGCACTGCAGCTGCAGCTCTTCAATTGCTGGAAAGCCTGGAGGCTGACATCAAGGAAGCGGTCTTTCTGATTGAATTGGATTTTCTCGGAGGGCGCAAAGGCCTGGGGGATGTCTCGGCACGGTCCCTGATACATTATTAAGGGCCCTTCCGAGGTTTTAGATCATGGAAAGCTTTGATCTACGGGTTCGGGATTTCAATCTCGGGTTGACCTTGGGCTCTGGGCAAGTGTTTCACTGGTCGACATCGGATGGACGCCATTGGCATGGAATGCTGGGCAAATACTTCTATCATTTGCATCAGCCAAAGGCTTCCTTGTTGCGAGTGCACACCACCGCAAGCCCTTCTCTGGGCCGTCAGGACCTCCGCCATTATTTCGGGTTGGATCAATCCCTGCAAAGAATCCTCAAAAGCTTTCCCAAAGACCCGTTGATGCGAGAAGCTACTCAAACGAACGAGGGGCTGAGGCTGTTGCGACAAGACCCGTGGGTAACCTTGGCTTCTTTCATCCTCTCATCCACCAAACAGATTATTCAGATCCGACAAACGGTTCAGGAAATCAGTTGTCGATTTGGTTCTCCTCACGAGATGCAGACGCATCATTCAGCAGCCTGGGCATTCCCTGATCCTGCGCAGCTGGTTCAAGCCGGTGAATCCCGCTTACGTGCCTGCCGTATGGGATACCGCGCCAAATACTTGTACCAGACGGCTTGCTTGATTCAAGAGGGCCAAATCCAACTCGACTCTCTGAGAACCTGCTCCCTAGAGGAAGCACGCGAGGTCCTGATGCAATGCCCTGGAGTGGGCCCGAAGATTGCTGAATGCGTCCTTCTTTTCGGGTATGGTTTTCGGGAGGCATTTCCAATGGATGTCTGGATCAGACGCATCCTTGAGGATTATTATCTCCCTGGTCAGAAAAGTTCTGTGGCTCAAGTGCAGGCTTTCGTTACGGATTACTTCGGTCCTCACCCTGGCTATGCGCAGCAATATCTCTTTGATCATGTGAGGAACTTGCCTTCAGAGGTTTGGCAAGCCATGGTCAAAGCATCGCCCTTTGCCCAAGGATCCTGAAAATGATCTCATCATCGACTCCACGGTCCGATAGCCAAAAGCAAATCACTGTTGGCGTCTTGGTGCATGCCCCACCGGAAGATTGCGCTTTCCATCACGCCGTGGCTCAGGCTCAGGAGGCCTTGCAAGATGGTAAGCAAACCTATTTTTATCTTCTCCACCATGCAGTCAGAGGAGCCTACCATCCTGCAATGGCCGCCCTGGAAGAGCTGGGTGTCCGATGCTTTGCATGCTCTCTGGCCTTGGAACAGGAAGACATGGAACCACCCGCATGGATTCTTCCAGCGGGTTTGACCCTCTTGTCGGATATTCTTCTCCACTCTGATGAAATCGGTGTTTTCAACCCATCCTGAAACATCCGCTGTTCCATCAGTGGATGCGTGCGCCCCTCCCAGTCAACCGATTCTGGTATTATGGAAGACTGTCTTCAGTGACCATGCTGGCGCTCAGGAAGGACTCCGATGGGTGCGCTACTTTCTCGGAGATACGCGCTGGTGTGTCTCGGTAGGGATTCTTCTGGAACCTTCTGTGGCGAATGATCGGCTCAGAAAGTGGGCCGATCAGGATCCAACCATGCAAGAGGTGCTCTCTCAGCTGCAGGGTAGGGTCTATGCCTGCAGCATGGAGGGTTCAGATGCACAGGCTTGCGGTTCCGTTCAGACTCTGGATCCAGCGGCTTGGCTGGAGCTTGGAAGATCACATCGCATCATTCTCGTGTGCGAAGGGATTCAAAGAACTACGAGTCTCGACCCTCTTTGAGAGAAAGTCTGAGGTGGGAGCAGATTCCGAGATTTGAGTTTTTACTTGGAAGCCTCGGCGAGCCAATTCAGTACATAATCCACCGCTTGATCCCTCGGGATCTTGATCAGGTCTCCCTTGCGAGGCTTGATTTCCACCTCACCCTCCCTGAGGGATCGATCTCCAATACCGATGCGCATGGGGAAACCAATCAGTTCGGAATCCTTGAATTTTACCCCAGGACGTTCATCTCGATCATCGAGTATCACATCCACGCCGGCTTCGCTAAGTTGTTGATAAAACCTTTCGGCGCACTGCATGACCTCGCTTTCAGGTTTGACGATCAGAGGAGTGATGCACACGACACACGGTGCCACTGAGACAGGCCAGTAAATGCCTTGGTCGTCGTGGCACTGTTCAATGACTGCCTGAAGGGTTCGCGTGACGCCAATACCGTAACAACCCATGACACAGGGCTGACTTTTTCCTTGTTCATCCAGATACTGAGCCTGCAGGGCCTCGCTGTATTTCGTGCCTAGTTTGAAGACATGCCCCACTTCGATGGCGGTCTGGATTTGAAGTGGTTTGCCTGTGACCGGACAGGGCTCTTCAGCCTGAACCGTTCGCAGATCTGCGTAGGATTTGACCAGGATGTCTCTGTCCATGCAGACATGCCTGAGGTGGTAGCCGTCCTTGTTGGCGCCGGTCACCAGATTCTGGCCTCCTTTCAGAAACAAGTCGGCGTAAATGGGGATTTCTTTCACGCCCACTGCACCAAGGCTGCCCGGGTAGGCCCCGAGCCAACCGTGAATTTCCTTGGGCTCGGCGGGGCGGAACTGGGTCGTCCCTAGAATCCCTGCAACCTTGGATTCATTGAGCTGATCACAACCCAGAACCAGGAAAAGAACGGGTTGATCTTCCACAACATACACCAGGGTTTTGATTTGTCGGTGAGCCTCCACCTCAAAGGGGGCTTTACTCAGCTGTTCGATGGTCTTGACCCCTGGTGTTTCGAACGATTCGAACGCGGGCAGGGACTCCGTTGCTTCTTTGGGTATGGAAGTCAAGGGGCTTTTCAAGCCGCTGGTTGCCTTTTCGACGTTGGCGGCATACTCACCGGTTTCAACGTAGACCACATCGTTTTCACCCACTTCTGCCGGGACCATGAACTCATGTGAAAATTTGCCTCCGATCACGCCGGTATCGGCCTCTACGGGCAGCGCTCGAAGACCGCAGCGTTCGAAAATGCGCACGTAGGCATCAAACATCGACTGGTAACTCGCCTGCGCTGCCTCATCGGTGGTATCGAAGCTGTAAGCGTCCTTCATGATGAACTCACGAGCACGCATGAGCCCGAACCTGGGGCGAATCTCGTCGCGAAACTTGGTCTGAATTTGGTAGAAGTTTTTAGGTAGCTGTCGGTATGAATTGATTTCACCGGCTGCAAGGGTGGTGACCACCTCCTCATGGGTAGGGCCCAGAACCCATTCCCGTTGGGCCCGGTCCTTGGCCTTGAAGAGGACATCGCTGGCCGTCTCGTAGCGTCCGCTCTCCTTCCAAATCTCGGGGGGTTGAAGTGCCGGCATGAGGATTTCCAGAGCACCGGCTCGGTTCATCTCTTCGCGGATGATTTGGCTGATTTTCTGCAAGGCTTTCAGGCCCATGGGTAGGAAAGTGTAAAGGCCTCCAGCCAGCTTCCGGATCAAGCCGGCTCGCAACAGCAGTTTATGCGAAGCAATTTCAGCCTCGGCAGGTGTTTCTTTCAGGGTGGGAGCAAAGAATTGTGACCAGCGCATAAATCAGGTGGAAAACCTAATACGGAGGTAAGCCGCGTAACAAGGGGCAAATCCTGATTATTTTACCGAGTTGACCAAGGGAGCCATGCCCTGAATCCGAACCTCAAGCTTGTCTCCCGACTGAATGGGGCCTACACCGCTTGGAGTCCCCGTCAATATGACGTCTCCGGGTAGCAAGGTGATGTTGGTGGAGATGAAGCTGACCAGCTCGAAACAATTGAAAATCAGCTGACCGGTCAGCGAGTTTTGCCTCAGCTGACCGTTTTGAAAGAGCTGAATGGTCAATTTGTGAGGGTCGATTTTTGTTTCCACATAGGGCCCCAGGGGCGTGAAGGTGTCAAAGGACTTGGCTCGCGCCCATTGGCTTTCGGAGTGTTGAATGGTCCGATCGCTGATATCCTGGGCTGAGGTGTATCCGAAGATGTATCGGGCAGCCGCATTAGGGGTGACATTGCGGACCCGTCTGCCGATGACGATGGCCAGTTCGGCTTCATAGTCGACGCGATTTTTTTCAAAGGGTATCTCAATCTTACCTCCATCGGGAAGCAATGAGGTTGGTGCCTTCAGCCAAAAAAGAGGCGTTTTGGGCAAGGGCTTTCCGGATTCCCTGGCATGATCAGCATAATTCAGGCCGACGGCGATGACCTTGGAAGGGGCCACAGGGGTCAGGGTCTTAATGCCCTTGGGGTTGGTCGGCCGCTTCTGAAACGATGGAGATCCAAAGACATCTCCTTTGAGTTTGTAAAGCTCGCCATCAACCACCTTTGCATAAAAGATGTCATCACCCTTTTGGAATCTTCCGATGGCAGCCATTTGAGATCTCTTTATCGTATGTCAAGCCTATCTGGGCCGCAAGATGAAATTCCCGACACACCAAGTCTTTCCAGAAGTCATGATGTTGGGTCCTGGATTGCGGATCCAATTCGCAACCAACCGGTTTCGAGGATTTTTGCCCTGAGTCCACCGTGCCCGGTGAGAGCCTTTTCGGCACCTTCCCCCCAAGCTCGGTTCATCCAGTAACAGGGTCGGCACTCCTCAGTACCTTCGAAAAGAAGGCCCTGTAGGCGAAAACGTTTTCCGATCAATCGATTCAAATCAATTCCGGAGGTGATGATGTTGCGGCGAAAGATCTCGGGACTTCCATGGGCCCGAGGCAAGGTCTCCTCAAGGTGCTGGTAGACTTCGAGGGCGAAAAAAGTCACTTGCCCTTTGTAGGCTGACTTGTGTTCAAAAAAACGATCACCAAAGAGCCCTTTGCCGGCGATGCATTCCGCTTCAGAGGCAGCCACCATGGGAAAGGTGGCGGCATCCTTGCCATGGCGCCCAAAGTAACTGTGGCCAGCGGCTATATAGATGCCTTCAATTCGGCCGCTTGAGGGAATCTTGGTCTCTTGGGACATGAATGGGCTAGCAGTTGCCAGGTTTTCGATTCAAGGTTGCCTTCAGGGTCGTGTGGTTAGGATGGCTTGTGCTCAAAGCTCGGTGCTCCAGGCTTGCCTGCCTTTCTTGTCCTATGAGGCACTCACACAGCGTGAGCATAATGGCATCGCAGAAGGCATCGAGCAAGCGCTGGAAGGCTTTGTGGTCAATGATTTGACGACCATCATCGTCATGATCGCCATTGGAAGCCCGTTCAGCGTTCGGTAGGATTTAGCTTTGGAGCATGTCATGAATGACGTGGCCATGGACGTTGGTGAGCCGACGCTCCAGGCCATTGTGATAAAAGGTCAATCGTTCATGATCCAGGCCCATTAGATGCAGGAGCGTGGCGTTGAAGTCATACAGGCTCGTCGGATGTTCTTCGGCTTTGAACCCGAAAGCATCGCTGCGACCGTAACTGTATCCTTTTCGGACGCCTGCTCCTGCCAGAAAACAGGTGAAGGCGTTTGGGTTGTGGTCGCGCCCGGTTCCATTTCCTTGAAGAAAGGGCATGCGCCCAAATTCCGTGCACCATACGACGAGGGTGTCTTCCAGCAGTCCGCGCTGCTTGAGGTCGCGAATCAAGGCAGCCGTCGGCTGGTCCATGATTTCTGCCTGCATGGCGTGGGTTTTTTGAATGTTGGCGTGCGAATCCCAGTTGGTGATCCCGTTGCCGCCGGAAGGATCACTCCCGTTGAAGAGTTGAACCACACGCACCCCTTTTTCCAGCAGGCGCCTGGCGAGGATGCAGTTTCGGGCGTAGTCCCGTTTGAGATCGCTTCCTTGATCGGTTCCGTAAGTGCGGTGAACGTGCGTGGGCTCATTTTCCAGGCCCATCACTTCTGGTATCGAAGTTTGCATGCGACCGGCAAGCTCGTAGCTGGCGATGCGTGCAGCCAGATCGTGATCGCCAGGATAGTTTTTTTGGTAGCCCTCATTCAAGTGGTCCAGCAATTGGCGAGTCAGGAGGTCGTCTTGTTCGGTGTAGCCTGATGGTCGCCCAAGATTCGCAGGCGGGCGTCTGGCGCTGAAGTCGGTTCCTTGAAACGCCGCGGGTAAAAAACCATTGCCAAAATTGTTTTTCCCTGAGCGCGCCAGTCCTCGAGGATCGTTGATGGCTACAAAGGCGGGTAGTTGCTCATTCTCCGACCCCAGGGCATAGGTCATCCAGGCTCCCGCCGAGGGAAATCCCTCCATGGTCATTCCGGTATGCAGAAAGTTTTCACCTTGAGGGTGAGCACTGGTGGTGGTCTGCAGTGAGTGGATAAAACAGCATTCATCTGCCAGCTCTCCAAGATGAGGGAGAAGTTCCGAGATCATTTTCCCGCTCTGACCACGGGGCTTGAAGTCCCAGAAGGGTTTGGCAATGTTTCCACTGGGGCCTTCAAAGGTGACTGAGGGAAGGCCTGGTGGTTTTTCTCCGTGGCGTTGGATGAGATCGGGCTTGTAGTCGAAGGTGTCGACATGACTCACTGCGCCGGGGCAGAAAATGATTAAAACGCGGCGTGCAGGCACCGAATGATGAGGCGCGCGGGGTGCGTAAGGGGCTTCGCTTTGTTGCGAGGAGCTGGAAGCCAGACAACCTTCCCTGAAGAGCAGTTCGGTCAGGCCCAGGGCACCTAAGGCTCCGCTGCTCTGGAATAAAAATCCTCTGCGATCCAAAAGACGACGACCAGAAGGTGTGAGTGATGAAAAAGATTCCATGATCCAAGGGTTCAGGGGGTTGGCTTCAGATAGCCCGCAAGCTCTTGCTGGAGCCTGCGAACGATATTAGGCATCTCATGCGCTAGGTTGTGACTTTCCAGGGTGTCCCTTTCATGGTCATAAAGCTCCGTGAAAAGACCCGGTGCCAAAGGGTTGCGAGTATCCCGCCACGATACGAATCGATATCGATCCGTGCGCAGGCTGAAGCCCATGAGGTGTTGTTCAAACAAGTTTCGATCCCATCCCTCCTTCATTTGTTCCATGATCCCTTTTTCCACCTTTTCGATCAGAGGTCCAAAAAACGTTGCTCGCATGCCTTCGGAAAGAGGGTTGGCCGCCCATTCGCGAAGCGCTGGGTTGGGATACTGACTCAGCACAGAGGATTTCCAGGCTTGGTGAGGGTTTTTGAGCAAGGGAGCAAAGCTGCGTCCCTGACAATGGGTTGGGGTGGGTAGGCCCGCCAAATCGCAGAGGCTGGGATAAAGATCGATCAGTTCTACCAAAGCTTGAGTGGTTTGCCCGCTGATGGGCATGTTGGGTGCCCAGACCAGCAAAGGGACTCGTGTGGCGATTTCATAGTTGGTTGCTTTCCCCCAGATACCCATGTCCCCCAGATGCCAACCATGATCTCCCCAGAGAACAATGATGGTATGCCTCCTTGTTTGTGTGTCCTTGAGAGCCTGCATCATCTTGCCGATTTGGGCGTCGACATAGCTGATGCACGCGTAGTAGCCGTGGATCAACTTCCGCTGCAGGGAAGGGTCCAAGGGGCCTTGTTTGGGTATCCCTGAACGGGTGCGCAGCTCAAACGAGGCATGCAAACCCATGGCAGCTCCTCCAATGGGTGGCCGCGATTCCTCGGCCAGAGGGAGAGACGCCGGATCGTAGAGATCCCAGTAGCGTTTGGGAGCGACAAAGTTCAGATGGGGTTTTTGGAACCCAAGGGCCAGGAAGAGGGGCTGCTCCGGCTTTGATTCCGTATGTTCCTTGAGCGTGGCAATGGCCAGGTCGGTTTGGAATCCGTCCACATAAGCGTGATCCGGCACATCAGCCGCCTCATAGGCCGGTCCATTAAACAAGCCGCCGGCTCGGGCCTGTCCGTAGCGCGCCACCATTTGCTCCCGATTGGCTCGCCAAAGTTCCTGATTCTCCTTGAGTGCATAGCCGCCCGGAGTGGCCTCCCTTCGGTAGTGAATGCCTTTCCTGGATGGTTTTCGGCTCCAGGACAGGGGCTCGTCGGTCATGCGGCCATGGAAGATTTTTCCACAGTAGACCGTTTCGTAGCCTTGTCCTCTGAAATGCTGAGGTAAAGTGACAATGTCTGGGTGAAGGTCTCTGAAATAGGTGGTGTTTTCAATCACACCCAGGCGGTGAGGATAAAGCCCAGTCATCAGGCTGGCACGTGAAGGGCTGCAAATGGCCTGCTGGCAGTAGGCTCGATTGAATTTCAGGCCGTCGGCAGCGAGTTGATCGATGTGGGGACTGTGAACCTTTTCTGCCCCATAGCAACCCAGTTCGGGACGCAAGTCATCGACGGCAATGAATAAAATGTTGGGGTGTGTTGGGGATGGATCGGCACCTTGCAACTCGCAGCAAGCCACACCAAGACTCAGGCTCAAGGTCATGAGGATCTTTTGCCACCCGCACCGTTGATTAGGAGGATTGGTAGAGCTCATCTCAGAAAGGCAAATTCATTGGCGTTGATCAAGCTTCGGCAGAGCAGGTGAAGAGATTGTCTCTCGGCCAGTTCCATTCCCAGGCTCAGTTCTTGAGCATTGGGTGGTCGGGCGAAAAGGCGTTCGAAACAGCGGATCACGGCCGCGCGTTGATCCTTGCCGCCAGTCTCCTTTTGAGCCTGATCGGCAATGGCTCTGGCCTGGTCGACAACAAAGTGGCTGTTCATCAAGTTCAGCGCCTGGAGGGGGGTGGTGGAAATAGGTCGCTTCGATCGAATCTGACCGCAGTCCGGAAAGTCAAAAGCAGTGAATAACTGGTCATCTACCCGCCGCATGCGCTCTTGATAGATCATGCGCCTCCAGGTTTGGGGGCCATGATTGTCGGTTACTTCCCACTGCGCATAAGTTTTCTTGATGTTGTGGATGCGGTAGCCGGGCCCCCCCAAGCGAGTGTCGAGACGATCGGCCGCCATCAGGATACTGTCGCGGATCACTTCGGCTTCGAGCCGTCTGGGAGCAAATCGCCACAACCATCGATTGTCCGCATCTAGCTCCATGGCCTCCGGTGATGGAGCACTGGATCGACTGAAAGCATCACTGGTGGCGATCAGGCGAATCAGGGCCTTGATGGACCATGCGTCACTCTTCTCTCTGGGGTGCACGAAATGGTGAGCCAGCCAGTCGAGTAGTGCTGGGTGACTGGGCGGGCTGCCTGCCTTGCCAAAATCGCTGGTGGTCGGGACGAGCCCCACACCGAAGAGGTGGTGCCAGATGCGATTGACCATGACGCGGGCCAGCAGGGGGTGGTCGGGGTGTGTCATCCATTGGGCAAAGCGCAAGCGCCGCTCGGGGCCGCTGGTCTCCTGGGTCAGCCCAAGGGAGCCATTGAGTATGGCGGGGGCTGCCGGTGCAACCACCTCCCTTGGGCTCTCCGGACTTCCGCGATAAAGGACACGGGTGGGAGACGGTTCCCTCAAACGCCCCACAAAGGCCATGGGAGGGCCCTCCGCTTTCAGGGTTTGAATGATGGTCTGCAAGTCCTGGACCTTGGCCTGCAGCTTTTCTGGAGGATGACTGCCCTGTGAAAGGAGTGTTTTGGTGTTCCAGACTTCCTTCCAGGCCCCGTCGGGTTGCTGGGCATCGACAGCGAAGGCGTAGGTTGGGAGGTGTGGAGACTGTTCCAGGTAATCGGTATCGTAAAAGGCTTCGCGGTTGGCACTGAGGTTGATCTGGTGCACCCACTGGCGTTCTTCGAAGTGACATACAAGCCACGGCAGGTCCTCGAGATCCTTCTGCTTCTTGGTGCGCCATGCCATCGTGCCAAACATGCCATCCTGAATGACCTCAATGGGGTTGCGGTTGTCCACCCCTTGCGAAGGAAAGCCGGTGACTTTGGTGCCGTGGCGCTTCAAAGCCAGATTCACCCCAGGTTGCGATGGTCCCAGGATTTCCAGTTCATCGATGGTGACATTGGGCTTGAGAAATCGCAGTCGAATGGCCTGGGTCTGAATACCCGGAAAATGCCAGGCGCGGTAGGCGGTCCAGTCTTCTTCCCAGGCTCCGAGGTCGCGTAAAGGATCTCGCGCCTTCTGGAGAGAGTCTTGAAGACCTTGAGCCCTTTGTTGTCGGGCATCCTGTACGGGCCACTCGACCTTGCGGCTTCCAAATTCGATATCCTGGAACACCGCACTCATGGCGTAATAGTCCTTGAGGGTGATGGGATCAAATTTGTGTGTATGGCATCGGGCGCAATTCATGGTGATCCCCAGCATGGAAGCTCCAATGGTTTGCATGATTTCATCCATGCGATCTGCCCGAGCCTGGCGAATGGCACTGGGCTCTCGTCCCACTGTGGCTGCGGGCACATGCGGGCCGGCCACGAGAAATCCGGTGGCAGCCCCTGCGCCCAGTACATCCCCTGCCATCTGTTCGGTGACGAACTGGTTGTAGGGCTTGTCCTGGTTGAAGGCCTCGATCACATAGTCTCGATACAACCACGCGCCTTTTCGATAGAGATTGGCTTCCGATCCATTGGTTTCCGCCCAGCGGATGACATCGAGCCAATGCTGAGCCCAGCGCTCTCCATAATGCGGTGAGGCAAGTTTTCGGTCGACCCAGTCAGCGACTGTCTTTTTGACATTCCTTTGGTAGGAGGCTTCAAAAGCCTCGAGCTCCTCAACGGTGGGAGGCAATCCCGTCAGTAGAATGGAAAGTCGGCGCAGTAGCTGTGAGGGAGCCGCTTGTGGGTTGGGGGTGATACCTTTTTTTGAGAGGGCTCGGCCAATGAAGTGATCCACTGGATGGGCAGCTCCATCGAGGAGCCTATCGGTGTTGATCGGCTGAAAAGCCCAGTGCCTTGCTTCTGAGGGATCCGCTCCGCTCCCCTGACTGGGCCAGATGGCACCCTGAAGGACCCAACGATCCAGCAGATCCTTTTCCTCGCGAGTCAGCGGTTCGCCTTCGGGTGGCATTCGCTCTTCTTCATCCAGTGAATGGATGCGTTGGTTGAGTGGGCTTGAGGCGGGCTCTCCAGGAACAACCGATGGCAAACCGCTATCGCCTCCCAATAAAAGCCTTGGGAGCTGATCCAGGCGAAGTCCGCCTGTTTGCTTGTCCGGGCCATGACACTTGTGACAGCGCTTCTGAAGCACGGGCTCAATCTCGCGGATGAAGGAGACCTCGGAAGAAGGTTTTTGTGCGAGGATCAGGGGGCAGAGCCAGAATATCAGCCAAGGCAGGCGGTCTCGCCAGGCGGACACCCGAGACAGATGTTGTTGCGAACTCGATAACATGAGGCTTCGTAGGGTTTTATCAAGTTGTAGCCCATGATGCAAACGCGAATCAGGCATCGAAGAGCCCATTTGCT
>Ga0181585_10001852_pt1 | contig 18699 bp, 9 predicted proteins | sample 071ome_29_FD_132469 | JGI IMG/M metagenome (GOLD analysis project Ga0181585, IMG submission 132469) | Coastal salt marsh microbial communities from the Groves Creek Marsh, Skidaway Island, Georgia - 071407BT metaG (megahit assembly) | ecosystem: Environmental > Aquatic > Marine > Intertidal zone... | reverse complement strand
TTACCCCTCGGTCTTACCATGAGCAGGCGCGCGGCAACCGGGATGACGAACAAGGAGATCAGCAAGGCCGATACCAGAGCTAAGGTTTTGGTCCATGCCAAAGGTTTGAAAAGCTTGCCTTCAGCCGCTTCCATCGTGAATACGGGGAGAAAACTAATGACCGTGGTGGAAAGGGCGGTGAGGACTGCATGGCTTACCTCGCTGGTTGCCTTCAGGATGATTTGAGTCAGGGGTGTGTTAGGGGAAGACTCCTGACGATGCTTTAGGATGTTTTCACAGACCACGATTCCCATGTCCACCATGGTTCCTATGGCAATGGCAATCCCAGATAGAGCGACCACATTGGCACCGATATCAAGCCACTTCATGGCGCCAAAGCAGATGAGTACCGCCAAAGGAAGGAGGCCAGAAATTAAAACCGAGCTTCGTAGATGGCGCACCATCACGATCACCACCAAAATCGTGATGAGGATTTCGCCCAGCAAAGCGTGGTTGAGGGTATCAAGGGTTTCATGAATGAGACCTGTTCGATCATAAAAGGGTATGATTTGAAGTTGGCTTTTTCGGCCATCTTCCAAAATACGACTCGGTAATCCTGGGGAGATTTCCCGGATCTTGGCCTTGAGGTTTTCAATGGTTTGAAGAGGGTTTTCACCATGTCGCACCACGACGACACCACCGACTGCTTCAGCGCCCTCCTTGTCCAGAGCCCCTCTTCTCAGGGCGGGGCCAAAACTCACTTTTGCCACATGGCTGACATAGACTGGGACGTTGTCGTGGACTGTGATGACGCTGCGTTCGATGTCTTCCAATGATTGGATAAAACCGATCCCGCGTATGAAATATTCGACCTGATTGACTTCAACACTGCGGGCTCCCACATCCACATTGGCTTGAGCCACAGCATTGAAAACCTCCTGTAGTGACACTCCGAAAGCGCGCATGGCGTCAGGATCCACATCGATCTGATATTCGCGTACGAAGCCTCCGACTGAGGCGACCTCACTGACACCATCGGTTGAGAGCAAGCCATAGCGAACGTAGTAATCTTGAACACTTCTCAGTTCGTCCAGATCCCAGCCACCGGTTGGGCGCCCTGTTTCATCTCGCCCCTCCAAGGTATACCAGAAGACTTGCCCCAAGGCCGTGGCGTCAGGTCCCAACTTGGGCTGAACATCCTGAGGGAGGGTTCCAGGTGAGAGACTTGCCAGCTTTTCTAGGATGCGCGAGCGTGACCAGTGAAAGTCAACGTCCTCTTTGAAAAGGATATATATGGAAGAAAACCCAAAAACCGAGTAGCTGCGAACTGTCTTGACCCCTGGTACGCCCATCAGCGAGACGGTTAGGGGATAGGTGATTTGATCCTGGACATCTTGCGGGGAGCGCCCTGCCCATTGGGTGAAGACAATTTGTTGGTTTTCGCCAATATCAGGGATGGCATCCACTGGGATGGGGCTTCGGGGCAGCCACGATGTCTTCCACGCAAAGGGAGCGACACTGACGCCCCAAAAAATCAGGGAAACAACCCCCAGCGTGACGAGTAATTTATTATTCAGGCAATAGGCAATGAGGCGATTGAGCCATCCTCCTGCTGGGCTTTCATGATTCATGAACGATGCTTTCCTTAAAAATGTCAATGGGACTGGTGGAGGGTTTCCTTTACCTCACCACAAGCGAACATACGATCGCCAAAATAAGGATTCTCTACCGCTTGATGGGTCTGGATCCAATCAGCACCCTGTCCCTTGAATGCCATGGGGCAATGAAGGAGGTAGAGTTCGGATGAAAAAGATGATCCCCATTGAGCCAGCACCTGGCTCAATGCCCCAGATAGAGGGGAAAAGGATTCTCGAACCTTCGCAATGTCTGATGATGAATCCGTCATCTCGCTTGCTGCCTTGTGCAGGCTGGCCTGGAGTGAATGCCAAGAGCTTGACTGTTCTTCCTCGTTGGAAGGCGATGGCAAGGCATCAATGGTAGCATGCAATACCCCGACCAAGGCATCCAAACCTTCGATGGCATCATGACTCAAGGCGTGTTGCACTGGCAGGTAGGCCTCTGTCACTAAATTGAGTTGATCCAGAAAGGCATCCGACGCTTTGAAAATGGGAAGTGCCGAGAGAGAATCCTCTCCAGGATTCATCATGCTTGGTTTTGCCAGGATTTGAATGGCGCTATCGATTTTGAAATTACCACGGGTGACCACGCGGTCGCCTTCCTTGAGCCCTCTTTCGACCAAGTAGTGGTCTCCAGCCCGTGGTCCAAGGATAATATCCCGGCCCTCATAGATGCCATCTCCCATGTCGAGGTAGACCACAGCACGTTTGCCTGTAATCAGGGGAGCACTTGCAGGTATGACCAGCGGCGCTGTGTCTTGAGTCGCCTCGGCATAGCCAAGGGATTGAGCACTGACCAGATCCATGCCGCATATGTCACAGGACCCAGGCTCATCTTTGATGATTTCCGGGTGCATGGGACTGATCCATTTTCCAGCTAACCCAGGGTCCATGACCTGGCCCCCTTTGGCTATTTTGGCGCGAACAATCGCGCGTACAAACATGTCAGGTTTGAGTTTGGACTCCGTGTTGATCAAGTTGACCCGAACCCTGACAGTACGAGTTCTGGCATCGAGTACAGGATCGATGAAGGCGATTTGTCCCTCAAAAGTCTCTCCAGGAAAAGCCTCACTGGTGAATCGAACCGATTGGCCATAGTGCAGCCAGGGTAGATCTGATTCATAGGCCTCGAGTTCGACCCAGAGATGAGAAAGGTCGGCAATGGTATAAATTTTAGAACCTGTTTGAACGTACATTCCTTCCATGGCGTCCTTTTGGACCACCACCCCTTGAGATGGAGAATGAAGGGTGATGTGGTCCTCGGCCGATCCCCGCTCGAGGACGGATGCAACCTGGGTCTCACTCAGCCCCCAGAGAAGGAGCTTTTCTCGTGCAGCTTGAAAACTTTCCAAAGCACTTTGACGCAGATAGGGGGTGACGCTGCTACCCAACTGATGAATCGTTGATTGGGTGGTGAGTAGTTCTTCCTGTGCCTCCAGCAAGTCAGGGCTGTACAGAGTGACCAAGTGGTCACCCTGGTTCACCTTGACCCCAGTGTAGTCGACAAACAACCGGTCCAGGCGACCTGCAACTCGAGTGGTGACATGAGAGAGGCGTGTTTCATCAAAGGTTACCCTTCCTAGCATGCGCAGTTCGGTTTCCACGTGCTTCCTTTCCACCGGTGAGGTGGCTACCTCAGCTAATTGACGAGCTCGCTCGGAGAGGTGGATTTGTCGGGCTCCAACAGCTGGACCCTCGCCCTCCCGAACCGGAATTAAGTCCATGCCGCACTGAGGGCAACTACCTTGTGAAGGTTGCTGAATGTTGGGGTGCATGGAGCAGGTGAAAAAGCGAATGTTTGCTTCATTGCCACCTGCCTCGATGACTCCATGCTGGTGATGGGATGTTGGACCCCTGAATCCATATCCTGCTGCAAAAGATATAAGGATGCAGCCTGGTAAGATGAACCATTTGGTTTTCATGAGTGATAAGATCAATGAGTTGGGTTAACGGGAGTCAAAGCACGAGCTTCGGGCACTGTCCCCAAGAGTTGTTCTAAGTTGGCGTGTGCCAGTTTCTGATCGGTCTGGGCACGTAGTTGCGAGAGTTCGAGCTCAAGCAAAAGTTGAAGGGCGTTTATCCACTCTTGGAAAGTGCTTTGCCCGGTGCGATAAGCCTGCTCGGCAACTTGCAGCGCGCTTTCTGCCAAGGGTCTGAGTGTGTCCTGATGGAGGGCTTGGCGACGCACTGCATCGGAGAGAGCCAATTGTGCCTTGCTCCGGTCAGCGTTGAGCTGGTTCATCGCCTCAACCAAAGCATGACGCGCGGAAGCTTCCTTAGCTTCGGCTTGAGCCACGGCAGCTCGGTTTTTCCTTTCCCAGATAGGTAGGTTAAACATGGCGCTGACCATCACTGGATCCTTACCCATATCTGAGCCATTCATATTCCCAGTCGAGTCGGTTTGGATAAGATCCAAGCCAAGGGTGAACTGGGGCCTGCGTTGTTTGCGAGCTAGCTGGGTTGCGGCTTCATACCGACGTATGACTGCCTGCTTCTGCAAAATCCTCGGGTGCTCGGCCCAGGCTGTCTCAGATTCAATGATTTCCCAGTCACCAGTGGACCCCGAGGTGCTTGCCATGAACGATGGCAGCTCAGTATCAGAGGGACGATTGAGCAATCCATTAAGCCTTGCCTGAATGGGGCCCTTGCGATCGATCAGTGCCAGGATCTGTTCCTCCAAGCGGGCTAGGGTCAGCTGAGCTTGTACCACCCCCAGAGCATCCTTGCCCGAGCGGAGTCTGGCCTGGGCAACCTGTTCCAGCCGTCTAACCAGTTGGATATTATCTCGCGTAATGGCTGTGGCCTCTGTCAGATACTCCCAGTCTGCCCAGAGGCTTCGCACCTCCCGGATCAGGTTTCGCTTTTGCATGAGATAGTCAGACCAAGCTTCTATGGCCTGCTCACTGGCCATGGAAGTGGCCAGTGCCCGTTTGCCAAACCATGGAAATGTCTGCGCCAGACCAACACGTTGCTGCTGGGGGCCGACGCGGGTTTCCACTTCACGGATGAAGTAGCCATAGCGAATCATCGGATCCGGCAATGCGGAGGCTTGGGGGATGGCCTCAAGATTTGCCTGCCATTGTTCCCAAGAGGACTGAAGACCTTGATTCACCTCCAGTGCCCAGTTGATGAGACCTTCCAGATTCACAGGCATATCCCGGCTCGGCTTGCTTGCTTGCTTTGAAACGACTGACGGCAAGAGGTCAGTTCTTGGCGATTGCTTTGAGGCAATCCTTTGGGATGCTTCGGGTGTGTGCTGCATCGGCACCTGCCGATAGCTGGCACATCCCGTTGCTAGGAAAATGATCCCAGCCCAGGCCAAACGGTGAAAGGGTTTCCAGTGGTGGCGTTCCAGATGCCTGCAGCACCTCGCCAAATTGTTTTGAAGTTGTTTCATGCATTGCGAGTGATGCCATGGGGCATCACCAATCAGGGATCAAAGAGTACAAGGGAACAGGAGGGAATACCTCCATGCTTTGAGGGAGAGCAGGGTCAGGACGCAGTCGTACCCTGCAGGTAGCCAACTCAGATCAGATAGGCGCAGAAGCGCTGGTAGGCAGGTCGAGCCGGAGTTTGGGAGGGTAAGCTTTGTCTGAAGATGACTTGCAGCACAACCCCGGGCCGATCAATCCATGACCTGGTCGCATCCTTGAGCAGGGATGCCTGGTATTTGAAGGTGTTTTGTGAGGCAGTAGGCAAACCAACCGGCGCGCTTTGCTGGCTATCCTCAGCATCCAAGCAGCAGCTGTTTCCGCCACAGGCACAGTGCTCGCAACTTGCCTGCGAGCCCCATCCCAAGACTTTTGCATGAACCGGAAGGCTCATCCCAATTAGGGAAATAGCCAAGGCCAACATCAGCGTCAGTTGGGACATTTTTTGGAATGCCTGTTTCAACACAACTGTTAAACTAACCTCAAACCCTTCGAAATGCGAACGGAAATTTAACCTTTACCGTTCTGGAGATCGATCCGATACCTCTCGGGCAGGTCTGAAAGATCACCGAACTAGGGCGTCATTTTCCTGCGAATGCGGAAAAAGCCAGTGGTTGATTCGAGCTCATTCAGGATGAAAGCATGCCGGCCTGACTGCCGAGGAGAGGTCCACTCCTCTATGGGGATCCAGTGGCTATCGCCAAGCTTGACCTTGGTTTCGAGGGTGTATAACTGGTTTGCCTGATAATCGAAGGCAATGCTGGCGCGCGGGTTTTCCAAGGGTAGCAGCGTCATACTCAAGGCCCAATCACCTGATCGGTCGCCCTCTGAAAAGTGGCCTGGATTTCCCCCAGGCTCAGCGCTCGTCATCCAGGAAGATGCCTGCCCCCAATCATCCCAGGGGGTGTTCAGAAAACGGGCGCTCAGGGCGAAGCCCTGACCATCGGTCTCGGGGTACCACTGGTCCGAATAGGCGAAGTCAAGGATACGCTCGCCGCTTGCATCCTCCAAACGCAGGTTTTCCCCTCCATTATCCAAGGCGCCATCAAAGGTGCCAACAATGATGGGAGCAGCTCCAAAACGAGCCCGAAAGGCGGCCTCATTACGCACCAGGACCACCGATTGACCTGCCTGCAAGGACATGGGGGAGTCCCTGTTAAATACAAAATCGATACCTTGAGTGAAGCGAATCCCCTCAAGATCAAGCGTGCTCTCGCCTGCGTTGGTGAGCTCAAGGTATTCATAGGCTTGCCTCTGATCTGCAAATGGGGGTTGAGGATCTGGATGATAGAATATTTCTGTGATCCTTAATCCGAGTTGAGCCTCAGAGGGTCGTCCTTCGAAGGTATGTTCCACGTGAACCATGCCATCCGGAGAGCTCAAACTAAGGGTCTCGCCTCGAGCGTCGAGTTGTCCCTGATAATCCCCCTGAACAAAAAGGCTTTGGCCACCTCGAGGGGATTGGGTGCGAGCCCGAAAAGCAGCTACCTTTGGGCTAAGGTATAGGGTTCCGTTTGCTGGGATGACTGTGCCTGGGCGCAACACATGACGAACCCCTCCACTAAGCAACCAATCAGACAGATCGATTGCAAAAGGATGGTTGTTTTCAAGGGTCAAGTATTCTTCATTTTGCTCACCGGAGAGTGGGTTGAATTCCAGAGAGCCAAAGGAGGGTGCTGCTAGAACGGGTTGGGATTCCGGGATCTGCCCTCTGCCTAGTCTAGGCTTCTGTTCAAATAAAAACCGACGCCGTCCTGCCAAATGAAGATCGATGATGCGCTGGGCTTCCTGGCGCATGGATAAGCCGTTTCCCCAACTACCCCAGCGTTTGGCATCCAAGTCCGCATCACTGTTGCGTAGATCAGGAGGATCCATTGCATCAAGCAGCTCCGCTATGCGCTGCTCGATGATGCCATCCTCAGCAAGTGTGCCTGGGGATTGCAGCCATTGATCCATGATTGTTCTCAGGCGACGCAAGACCATGCTTTGAAAAGGAGGGGCCTGTTTGATGAGCTCATAGAGACGATTGGTCGGTTTGCTCTGCTGGCTTGGGTTGTAGAAGTCCAGTTCGTTGTCCTGATAGAGTGTATCGTGAAAATAACCCTTCGCATCGACCCAATTGCGTCCCCATGAAAGATCAACATCCCAGGGCAGGGGGGCCCATTCTCCTGAGCCCAGGCTGTCGCGATAGAGATAATAATTTTTGTGTCCATGATCCTGGCTGCTGCACAGGGCCAGTGCGACGAAATAGCTGACTGTTTGGGGTAGGTCCAATATATCCCAAGCATCCTCGATTCGTTGGGCTAAAGGGCGGCTTTCACTGAGGCTCTGCACCAGATTCTGCAGGTCTTCAGTATTCTCCCATTGGCGAGTCTTCTTCTCATTCCCTCCAGCCCCACCCAAGTTGTTATACATCTTGTAGAGCGCCCCATCGGGATCCAGCCCAAGGCGATCCAACCATCGATCGTCCCCATCCTCCATCATGTCGGCAATGCTGAAAAAGGATCCGTTGCGCTGGACTCTCACAGGGAAGGCAATGTGAGCATGACTTCCTGCCTTGTGAATCATCTCATAAGCCAGGGTATTACGGACATGGGACTTGTCTCCCCAATTGGTCATCAGACGGATGTCTTTGACGCGCTGGGTATCAGGTTGCAAAGCAAAGCGATGGTCTTGGTTGAAATCCAAGTTGTAGCTCTTCTTGGGGAAACCGCGCGAGCTTTGCCCGTGAACACTGATATGAATGTTGTCATACAGTTCGCCATCAAAGAGGAGGGAGGCTCTGGTGCCACCACTGGTGTCAGCCATGGAAGGGTTTTCCATGAAAAGATGCACTACAGGTAAACGGGTGTGCAAGGTAGGGTCTGCAACCACCATGCCAAGGTACTCAGCCGAATCGGCGGGGGCAGGGAAGGGTGGCCATCTCATCGTGTTGCCATCTGCATCCACGCCATGGACAGCATATCGGATCATGAGGCCTGCTGACGCTTTGGAATTAGGGATGATGGCGGTCCATTGCCCATCTTGGGCCAGGGTATCTCCTTCCAACCCATCATCCCGCATGGGAATCTCCCTCTCCGGCTCAAACATGAGGCGATAGCGCAGTTTCAATATCTTCAGCTTGCTTGGGGAGTTATCCGCCCTAGCCGTGACCACAATAGGTTCGCCTGCGTTGGGTTGGGTGGGTTCATGCCTGATATCGATGATGAGGGGAAGATCCTCTCCGGGAGAATAAGTGTTTTTTTCTCCAGGCGAGGGAGAGCGCATGAACCTCGACTCAACTTCTTGATCCACGTAGGAGAGGCCATCCAACGAGCTATTGACCAAGAAGTCTGGATCCTGAGCGCTCAGGTTAAATCCTCTGATGGCCAATACATTTTTTCCCTGTTTGAGCATGGAGGCAGACAGAGGGAATGAGCGCCATTGAATGGCACTCTGGTCAGGATTCTGGGAAGGGGCCTGGTTTTGCCAATCGTTGCTTGCTGGAGCATTCCAGGCTGCCACCTGGATTCCATTGATCCAAGCGACAAAACCGTCATCGACTTGCAGTTTCAAGTCCAGTTGGTGGATTTTGTCTGGGTTGGAGACTTCAAAAGTGAAGCGGCTGTCGAGTCTGGCCTGATAGCCTAAGAGGAGATGCTCTAGGTCGGTCTGAATGAGTGTGGTGTAATCAACCGAAGGTGCTTTTTTCAGCAACAGCGCAATGGCCTCATCATTGAGCGCATGATCCCAAAAAGCGACCTCGTCAATGGATCCCCTGAAATGGTTACCTGTCGCATCGAAGACGCCACCTCCTCCCACATTAAACGTGAAATTTGACCTGCCAAAGTCGGTTCCATTGTGTCCACTGGTGGCCACTCGCTGCCCATCGGCATAGAGAATGAGCTCTCGATCATTGCCTACTGCGGTGAGGTGATGCCATTGTCCATCGGGGTAAGGGTAGCTCCAGCTCAAGCTGCCCGCGGGCGACCAGAGCTGCAATGTGTTTTGTTGGATGAAACCAAACTCGACGGCATCGTTTTGGCCCCATAGTCCAGTACGATTGTTTTGGACGCCTTCGGGGCGAATCCAACCCGCCATCGTAAAGGCCTGCCTCCCACTCAGCAATTGCTGAGGCCCTTCAACCGCATCGTTTCGGCCGTCGAAGCCGACGGCCATGTTGTCTTCATCGAGGATGGGAAAGGTTGGGGAACGAGGACCTTCTTGGGCTAGGTTGGGTTGCCCTTGATAACGACCCTGAGCCGCTGCCCCGAGTGAACCCAGATTGGTGGCTATAATCCCCTCGGTGTCCTGGAAGGACCAGTGAAGGGCAGGCTGTGAGGCTTTTAATTGTTCCAGGTGACTTGAGGTATCCTGTTCTTTTTGGCCGGTGTCATAACCCATGCTGGGTAGGGTGGGCATCCAATCTCCATCATTGAAATCGACTTGGACCCAATCCATCAGCGTGTCGCTGGGAAGATTGAATCTTCCTTGGGTATTGGGATCGATCAGGGTGAGGGTCTTTTCATCTCGAACCAACCCAAAGGAGATGTCGGCATATTGCGGTGGGTATTGTGGGACAAAGGCCGAAGCAGCCTTTGTCTCATCGGGTGCATAGAGGCCGAGGTACTCCCCTTGAGCGGCTAATTTGAAGTTCGTGTGCCATGGGCCCTCATCAGAGCGTCGATCCTTTCCGGAAGCAAAGATGACAAGAAGCTCCCCTGGCTCCAGGATCCTGGCTGGAAGGATCCATTTCTTTGGTTTTTCAGGATCATCACTCAGTGACCAGCCCTGGGTGGAGAGCGGTTCAGCGCCCGTGTTGGCAAGTTCGATCCAATCAACACGCTGCCGGTCTTCATCCATCATTCCTTGCTGATTGGAAGCCAGGAATTCATTGATGATCAGCTGGGCCTGCAAGGTTTCGGTTAGGAGTAGGCCTAGTCCGAACAACCCAGCCAAAACTAGGCCTGGGTTGCAGCACTGCCTATCTGAGTCACGCATGGATCTGGATTAAGTTGAGTGGGCAAGATTTCAATGACAAAAAAACCCAACGGCTTGGGCGGTTGGGTTGGGGGGCATGGAATGCCCCCGTAGTGTTCGTCTTGAAGCTTTATCCCTCAAAGTCGTAGACCACGACCTTTTTGCATACCCGCTTGAATATTTCCTCTACAAACTTCACATGATCTTCGTGGACTTGATAGGCATCCTGCGTGGCCTTGTCCTTGAAGACGATATTGAGTGCTACCTGATAACTTTGATCGACTACTGGGCGATCGCTGGTTGCCATCCGGCCAACATGGAAATACTCCGAGCCTGGAATGTCCTTAAGGTATCGGTGCGCCCCATCGATTAACTCCTGCGCTGCATTGGGCTGTTCAGGATCCGTCCAAAAAATGACCACATGTGAGAACATCCACGCATTTCATCTGGTCGATGCAGGCAGAGCAATGCTTTTCTGAGCCTGCTTCCTCAAATTGATTGACTCAGCCGCTCAGCTACTTGGCAAACTCAATGCACCGTGTTTCTCGAATGACCGTGATTCGAATCTGGCCAGGGTATTGTAGATCGTCTTCGATTTTACGTGCGATTTTCCGGCACAGCTCGTAGGCCTGTTCATCAGAGACGATTGAAGGAGATACCACAACCCTGACTTCACGGCCGGCTTGAAAGGCAAAACACTTTTCCACTCCCTCGAAGGAAGTTCCGATATCCTCCAGTTGCTGAAGCCGCTGCAGATAAGTGGTCATGTTTTCTGAACGTGCCCCGGGTCGGGAGGCGCTGATGGCATCAGCGGCACTGACCAGAATGCCTAGCGGTGAAAGGTGCTCCACTTCATCGTGGTGGGCTGCAACGGCATTGACCACAGGGTCTTTCTCGCCATGGATGCGGAGGAAATCGGCCCCGATGATGGCATGAGAGCCCTCCATGTCATGTTTGATTGCCTTGCCTAGATCATGGAAAAGACCTGCTTTTTTAGCTTCGACCGCATTGAGTCCAAGTTCGGTTGCCATCAGGCCTGTCAGGTGAGCGACTTCGACTGAATGGTTGAGCACGTTTTGAGAGAAACTGCTTCTGAAATGAAGGCGGCCGAGCGTCTTGATGACCTCAGGATGCACAGGTGGAAGGCCTGTGCGATGCAAGGCCTCTTCTCCCAGTCGGATGACGGTTTCGTCGATTTCGGCCTCCACCTTATGGACGACCTCTTCAATGCGTGAGGGGTGGATGCGACCATCCTCTATGAGGCGGCTCATAGCCTCGCGTGCAATTTCCCTCCGTACAGGGTCAAAGGCAGAGAGGACGACCGCACCCGGTGTGTCATCAATTAAAACAGTGACTCCGGTGGCCGATTCGAATGCCCGAATATTGCGGCCCTCACGACCAATGATGCGCCCTTTGAGTTCGTCGCCGGTCAGGGCAACCGTGGAGGTGGTAGAATCGAATGTGTGTTCTCCTGCAAAACGCTGAATGGCCAGGCTGATGATTTTGCGTGCCTTAGCCTCGGCCTCCAGTTTGGCCTTTTCCATGATGCGCCGGTCTGCTTCGTGAGCCTCTTTCATCGAGGCTTGCTCGGCTTCTTGGAGGAGAATTCTGCGAGCTTCAGGCTCGGTCAGTTGGGAAATGTTTTCCAGTTCTTCCTGACGACGGTTGCAGAGGAGATTTAATTCTTCTTGTTGCCTTGCTAAGGCTTGCTGTGACTCTTGAAGTGTCTGCTGTTGGCTATGCAGCATTTTTTCTTGCTGAACAAAACCGGCGAGCTGGTCATTGACCAGGCTTTCACGTTGGTCAAGGCGGTTGTTTCGGCGCTCCAGCTCTTGCTCTAGGAGCTCAATGGAACGACGGGCTTTGCTCTCTGTTTCTTCGGCTTTGCGCTCGGCCTGCTCACTGGCTGAAGACAGGAGATTTCTCGCCTCATCTGCCGCTTGACGCAGAAGTGAGGTTTTGTCTTGCTGCCATTTCTGCTGCTGGAATCGCATCCAGAAGTAGCAGAAGGCGCAGCCCAAGAGGACCCCCAAGCTTAACCAAGCCGGTGGGCCCCAAATCAGAACGGCTATTGACATTTCGTGCTCACACCTCAGAGCCTGATTTGATCCATCGCTCAGGTGTGATGATCCAATCCATTTTCTGGTCCAAGTCATCATGGGGAACGGCCTCGACACGCTGATAGTCGAAAGCCAGCCCACACCGCAGTCCTGCTAACTGGGGGATCATTCGGTCATAGAACCCTTTACCCCTCCCCAGCCGCCAACCTTTATCATCAAATGCCATTCCAGGTATCAAGGTCAAGTCAACGCTTTGTCCAGCCATGGGGATGCATGTTGATTTGGGTTCAAGGATGCCATACAGCCCTGGCTCGAGGTCCTTCTCGAGATGGCTGATAATCACTGGCCGGTAGGCGCCATTGTTTTGCTGATACTGCGGGAGAGCGATGGTCTTCCCCTCATCTAGCGCCATGTGGAGTAGGGGAAGGATGTTCGGTTCATCTTTCCTTGGCAGGTAAGCCAAAATGCGTTGGGCTGCTTGCCAGTTTGGGTGCGAGGTGATGGTATCTCTTATCGAAAGGGACTGGGTCTCATGTGCCACCTTGCCCAATGCCTGGTTTTTGTGGCGCATGACCTGACGCAACGCTTCCTTGAGATGCATGGTTTGATTTGAATCCTGAGAATTCTCAGTCATGAGTCAGTATCACATTGAACAACATCCTTGCGATGGATTAACTTTTTCAGTGATCCGCCTAATTTGCTAGGATTTATCCCACGCCCAGTCACTTGCTAAGACGATGACAAATATATCCACTAACGCTTCATTGAAGGCCGTATTGGCTGCTCTTATTTGGCTTACTTGCGCTGTGTCGACGACGACGGCCCAAGATGCCGCTTCAGGCGAGAACATACCATTCTCGGAGCGGCGCGATCAAATTCAGAAACTGGTCAATGAGGCTCAAGAACTCAAAGCTGCAGGGCAAACTGAGGCTGCTATGCAGACCATGAATCGAGCCAGAAGCCTTCGGAAAAAACTCTTTCAACGCCTAGGACCGGAGAGAACACCAGCCCTGAAAAATCAGCCGATGTCGAGCAAGACAGATCATTTCCCAAATGGTCAGGATGATCGATCAGGCCCGCCCCCCCTCATTCAATCCATTCATCAAGCGGTGGAAGAAATTCGCGCTTGGACCCGTGAGGCGGGGCATCGAGATCGACCCTCTGATTTCGGTGGGCAGGTTCATCATCTTGAGCAACGCATGGAGGAGCTTGCTGAACGCTTGGCAAGGTTTCAGCACCTTGAGCAGGAGCTGGAGCATGCGCACCACCGGATGCAGGCCTTGAACGAGGCCGTGGAACACGCACATCGTCGTTTGGAAGCGCAAGAGGAACGCTTCCACGACATTGATTTGCTCCATGAAAAAATCCATCAACTGCAGCAAAACGCTCACCAGATACACGCCGTCGATGAACATATGGAGGCTGTTCAGGAGCATGTTGCAGAGATGGGGGACCACTTGAGAGGCTTGAACCAGCGAGTCAAGCAACTAGAGAAGCGAACTGAGAGTGATCGGCTTTGAAGTCTTGAGACGGAATCAAGATTCGCTGGGGTATTAGTTCCTCATGGGGTGGAACCTTTCGCGTGAAAGGAGTCAATTTGCACGAAAACGTGTCCCTTTATTGCTTTGACGCCCCACCACCCTTCACCTACTTTGTGCGTTTTGTCGCGCCCGTGCAATGCTTTGCACCTTCTGGCCGACAGCAAAAGCTCAAATCACCATGATTGGACCTTTTAAAAGTATTTTTAAGAAAATTTTCGGAACGGCCAATGACCGTGAGGTGCGTCGCTACACCAAAATCGTGGAGACGATCAACCAAATTGACCAGTCTCTGAATGATCTTTCCGACGATGATTTGCGGGCTAAGACTGCTGCTTGGAAGCAGGAGCTCGCTTCCATCGAAGACAAATCTCAGCTGGCTTCTCGCCTTGAGGAGATCATGCCAGAGGCTTTTGCCGTGGTTAAACAGGCCTGCCGACGGCTATGCGGGAGCGATGTGATCGTCAGAGGGCACCCCCTGAGATGGGAAATGGTGCCTTTCGATGTCCAGCTCATTGGCGGCATGGCCCTCCACACTGGCAAGATTGCCGAAATGGCAACAGGTGAGGGCAAGACTTTGGTCGGTACTCTCCCTGTTTTCCTCAATGCCCTCACCGGCAGAGGAGTGCATGTGGTCACGGTCAACGATTACCTTGCCGCTCGCGATAGTGAATGGATGGGGGCTGTTTACACTTTTCTGGGGCTCAGTGTGGGGTGCATCCTTCACGATCAGCCTCCCGCTCACCGACGAGAGCAATATCAATGTGATATCACCTACGGTACGAACTCAGAATTCGGCTTCGACTACTTGCGGGATAATGGCATGGCTAACTCTCGCGAGGACCAGGTCCAGCGTGGTCATTACTTTGCAATCGTTGATGAGGTTGACTCCATCCTCGTTGATGAAGCCAGGACACCGTTGATCATCAGCGGCCCTGCGGTGGTTCATTCCGACCACAACTTTGATCAGGTCAAACCTGCCATTCAGTCACTCGTTCAACGGCAGGAAAAACTATGTCATCAATTCCTCGAACGTGCTGAACAGGCACTCAAGGAGCTACAGCCCAGCGATGGTTCCAACCCGGTTAAACCCGAAGTTTTGGAAGAAGAAATCGGGTTGCTGCTTTACAAGGCAAAGCTCGGACAGCCTCGGTCTGATCGGCTCATGTCTTTGCTGGAAGATCCTGAGAACATCAATCGGATGAACCAGGCCGAAGCCATGCTTTACAGCGATCAGACCAAGAAGATGCTCTACGCGCAGAAGGAAGAGCTTTTCTTTGCGATGGATGAGAAAAGCCACGACGCAGATTTGACAGAAAAAGGCCGTGGTTTTCTGAGCCCCAAGGACACCGAAGCCTTTGTCCTCCCCGATCTAGCCGAGATCTACCACCAAATTGATGCTGATGAGCAAACCCCGCTGCAGCAGCGCATGGAGGCAAAAAATAAGGCTCAGGCTGATTTCGAAGCCAAAGCTCAGCGCATCCATACCATTTCACAGCTTCTCAAGGCCTACTGCCTGTATCAGAAAGATGTCCAATACGTGGTGCAAAACAACGAAGTGGTTATTGTGGACGAAAATACCGGGCGCTTGATGACTGGGCGTCGCTGGAGTGAGGGCCTGCATCAGGCCGTGGAGGCCAAAGAGGGAGTGGAAATCAAGCGTGAGACCCAAACCTACGCCACGATCACCATCCAGAATTATTTCCGTCTTTATGACAAGTTGGCTGGCATGACTGGTACCGCTGAAACAGAGGCTGGCGAGTTTCTCGATATTTACGAGCTGGGTGTGCTTGTCATCCCGACCAACCGACCTGTAGCTCGGGAGGACGGCAATGACTCAGTCTACAAGACCCGTCGAGAAAAATATCAGGCCGTTGTTGAGGAGATTAAACATGTGCACCAGCAGGGAAGGCCCATACTGGTTGGCACTATTTCAGTCGAAGTCAGTGAACTGATTTCACGCTTGCTCAAGAAAGAAGGCATTGTTCATGCCGTCTTGAATGCCAAATATCATCAGCAGGAGGCAGAAATCATTTCCCGAGCTGGGCAGCAGGGTGGGGTCACCATAGCCACCAACATGGCTGGCCGCGGGACCGACATCAAGCTCGCAGAAGGCGTCGCTCAGCTGGGTGGTCTACACGTCATCGGCACAGAGCGCCATGAATCTCGTCGTATCGATCGACAGCTTCGTGGTCGTTGTGCTCGTCAAGGAGACCCAGGCTCATCCCATTTCTTTATTTCCCTCGAGGATGATCTCATGCGCTTGTTCGGGTCGCCCAAGATCGTGAAGATCATGGAAAAATTCGGTCTGGAGGAGGGGCAAGAGCTGACTCACCCTCTGCTGAATCGGTCGATCGAAACGGCTCAGAAACGGGTTGAAGGTCATAATTTCCAGATCCGCAAGCGCACGCTTGAATATGACGATGTCATGAACAAGCAGCGCGAAGTGATTTATGGATTTCGCAATGAAGTCCTAGCCTCTGACAATGTTCAAGATCAGCTCATGGACATCATGGAGGAGGTGACGGTGGAGAAAGTGCTTCAGTTCTCGACTTCAGAGCAGGATGTGGAGGAGTGGAATTTGCGTGGTCTTTCTGATTGGGTGAACCTGAACTTCCCTATTGGGCTGCAGGAGGAGGAATTTCGGAAAATGGCCAACGAGGCAACCCAGGAACCTGTGGCCGGAAGTCTATTTGATGGCATGAGTCCTGCCCAGTTTGCTGTGGCGACGCTGATTTCCGATCAGGTCCGTGATGCCTACGAGCTCAAGATCAGTGTCGAAAACCCCGATGCACTGAAGTCCATGGAGCGGTTCACTATTCTCAGCGCCATTGACAAGCTTTGGCAGGAGCATCTCTACAGCATGGATGGGCTGCGCAGCAGTATTGGTCTGAGGGCCTACGCTCAGCGGGATCCGCTGATTGAATACAAAACCGAAGCTTTCAAGGTCTTTGATGAACTGATGGTCAACATCAAGACTCAGATCTGTCATAATATTTTTCGCAGTGCCTCAAGCCTCATGGCTTTCCAGCAGTTTTTGAGTAAATTGCCCCAACGCACAACCCATCAGGAAGCCAGGGCCTTTTCCGGCCCTCAGGACGGCGAGGAAAAACAGGCCAGTGATGTGGTCAGTGAAGCCAATGAAGCCATTGCCAAGGCGACTCCAGTGAGAACAGGACCGAAAGTAGGTCGCAATGATCCCTGTCCTTGTGGCAGTGGTAAGAAACATAAGCAGTGTTGCGGCTAACAAATCTTGGAGGGACCTTATTTAGGTGGCCTCTAAAAGATTGATGACGGAGCTTTAATTGATATCGAGTGCAAATCCCTTAATCCGACTGTAACGTTAACATTGGCTGCTAAAGCGGCCGATAAGGCTTCTCTCTCAGTCGAAACCGGGCGGATCTGGCATCTTGATTAAAACGATGGGTTAACGTTGTCTGCTATCGTCAACAAAACCGCTTGCAGATCTTGGCCCAATGCTTGAAAATCTGCGTGTTTAGGGGAATATTTTCCTCAGATAAGGGGTCTGCAGGCCCCCACAGCTTTCCTGCGAGAAGAAAATTTTATGTCCAATCAATCATCTGCGATCGAATCCAGTTCTGATGGCACCCATGGCGTTGCCACCGAAGAGAAGAGAAACAAGCCTAAATACCCTGGTATCAGGTTGACCTGCAACGGCAACCAGCTTGTGACCCAGCACGTCGAAACGCGTATTACCGATGGAGGCATTTTTTATCCCATCACCCCTTCGACCGAGGGCGGTGAAATTTATCAGCAATCTTACGCTCAGGGAGAACTCAATGTTTTTGGGGATCCCAAGGTAGCGATTGAGTGTGAGGGAGAGCACGCAGCTCAAGGTGGCGCCACGGCCTTCTCAGTGACCGGTAAACGAGCCGTCAACTTTACCTCGGGCCAGGGGATTGTTTACGCCATGGAGCAGTATTACCACGCTCCAGGCAAAGCTTCCACCATGGTGCTCGAAGTGGGAGCACGAGCGCTGACCAAACATGCCTTGAATGTGCATTGTGGTCACGATGATTTCTACGCGGCACTGGATACTGGGTGGATCATGTTAATGGGCAAAACAGCTCAGCAGGCAGCTGATCAAGCCATTATCTTGCGCAAGGTGTGTGAGTTGGGGCTGAACCCTGGCATGAACATTCAAGATGGGATGTTGACCACTCACTCTGAGCGGACTTACTACGCACCCGAGGCGGACCTGCTGAGGGAATTCCTGGGGGCACCTGGCGACATGATCGATTCGCCTACCCCGGCTCAGGCGGAGCTCTTTGGGCCTAAGCGTCGGCGTGTGCCCGAGATGATGGACCTCAAAGCACCTATTCTACTCGGCCCCGTTCAGAATCAAGAACACCACATGAATGGTGTGGTGGCCCGCCGCAACAATTTCAACGAACCCATATTGGGCTTCCTTCAGGATGCCTTCGCAGAATTCGGTCAGCTCACTGGTCGTCACTACGGACTGGTCTCCACATACCGGAGCGAAGATGCTGATACGGTTTTTGTTTCACTGGGCTGTGCTGCGGAGAATATCGAGGAAGCGGTTGACCATTTGCGCTCAACTGAAGATGCCAAAGTCGGTTCGGTGCACATCAATGTGATTCGCCCTTTCCCTGAGGCAGCCGTCATTGAAGCCCTCAAAGGCAAGAAAAACGTCATCATCCTGGAAAGGACCGATGAAGGTCTCTCAGCGGACAATCCTATGGCGCGCGACATCCGCACTGCTTTCAGCAAAGCGCTGGAAGCCCATAAGCACGGGGGTGGCAGCCTGCCAGCGGTGGCACCGGAAGACCAACCCATGATTTATCGTGGGTCCTACGGCATTGGGAGCCGAGATTTCCGTCCAGAGCATATCTTGGGTGCTTACGAGTATACTCAAGGTAAAACCCTGAGAACCGATGGCAAGGGAGCCAAAGATGGCGAGACCTTTTTCGTGCTAGGAGTCAATCATCCTTATGCCGTTATATCGGCATCAACTCCTTCATTGCTGCCCGACATGGCAATCGCCGTTCGCTTTCACTCTATCGGAGGTTGGGGCATGATCACCACCGGGAAGAACCTGGGTTCCATCATTGGA
>Ga0181585_10001850_pt1 | contig 18714 bp, 20 predicted proteins | sample 071ome_29_FD_132469 | JGI IMG/M metagenome (GOLD analysis project Ga0181585, IMG submission 132469) | Coastal salt marsh microbial communities from the Groves Creek Marsh, Skidaway Island, Georgia - 071407BT metaG (megahit assembly) | ecosystem: Environmental > Aquatic > Marine > Intertidal... | reverse complement strand
GTGTGGTGAACCTCGGGGTGAAACTGCACGGCATAAAAATGGCGTGATGTATCCGCCGTAATCGCATAGGGCGCGTTTGGTGATGTACCGTAAACTTCAAACCCGGGTGCGATTTTGCTGACGTGATCGCCATGGCTCATCCAAACTTGTTCATCACCTTGTGTGAACCAGCCGTCCAAAATATTCAGCGATCCATTCGGTGTCACAAATGCGCGCCCGAACTCGGCTGTTCCATGACCGCTTTCGACAGTGCCGCCCAATTGATGCATCATGACCTGCTGGCCATAGCAAATGCCCAAAATCGGGACGCCCATTGAAAAAACGCTTTCTGGTGCGCGTGGGCTGCCGTCGCGCGTTACGCTGTCTGGGCCACCAGAAAAAATCACAGCCTTTGGGGCAAAGTCAGCCAAAAAGGCGTCTGTGACATTTTGATAGGGGTGAATTTCGCAATAGACATTTAATTCGCGCAAACGCCGCGCAATCAGCTGCGTCACTTGGCTGCCAAAGTCTATGATTAAGAGGCGGTCGTGGGTCATGTTTTCCATGCTAGTCGTGTAAATCGTCCTTGGTTTTTGCGCAAGTCTGATAAATCGTGCGCGGGTAATTATTTGCACGCTGCTTTGCCACTGTGGCAATCTTTCGCGCTGTGTGGTCGATGTTTGCCGGATTTGGCGGGAATATTTGCGCCAATGTCGCTTTCGCACCTCAATCGCCGCAATTCTATCGCGACTCTGATTTGGTTTGGGATAGTGCATCCACATCTTAATCCCGTCTTTTCACGAAAGGGCACATCATGACAGAGGCAACAGCACGCAGACGCGGGCGTGGCGGTGGCGGCGCAGCACGTCGGGCGGAACGCACATCGGTAAAAATCGAAACTGCGAAATATATTGAACGCAATATTCCAAACTTTGAGGTTTTGACCGAAGAGGCGTTGGACATTATTGAACATAACGCGGAAACAATTCTAGAAGAGGTCGGCGTTAATTTCGTAAACAACCCCGCCGCATTGGATCGTTGGCGCGCGGTTGGCGCAAATGTCGATGGTGAACGTGTGCGTATCCCACGCGGTTTGGCACGCAAATTAATCGCGACAGCCCCTGCGAAGTTTACCCAACATGCCCGCAACCCTGAACGCAATGTGGAAATTGGTGGTAAAAATCTGGTGCTTGCGCCGGTGTATGGCCCCCCCTTTGTGCGTGATATTGACGGCGGTCGCCGCTATGCGACAATGGACGATTTCCAGAAATTTGTGAAATTGGGTTATATGTCGAAATGGCTGCACCATTCTGGTGGTACGGTCTGTGAACCCACAGATGTTGCCGTGAACAAACGCCATTTGGATATGTTATTGGCGCATATGACGTTGTCGGACAAACCGTTTATGGGGTCTGTGACCGAACCCAGCCGCGCCCAAGACAGCATTGAAATGTGCGAAATTTTGTTCGGCAAAGAGTTCGTGCAAGAAAACACCGTCATGACATCACTGATCAACGTCAATTCGCCGTTGACCTTTGATGATGTGATGATGGGCGCGATGGAGGTTTATGCCGCCAACAACCAAGCCTGTATTTTGTCGCCCTTTATCGTGGGTGGCGCGATGGCACCAGTGTCGGTGGCCGGTACATTGACCCAAGTTCTGGCCGAAGTTCTGGCCGGTATCGCATATAACCAAATGATCCGTCCCGGTGCGCCCGTTATTTTCGGTGCCTTTGTGACATCGATTGATATGAACTCAGGTGCGCCAACATTCGGTACGCCCGAGGCGTCGCACATCCTATACGGTGCGGGTCAATTGGCGCGTCGTTTGGGATTGCCGTTCCGGTCGGGCGGTGGTCTGTGCGGATCGAAATTGCCGGATGCGCAGGCGGCCTATGAAACGGCCCACACCCTGAACGCAGCTTTGCTGGGTGGCGTGAATTTCATGTTGCACGCCTGCGGCTGGCTAGAGGGCGGTCTGGTATCATCCTTTGAAAAATTCGTGCTGGATGCGGATCAGCTGGGTGTATTGCACCATGTGGCCCGCGGTGTCGCCTATGACGAAAACGCCCAAGCGATGGATGCCATCCGCGAAGTCGGACCAGGCGGTCATTATCTGGGCTGCGCGCATACCCAAGCCAATTTCAAAGACGCATTCTGGCGCACCAATGTGCTGGATTACAAACCCTTTGAAACATGGGACGAAGAGGGCGCACGCGACAGTATGACTTTGGCCGCGGCCAAAGTGAAATCAATGCTGGATACCTATGAAAAACCAGCCATTGATCCCGAAATTGAGGCGGCCCTAGTCGCCTATGTCGAAAACAAAAAGGCATCTATGCCGGACAGCTTTACCTAGGCTGTCTGCTCGGCGCGCTGCAATAACAAAACGCTTTCAGCCAGCAGCGCACTTAGGCATTCGACATGATCGGTCACGAAATAGGCGGCGTCATTTTGGCGCCGCTTTTTTTCGTGCGCGTCCTCGATCATGATCAGTGATTTCACAATATCACACTGCGCGATTGATCCCTGCTGGGGGATGATACGGGCCAAATCACGGTTGCGATCATACAGATGCCGGCCATGGCGCGCCGCACGCATCAGCAGTCGGGGACGCTTTGCAGTTTCTAGCTGAGTGATCAAATCTTGGGTCATATTCCTGTCCTTTCATGTCTTTGGACCCAAGTTGGGGGCAAATGGTTTGCAACCTGTAATTGCAACGTGCGGTTGTATTAAAGAAATTTAAACAGTTAAACAGATGTTGGATCCCTAGTTTGGTTAACCTTTGGGTAACGAAAAACACGCATAGGTCGAAAAAGCATCGGCGGATGTATAGGGACGTTAAAATGACACAGGACAAACAACACATGGCCCGTGGGGGCGACGCAAAACTGGGGCAGGCCGCACAATTTTATGTATGGAACCATATTCAGGGAAAATCATTGCGCGAAATTGCGCAAAAAACGGGATGTCACGCCACAACTGTCATGCGCCATATTCAGCGCATTTGCGATCATCGAGATGATCCTGATGTGCGTGCCTTGATTGAAACGACCGCTGGACGGCCGGGCACATTGGGGGCAGGGGTGACGGATGAATTTAACCGTGCGGCCAAATTGTTAAAGCAGGCCGATACCCTGTTGGTGGTTGCCGCGGATATGGATCGCGCATTGATCATTGGGAAAACCGAAGATGGCAATTTTCATCAATTGGATGCCATTTCCCAAGATGCCGCCCATATTCTGTTGGTGCGATTACATTTGAAATCTGTCTCGCGTGGCCGCGTGTCACGCTATTGCCACCCCAATCCGACCCATCGTGCGAAATGGCGTGATCAGATCGTGGATGTGAATGAACAAACTGCTGTGCTGCCCGTTCGCGGCGAAGCGCCGTTGAAAATACTAGCACGCCGTCGCGATGGTCAGGGCGATGCGTTTTTGTCGCGTGATTTGGTTCAAGCGGGCCTGCGCCTGTCCGAAGATTTCATTTTGTCCGCTGCCAGCAGCTGTGTGCAAGACACCATCAATAATGTCGCTGCGATTCTAGATGGCGCGCTGGATTCCCAAGTGACAGGGGATATTGCCGCTTGGGGGCGTTTTATCGCGGCCCTGCGCGATTTGGGACCAGGTTTGGCCGATATTGCCCTGCGCAGTTGTTGCCTGAACGAAGGTCTAGAACGCAGCGAGGCCGCTTTGGGGTGGTCAGCACGGTCGGGCAAGGTGGTTTTGCGCATCGCCTTGGTGCGACTAAAACGGCATTACGACGCGCTTTATGGTGCGGGGGGCGGTCAAATTGAATAAATTGGATTGCAGTTTTTGGTGGTATTTCATAATCTGATCTTATGAATATTACCCTACGCCAAATGCAATATTTCGTCACCTTGGCCGCGCAACGCAATTTTCGCCGCGCCGCCGAGGTGGTCAATATCAGCCAACCCGCATTATCCATCCAAATCAAAGAGATGGAGGAAAAACTGGGTGCGCAACTGGTTGAACGGCAGGCCCGCGATGTGATTGTTACATCCTTTGGCCAAATGGTATTGGGTCATTGCAAATCCATTCTGCAGGCCGCCCATGACATGGAACAGCAGGTTAAATTTTTTGCAGGACGCAGCGCGCGGTTGTCGATTGGTATGATCCCCACGATCGCGCCTTATCTGTTGCCCAATGTCTTGGCGGATTTGCGGTCGCGGGATGTGGCATTGGATATTCAAATCCACGAAGCAAAAACAGAACACTTGATCGCTGAACTGCGCTCTGGTGATCTGGACGCCGCGGTTATCGCGCTGCCGTCGCTATGCGATGATTTACACGATGAATTCCTGTTTGAGGATCGTTTATTGCTGGCCGGAACGCAAACGCGCCTGTCACGTTATCCGCAAAACTTGCCGGCATCGCAGATGTCGCAGGGGCAGTTATTGTTGTTAGAGGATGGCAATTGTTTGACGGATCAAGCCTTGGATGTATGTGGACGCACCCGCGCGCATCCCCAAATCAATATGGGGGCGTCGTCAATGGCGACACTGACGCGGATGGTTGCGGCTGGGTTTGGGGTGACTTTGGTGCCTGAATTGGCGGCATTGGCCGAACGCTCGGCGGCAGGCGCGCTGGAACTGCGCCGCTTTGACGGGGTGGAACCCGCGCGGCGCATTGGATTGGTGCGCCGTACCAGCACGCCTGCGGGCGAATGGTTTTCAACCTTGGCCACGCTGATCCAAGATGCAGGGACATCTGTCATTGGCGAATGCCGAACCCAGATTTAGCGTGTTTTTGGTGCCAGCTATGCGTAGCATGCAAAACAGAATTCCAGTTCAGATACTTACATGCCGCAATTTCTGTGATATGGAACACCCAAAGAACAAGGAAATCTGTTGTGCGTGATCTAAAAATCCCTGAAAGCCGCCATCCAGAAAAGGCGCATCGCCCCGATAATGCCCAGCCCCGCAAACCGGACTGGATCCGCGTCAAGGCCCCCGGCAGCGAAGGGTACAAGCGCACGCGCGACATCGTGCGTGAACATAAATTGGTCACCGTCTGCGAAGAGGCAGGATGCCCAAACGCGGGCGAATGTTGGTCGCAAGGACATGCAACCATGATGATCATGGGCGAAATCTGTACCCGTGGCTGCACATTTTGCAATGTGGCCACCGGTCGGCCCGATACCTTGGATCAATTCGAACCGGGCCGCGTGGCAGATGCGGTTCAAAAACTGGGTCTGAACCATGTGGTCATTACATCCGTGGATCGCGACGATTTGGCTGATGGGGGCGCTGAACATTTTGCCCAGACCATTCGCGCCATTCGTCATCGCAGCCCCGATACCACAATCGAAATTCTGACCCCTGATTTTTTGAAATGTGATGCATCCGCGCTGGAAACCGTGGTTGCGGCGAAACCGGATGTGTTCAATCACAACCTAGAAACCGTACCCGGCCTATACCCCGAGGTGCGCCCAGGCGCGCGGTATTTCCATTCGCTGCGCCTGTTGCAGCGGGTCAAGGAACTGGATCCAACGATGTTTACGAAATCAGGTATCATGGTCGGACTGGGCGAAACACGCCAAGCGGTTATGCAGATCATGGATGATATGCGCGCGGCGGATGTTGATTTTCTGACCATCGGACAATACCTGCAGCCGACACCCAAACACCACGCGGTGGATCGTTTCGTGCATCCCGATGAATTCGCATCCTATGAAAAGGCCGCCTATGGCAAAGGGTTCCTAATGGTATCGGCCACGCCGCTGACACGATCAAGCTATCATGCTGGTGACGATTTCGCACGTCTGCGCGCAGCGCGTTTGGCAAAATTGGGCTAGGTTCGGATCACAGATCCTGCCTGCCCAGCAGGTCATTAAGATCGGAATAAATTCGTCCGCATCACGGGAATGGGGGTGCAAGGTGCGTAGGTGTTTGAACGCATTCAGCGCCTTTTCGTATTCGTTTAGGTGCATGTTGATCAAACCCAATCCCGATATCGCCCCAAAATGACGGGGTTCGCGTTGCAGGGTTTCGTAAATATCTGCTTCGGACCCGACAAAGTCACCGGCCAAAAACCGTATGGTGGCGCGTTTGTTCCACGCTTCGGTATAATCGGGGGCTGCGGTGATGATATCGGTTAATATCAGATCCGCCTTGGCAAAATTATTGCGATCCATCGCGCGCAGGGCTTGTTCCATTTTGGGGCGCTGGTCGCTGTTGGTTTCGGGATATAACCACAGTGGCCAAATTTCCGATACCAGTTCATTGGCGATTTCCGGGGATGGTGCCTGTTGCAATTGATCCAGCAATTCATCCACGTTTTGCGCATGAACGGGTGCGCCAAGGCACATCACAACACATAAAATTTTCCAAAACCATTTGAACATGGCGCTGTCCTTAGGTAACGATACACCATAACTAGACCATACCAAATGGGTGTCAAATATGATCCGTAAATATATATGGCCACTGATTTCACCGTTTTTCAATGATAAACGGTTGGAACCCTATCTGGTCGCATTGGGGACCATTTTGGTGATTTATGGTTTGGGCTATACAATCTGGGGCGTTTTTGCGTCCGAATAACACCGATTTCGCGCAGCACGTGCGCAGTTGGCGGGCAAGCCATGCAAACAAAGGCATAATTACAGATCAATGACAGACCACCCCGAACAGCCCCACGATCAAGCCGATCGATTTGCCCGTGCCCGCGAAAAACAGGCGGTCGCTTTGCTTGAGGATTATGTCGAGCTGATTGGCGATCTGATCGCTGAGATGGGCGAAGCGCGTGTTGCCGATATTGCCGAACGCATGGGCGTGGCCCAGCCCACCGCGACCAAAGCGATTGCGCGCCTAAAACGCGAAGGTTTGGCAACATCGCGCCCCTATCGCGGGGTGTTCTTAACCGACCAAGGGGCTGCATTGGCCGATCGGGTGCGCGCGCGCCATCGGACCGTGGTGCAATTGTTGATCGCAGTTGGCGTTCCGCCAGAAACCGCCGAATTGGATGCCGAAGGGATCGAACATCATGTGTCCAAGGCAACCTTGGCCGCCTTTGACGCGTTTTTAGCGGAAAAACCCTAGGCGCGTTTGGTGATCCAACCGCCTCCAAAAATGCGGCTGCCACCCGTTTCATAAAATACACAGGCCTGACCGGGGGCCACGCCCTCTTCCGGGTTTAGCAATTCAACCACAGCTTCGGTGTCGTTGATGGGGCGCAAAATCGCTTCGCGCGGGGGGCGGGTGGACCGAACTTTGACGGAAATGTGCCATTCGCTTTTCGATGTCAGGGGGGTATCACCCAACCAGTTGACCTGCTTAATCGGGACATGGCGGGTTTTTAGATGTTCTTTTTCGCCCACGATCACGTGTTTTTTGTCCACATCCAGCCCAACAACATACAGTGGTGTTGCCAGTCCACCGATCCCTAAACCGCGCCGCTGGCCGATTGTGTAATGGATCACGCCATTGTGCTGGCCCAAAACAGTGCCGTCCATATCCACAATATCACCGGGTTCAACCGCACCAGGGCGCAATTTTTCGATAACACCGGCGTAATTTCCATCGGGTACGAAACAAATGTCTTGGCTATCGGGTTTATCGGCGACGACCAACCCATATTGCGCCGCCAGTTCACGCGTTTCAGCTTTGGACGCCAAATGCCCCAAAGGAAAGCGCAGGAAATCCAGTTGATCTTGGGTTGTGGAAAACAAAAAATAGCTTTGATCGCGGTTGGCATCCGTGGCGCTGTGTAATTCGGACCCATGCGGGCCGGATTTGCGTTGAATATAATGCCCCGTTGCCATGCAATCGGCATCCAGATCTTTGGCCGTTTCCAACAGATCCTTGAATTTTACCCGTTCATTGCAACGGATGCAGGGGACAGGCGTTGCACCCGCCAGATAGCTGTCGGCGAATTCTTCGATAACGGCATCGCGAAAAATGTTTTCATAATCCAGAACATAATGGGGAAACCCCATATCCTCGGCCACGCGGCGCGCATCGTGAATGTCGATGCCTGCGCAACACGCGCCTTTCTTGGCCAGGGCTGCCCCATGATCATACAGCTGCAATGTCACGCCAATGACATCATAGCCTTGAGATTTCAGTTGGGCTGCGACGACAGAACTGTCCACGCCGCCGGACATCGCGACAACGACGCGCGTATCGGCGGGGGGTTTTGCAAATCCCAGTGAATTGACGGGGTGATCCATGTCGTTGGCCTTTGGTTACAAGTTTGGCTGAAATATAGGAAAATTTGAAATATTCACAACCCCACGATTTAAGCGGCTGTTAACCCAAGCGCGGCATTTTTACCCCGTTCACAAGTATGAGGGTCACAATGAAGGAGTTATCAAGCAGGCCTAGGGTTGCAAAGTTGCCCGATGGGCAAATTCTGTCGGTCGCCGATTTACCACACGCGAATTTATCACGCTGGACTGCGTCGCGGAAATTGGTCGTCGTGCGATCCGTTGTCTATGGCCTGTTGACCCAACGCGAAGCGTTGGAGCGCTATGGCCTGAGTGAAGAAGAATTTACCAGTTGGATCAAGCATTTTTTGGATCATGGTCACGATGGATTGAAATGCACCAAGCTCAAAGCGTATCGACAACCATAGATTGTGGTGGTAAAAGTTATCAAGCGGTAACCTTGCGTTAACCAATTCGGTGCAAATTACAGCAAGAGTGTAAAGCAGGAGGCTTGAGTGCGTGTATTATTGCTAGAGGACGATCCAAACACAGCGAAAAGCATTGAAATGATGCTGACCCATGCGAATCTGAATGTCTATTCCACCGATCTGGGCGAAGAGGGTATCGATTTAGCGAAACTATATGATTACGATCTGATTTTATTGGATTTGAATCTGCCCGATATGACGGGCTATGACGTGTTGCGCCAGCTGCGTTTGGCGCGCATTTCAACGCCCATCTTGATATTGTCAGGCAACGACGATACCGAGGCGAAAATACGTGGCTTTGGATTTGGGGCCGATGATTATTTGACCAAACCATTCCACCGCGAAGAATTGGTCGCCCGCATTCACGCCATCATCCGCCGCAGCAAAGGGCATTCGCAGTCAATTATTAAAACGGGCCGAATTGCGGTGAATTTGGATGCCAAGACGGTCGAAGTTGACGGCGCACCTGTGCATTTGACGGGCAAAGAATATCAGATGTTGGAATTGCTGTCCCTGCGCAAGGGAACGACATTGACCAAGGAAATGTTTTTGAATCACCTTTACGGTGGAATGGACGAACCCGAGTTGAAAATTATTGATGTGTTTATCTGCAAATTGCGCAAAAAATTGGCTGTGGCGACAGGGGACGACTCCTATATCCAAACCGTTTGGGGCCGGGGCTATGTGTTAAAGGATCCAATGCCAATTGGCACAGGCGTTGATACATTCGCGGTATCGGCCTAGGGCGCGGATATCGCGTTAAATTGCGATTTGTCACTGGACGCAACGGGGTGCGGGAACTATCACTGGGATAAACGATAGTGATAGGACATCTACGCGTGACAGAGGCAACCGAACCGAAAGATTTGACACCAGAACAGGCGCGGCAGGAATTGGCGCGCTTGGCCGCGATTTTGGGGGGGGCAAACCTAGCATACCACCAAAATGACGCGCCAGATATCAGCGATGCAGAATATGACCGGCTAAAGCAACGCAATGCCGCGATTGAGGCCGCGTTTCCCGATTTGGTCCGTGACGACAGCCCCAGTTTGCAGGTGGGCGCGCCGGCTGCGGATGGGTTTAGTAAAATAACCCATACTGTGCGCATGATGTCGCTGGCCAATGCGTTTGACGATGATGAATTGTTCGATTTTCGCGACCGGATCAAACGGTATTTGGGTCAAGAGGATGGCGATCCCATCGCCTTTACGGCTGAGCCGAAAATTGACGGGCTTTCACTTAGCCTGCGCTATGAACAGGGTCTGCTAGTCTCTGCCGCAACGCGTGGCGATGGTCAGGTGGGCGAAAACGTCACCGCCAACGCACGCACGATTGCCGATATTCCCCATACCATCGAAAACGCCCCCGATGTCCTAGAGGTGCGCGGCGAAGTGTACATGTCGCATCGTGATTTCGCCGATCTAAATGCACGCCACACCAGCCGCGGAGGCAAGGTGTTTGCCAACCCCCGAAATGCGGCAGCAGGATCGTTGCGCCAGTTGGATGCTGCGATAACGGCGGATCGCCCCTTGTGTTTTTTCGCCTATTCTTGGGGGGAATTGTCACAGCCCTTGGCGGATACGCAAATGGGCGCGATTGAACGGTTGGCGGAAATGGGGTTCAAAACCAATCCGTTGACCCGACTGTGTGACAGGGTTGAGGATCTGTTAGACCACTATCGCATGATCGAGGAACAGCGTGCCACGTTGGGCTATGACATTGATGGTGTGGTCTACAAAGTCAATGACTTGGCGCTGCAATCGCGTTTGGGGTTCCGCGCTACCACGCCACGTTGGGCGATTGCGCATAAATTCCCCGCAGAACTGGCATGGACCACATTGGCCGGCATCGACATTCAGGTGGGGCGCACAGGCGCATTATCGCCCGTTGCACGTCTGACACCCGTGACTGTGGGCGGTGTGGTGGTTTCAAACGCGACGCTGCATAACGAAGATTACATCATAGGTCGTGATGGCAACGGCGACCCCATCCGCGATGGCAAAGATATCCGCGTGGGCGATTGGGTGCAGGTCTATCGCGCAGGCGATGTGATCCCCAAAATTGCCGATGTCGATTTGACCAAACGCCCCGATGCGGCGCAGCCTTTCGTGTTTCCTGACCAATGCCCCGAATGCGGATCCCCCGCCATCCGAGAAGAGGGCGACGCCGTACGCCGCTGCACCGGCGGCATGATTTGCCCCGCCCAAGCGGTCGAGCGGTTAAAACATTTCGTATCGCGCAAGGCGTTTGATATTGATGGATTGGGCGCTAAACAGATTGAAATGTTTTACAGTGATGACGTGCTGCCCATTCGCGAACCGGCCGATATTTTTACGCTGGAAACGCGCGATGGTGCCAATTTGGCCAAACTAAAAAATCGGGACGGCTGGGGCGACAAAAGCGCGAAAAACCTGTTTCAAGCCATTGAGGATAAAAAACAAATCGGTTTTGGAAAATGCTTGTTTGCCCTTGGGATTCGCCATGTGGGCGAAGTGGCGGCAAACCTGATTGCCATGCATTATGGCGATTGGGACAGCTTTGCTGTGGCGATGCAGGACGCGCAAAACCCTGACAGCGCGGCCTATCACGATTTGATTGCGATTGATGGCTTTGGTCAGGTGATGGCGCAATCGCTGTTGGCCGCCTTTGCACCGGGGGCTGAACGCGATGGCATCGACCGATTGGTCGCACATCTAACGATCCTACCTGCCGAACGCCCCAAAACCGATGGCAGCCCTGTGGCCGGAAAAACCGTTGTGTTCACAGGCACCCTAGAACGGATGAGCCGGTCTGAGGCCAAGGCCAAGGCCGAAAGTTTGGGCGCCAAGGTGGCAGGGTCCGTATCGGCCAAAACTGATTTATTGGTCGCAGGTCCCGGTGCTGGCAGCAAAGCAAAGAAAGCGGCCGATCTGGGGATTGAGACCATCGACGAAGAGGGATGGCTGACCCTGATTGAGGGGCTATGACAAAATCACGCCCGGAAATTTTGTATCCTTTGTTCGGAAATCTGACGGCTCTGGCAGGCGTTGGCCCCAAGGTGGCACAAAATTTTGCAGGGCTGGGCGTGGAAAAACCCCGCGATCTGTTGTTTGTATTGCCCCACAGCGGGATCGATCGACGTTTGATCGATACGGTACAAAATGCCGTTTTGCCCGCGGTTGTCACACTGCGCATCCATGTTTTGTCACACAAAGCCCCGCGCACAAAATCGGGGGCCTATCGCATCACGGTCAAAGACAGCGCCACCACATTGCAGTTGGTGTTTTTCCATGCGCGCGGTGATTATTTGCAGAAAATCCTGCCCGTCGGCCAAGATCGGATTGTATCGGGCAAGGTGGAATTATTCGATGGGATCGCACAAATGGTGCATCCCGATCACATTGTTCCAGTGGATCAGGGGGGGGATATTCCCCCGTTTGAACCTGTTTATCCACTGACTGCAGGGGTCACGCAAAAAACAATGCACAAAGCAACGCGGGCCGCGTTGGAATTGGCACCCGAATTGGACGAATGGATTGATCCTGAACAAAAACGCACGTCCCAATGGCCCGATTGGGCCGATGCGCTGCGTCAGGCCCATCATCCAAACTCTGTCACGGATACGGCACTGACGGCCAAGGCGCGGGTGCGTTTGGCCTATGATGAATTGATGGCGCATCAATTAACGCTGGCACTGGCGCGCCAAGCCATGCGTAAAACAGCGGGCATCACCACCAAAGGGACAGGCCATTTGCAATCACGCGTTTTGGCTGCGTTGCCCTATAAACCCACGGGCGCGCAAACGCGGGCCATTGCTGAAATAACAGCAGATTTGGCAGCCCCCGTTAAAATGAACCGTTTGCTGCAGGGCGATGTTGGTGCGGGCAAAACCTTGGTGGCGTTTCAAACATTACTGATTGCCGTTGAGGCAGGCGGGCAGGGCGTGTTTATGGCGCCCACTGAAATCTTGGCGCGGCAGCATCTTGAAGGGTTACAGCCTTTGGCGCAGTCCGCTGGTGTTCACATCGAAATTCTGACCGGACGCGACAAAGGCAAGGCACGGGCGGAAAAATTACGTTTGCTAGAAAATGGTGACATCGATATTTTGGTGGGCACACATGCCGTATTCCAACAAGACGTCGTGTTTCGTGATCTGCGCATTGCTGTCATTGATGAACAGCACAGGTTCGGGGTGCGTCAACGTATGGCGCTTGGCGAAAAAGGGCGCGCAGTCGATGTTCTGGTCATGACGGCTACCCCCATTCCACGATCGCTGTCCTTGGCGCAATACGGCGATATGGATGTGTCGGTATTGGATGAAAAACCGCCCGGTCGCAAACCAATTATCACGGCTGTGATTCCAACATCGCGGATGGATGAAGTCATCGCCAAGTTGCGCGGTGCCATAGCTGAGGGCCGCCAAGCCTACTGGGTCTGCCCCTTGGTCGAAGAAAGCGAAGTGTTGGACTATGCCTCGGCCGAGGAACGGTTCAAACGGTTGCGCGCTGTCTTGGGCGATGGGGTGGTCGATCTGGTGCATGGTCAAATGCACCCCACCGAAAAAGACGCGGCCATGGCTCGGTTTCAATCCGGCCAGTCCAAGGTATTGGTCGCCACCACAGTCATTGAGGTGGGCGTGAATGTGCCCAATGCCACCATCATGGTCATTGAACGGTCCGAAATATTTGGCCTCGCCCAATTACACCAATTGCGCGGACGGGTGGGGCGCGGTGATGCGCAATCGACCTGTTTGCTGTTGTACCAAGCACCATTATCGGAAAGCGGCCAAAAACGGCTAAGTGTGTTGCGCAACAGCGAAGATGGGTTTCTGATTGCCCAGACCGATTTGGAAATGCGCGGTGCGGGCGATATGATCGGCACGGCCCAATCGGGATTGCCAAGGTTTCAGATTGCCGACCTAGAGGCGATGACAGGCCTGATGGCCACGGCGCAATCTGATGCGCGCAATTTATTGACGCACGATCCCGATCTGACATCACCTCGCGGACGTGCTGCGCGTGTTCTACTTTGGTTGATGGAACGTGAAAAAGCAATTCGTTTAATTTCAGTGGGTTAGCCAGATATTCGTTTATTGTTTGTTAAATGTTCTTAAAAAGTTCTTTACTTGAGGTCAGAATCATGAGAACAAAGTGGAAACAAACAGGAAGGGTTATCGCAATGTTCACAGAATTGAAAACACTTACCACCACTGCATCACGCAATTTTATCCAAGATATGGTGGGTGCTACCGCATTGATCGTTATGTTGGTCAGCGCATTGCATTTGCCCAGTTTCCTGTAAATTAATTACCTGCCCAGTCTGTGCGATCTGTTATTATCCCTTGGATGCGTGCCTATCCCAAACACAGGGGATCGTCCCAGACCCCTGACCATCCTATGATCGCTCAGAATGTCTCCGCCACCGATGAAAATCGTGTGGCGGTTTTTTTATGTGGTTTTATGGGATTGGATGTCGTCAATCGCCGCCACCGCCGCATCCAGTGTCAACAGAATCGAGGCATGGCGATTTTTGTAATCCTTGGCGGGCAACAACACCTCTAACCCGTCAAAGGGGGCAGAGGGGACCGGACCGTCAGATTTCAGCATGGCATATAATTCATCGCGCGCGCGGCGAATGTCGGCCTCGGTCGTGCCTAAAATGGCCTGTCCCACCACGGCCGCTGCCGCTTGGCCCAAGGCGCAGGCTTTGACATCTTGGGCATAGGCGCTGACATGGCCATTTTCCATGTCCAGATCCACTGTCACAGTCGATCCACACAGAGGCGCGCGTTTTTTGATCGTCGCCTGCGGTGATTCCAGCCGATCCGTATGGGGCATATCAGCCGCCAGCCCCAAAATACGGGACGAATACAGGCTGATCAGATCACTGTCGTTCGACATGGCTTTCCCTTTCTGCTGTTTCCCCATAGATAGGGTGCGGTACCGAATTTACAAAGGCATATACAATGGAAAACTTTGACGCTGCAACGCTTAGATACAATCGCGATGGTTTAATCCCTGCAATTGCCCAAGATGCCGATAGCCATGATGTGCTGATGATGGCGTGGATGAACCAAGAGGCGGTTGAAAAAACATTGGCCACGGGGCGGGTGACATATTTTTCACGCTCGCGCCAAGCGCTGTGGATCAAAGGGGAAACATCGGGTCACGTACAGGAACTGGTGGATTTGCGCTATGACTGTGATGCAGATTGTATTTTGGTTGTGATCCGCCAAACGGGCCCGGCCTGTCATACCAATCGGCGCAGCTGTTTTTATCGGGCCGTGCGCAATGGGCAGGTAATTGAACTGTCTCAGCCAGAAAAATAAAGCCCCGCAAAAGCGGGGCCAATTTTTAGAACGGGATTTCGTCGTCCAAATCACGCGACGGCGCGCCGCCGGACGATGACCCACCGCCAAAGCCACCATCGGATGGTCCATTATCATAACCACCACCGCCACCACCGTAGCCGCCATCGGATGGGCCACCATAGCCACCACCACCTTGACCGCCATTGTTGTCACCACGACCGTCCAACATGGTCAGGGTTGACGTGTAGGGACGTAAAACAACCTCGGTTGAATAACGGTCCGCGCCGGATTGGTCCTGCCATTTACGGGTTTCAAGCTGGCCCTCGATATAGATTTTCGAACCTTTGCGCAGGTATTGTTCTGCCACACGCACCAAGGGTTCTGAAAAAATGGCGACCGAATGCCATTCTGTGCGTTCGCGGCGTTCGCCTGTGTTGCGGTCTTTCCAGGTCTCAGATGTGGCGATCCGCAGGTTGCACACTTTGCCACCATTGGGGAAATTGCGCACCTCTGGGTCGCGGCCCAAATTCCCGATCAAAATTACCTTGTTTACGGATCCAGCCATTCTACGCTCCTACGAATCTTGTGTCTTGCGTCAACCTTACACCATTCTATGACGATGAATAAAAGATTAAACTTTGAAATTAACCTTGGGATTTTCTGCTGGAAATGGGAAGTTGAGGGTTGCAAAAATCAAAAACTCAACCATTTATGGTGTATGTTTGGGTTGAAACGTTTATTCAGTGTGGCAATTTGTGCTGTCGTTCCGCTGTCGGCCGCGGCAGATGTGCGCATGGGCCAGTTTGCGCTGCTAGACAAACGCGAAAAACCTGGATTTTCTGTACCTTTGGATCCGCCCGCTGTTTTTATTCCCCCGCGGCCGGGCGATGTACCACAAGGTTTTGAAGACGTTGGACCACATCTGGAAACGGCACAACGCGCGGCCGCGCAATTTGATATACCGCAGCAACTTTTTTTGAGGCTGATCGAACAAGAAAGCGGTTGGAACCCACGCGCCGTGTCGCACAAAGGCGCAATTGGCCTGACACAACTAATGCCAGAAACAGCGCGTATATTGGGTGTCGATCCCTATGATCCCAAGCAAAATATTATGGGTGGTGCGCGCTATTTGGCAACGCAATATCGAACGTTTCGAAATTGGCGTCTGGCTTTGGCGGCGTATAACGCAGGGCCGGGTGCGGTGCAAAAATATGGTGGTGTGCCCCCGTTCAAAGAAACGCAAAATTACGTTCGCACCATTTTACGTTAACACGATGCAGGCGCCAGTGTGTCAATTTTATCGGTCTCGCGATAGGCGATCAATCCAATCCATTCGCGCAACCCTTTGTTAAGATCCTGCAAATGGTTGGCCAAGTCCCAATCCCACCTGTAAGACACGCGATAATCCGTGGGATAGGGGATCATATTTCGATAACCTGCGGCGCAAAATACCCCCATACTGCGGCGCATGTGATATGCGGATGTGACCAAAATCGTTTGCCCATGGGTTGGATCAGACCCCATGGATTGCAACGATTGCGCCGTGTTTTTTGCATTTTCATATGTGTTTCTTGAGGATCCTTCCAAGAGTGTTCGGCCAGATAGGTTGGGAAATCCATCAAAAATCGGTTTGGCGATATCTGTGCCTGAAATGGATTGATCCAACATATTTCCACTGCCGCCTGTGAAAATTAGGGTGGCGTTGGGAAATTGATGCGCCAGTTTTATTGCGGTTAAAAAACGCTCGCCCGCTTCGTTCAGATTTTGTGTTTGGGACAGACCACTGGGATAGCTGTCTTCGCCTCCACCCAAAACGATGATGCGCGTTGGGGCCAAATCTGTGGGCTGGGCATAGCTGTTTTCCAAGGGGGCCAATACGAAATCCCCTAGCGGATAAAGCCCGAGACTGACCAAAAACAGCGCCAAGGTTGTGATCGTAATTTTGGCCCATTTTATCCAGTTCAACAGGGTCATAGCGGCAGCAAGCGCCAATACAATCACGATCAAACTGTCGGGCTGTGCAATGGCCCAAAACACCTTGGACGCAATAAAAAACAGGCTATCCATGCGCTGCCATGTCGTATTGGCGTTCTACACGCGCGACACGCAGTTGGAAATTATCGTACCAACGATCGCGCCCGATTTTTTGCGCCACTTGGTGTTTGGCATGATTGCGCCATGTTTTTATGGCGTCTTCACTGTCCCAATAACTGACCGTGACGGCAAAGCCATCTGTGTTGCGACTGCTTTCAATACCGATGTATCCGGGAATTTCGGCGGCGCAATCCAACATGACTTGCACCATTTCGGCATATCCCTCGGGCGTTTTTGACGCTTGGTTTGCAAAAATCACCGCGTAATAGGGCGGTTCGGGCATGGGGGCAAAATGTGACATAACGATCCCTTGGCTTGGCCCGCTTGATCATACTGGGTCAGCGGACCAAGTCAAGTTACCGGTTATTCAGCTGCGACCTTGATGACAGGGCGCATGTTCGCCAGTTCGTCGTCGGGCAGGTGACATTTAATTTGATGCCCATCAGCCAAGACGCGAATGGGTGGCACGTCACGTTCACAGATCCCACCGGCAACCTTGGATTTCCAACGACAGCGTGTTTGGAACGGACAGCCTGTGGGCGGGTTCATCGCTGATGGAATGTCCCCTTCAAGCACGATATGCTCTTTCTCGATGCTGGTGTCGGCGATGGGTACCGCGGATAGCAGCGCCTCGGTATAGGGGTGATAGGGCGGGGCAAAGACCTGATCCGTTGTGCCCAATTCCACCACATGGCCCAGATACATCACCATCACGCGATCTGACAGATAGCGAACGATTGACAAATCGTGGCTGATAAACAGCAGTGTGGTTTTTTCTTTGCGCTGAATTTCCATCAACAAATCGGTAACAGCCGCCTGAACTGATACGTCCAAGGCTGACACAGGTTCGTCTGCGACAACAATTCGTGCGCCACCTGAAAACGCGCGTGCGATTCCAACGCGCTGTTTTTGTCCACCTGACAACTGGCGTGGCATACGATCGGCGAATGCGCGTGGCAATTTCACCAAGTCGAGCAATTCTAACATCCGCGCTTCGCGTTCGGCATAGGAATTTCCGTATTTAAAAATTTCAAGCGCGCGGATGATTTGTCGCCCAACCGTCATGGACGGGTTCAACGTATCAAATGGGTTTTGGAACACCATCTGCACATTGGCCACGGTTTGTGTATCGCGGTCTTCGATGGCTGTGCTTTCGATACTGTTGCCATCCAGAAAAATCGATCCTTCGGTCGCTGTTTCAAGGCCCATTAAGACCTTGGCAAAGGTCGATTTGCCACAACCTGATTCACCAACGATGGCTAGGGTTTCGCTTTCGCGTGCTTCAAATGACAATGTTTCATTGGCTTTGACAACTTTGGTTGCACCCCCACTGCCAAACAACGCGTTCGCGGCGACTTCGTAATATTTTTTTAGGTTGTCTATCTTTAAAACCACATCGCCTGGTTCGGTTTTTTCGGACACAACGCTGGCCTTGATCGGGGCGTTCCAATCAATGTCACGAAACCGCAGACAGCGCGTGTTGTGACGGTCGTCACCCGGTATTGCGCTCATGGTGATGTCATTTGCGTTGCACAGGCCGTCTTGGAAATAATCGCAGCGCGGGCCAAAGTTGCAACCCTGTGGGCGTTCGTGCGGCAATGGGAAATTGCCGGGAATGGCGACCAAGGGCCGCGCGTTTTTATCTGCACCGGGCAGAGGGATCGACCGAAACAGCGCCTGCGTATAGGGATGCTG
>Ga0181585_10001845_pt1 | contig 18738 bp, 16 predicted proteins | sample 071ome_29_FD_132469 | JGI IMG/M metagenome (GOLD analysis project Ga0181585, IMG submission 132469) | Coastal salt marsh microbial communities from the Groves Creek Marsh, Skidaway Island, Georgia - 071407BT metaG (megahit assembly) | ecosystem: Environmental > Aquatic > Marine > Intertidal... | reverse complement strand
TACATTAGTTTCAACTGTGTCTTTAGGGTCTTCATAAGAGCGTAGTACGAAGGGTTGGGCAGCCAAGTGGAATGCTAAATCTGGATTTGCTGCTTTGTAAGCGGCTTGAAAGCGCTCCATATCTCTAATATCTGCGATCGTAGAAGTTTCGCAAGAGCTTGCAATATCTGCCAAATTATACAAATTGCCACGCACATCCTCGGGCTCTAGTGCATAGGCGTGAACTTTAGCTCCTAGTTTCTTTAGCATTAAAACTAACCAAGCACCTTTAAATCCGGTATGCCCAGTTAGAAAAATATTTTTGTTTTCGTAAAAGTTTTTTAACTCCTGTATCATATCAGTTTTTCTGTTTTGAGATAATTATATGTGTCGCGCACGCAGTCTTTCATATTTTTAAGCTTTATGCCATATTTTTCTGTAAGAATATTTTGTGCTTCTATGTCGCTTACGTAGCGATTAGGTAAATCTGTATCATGATAGTCCCTTACTATAGAGATGTCTCCTGGCATAATTTCGCTAACTAGCTTTGCTAACTCTCCTAATTCTATTTCTTCTTCTGTTCCGGTTGAGAAATTTATGTAATCTTCTTCCTCAGGATCTTCTGCCCAAGCGCATAAAATATTCATTAAATCATAGATATGAATATAATTTCTAATCACAGGGTTATTGGCGGATATTTCTATTTTGCCGGTCTGTTTAGCTTGTTTAATAAAGTTGCCTAAAGCATAAACATCCAGTTTATTCATATAAGGACCAGCAATATTATATATTCTGGCAATGAGTAATTTTATATTAAGTGCAGCGCAAAGTTCTTCATAAAAGCTTTCATCTTTTAATTTTTGGTAACCATATGGATTTAGCGTTGGATCAGGGTTAGTGACGGCCCCCGATGAGCTGTAAATAACTTTTATAGGTTTTAGATGTCTGATTAGCTTTTCTGCTTTATCTTTTATCTGATCATTTTCTTTAAGGAAATTACCTGTGTTAAGCTCTTGTAATTTGTCTTTAAGTTTAAAAGAAAAGTTGAAAAAGATAACATTTTCGAGGCGTTTTTTCATAACGTCCTCGAATTTATAGCATGGATGCCTTACTCCTTCCTGCAAAGTTAGTTCTTCAACTGAACCACTAATGAGGATAATTTGCGTAGGATCTAGCTTTAGTTGCTTAAGGCAATAATCAGTTAAAGCCTTACCTAGCCAGCCATTTGCACCATATATTACAAAGTTATAATTTTTTAGCATTATTTTTGCATAATAAAACAGAAACTATTATAACTAGCTGAGAATTAAGTTTAAGTACAAAATATGAAAGCGCAGGAAAATAACAATATACAAGTATCATATGCAAAAACGGTTTACGGTCAGAAGGAGATTGATGCTGTTGTAAAATGTCTAAATGAAAGTACTCAAATGGGTAAATATGCAAGCCAGTTTGAGCGAAAGATTGCTGACCTTTTTGCTAAAAAATATGGTCTTTTTGTAAATTCTGGTTCTTCAGCTTTATACTTAGGTATGGAAGCGGCTGGCTTCCCGAAGGGTAGTGAGGTTATTACTCCGGCTCTTACTTTCTCAACCACAGTTGGTTGTATCATCAAAGCTGGTTTGGTTCCTGCTTTTGTAGATGTTGGAGTTAATGATTATTGTATTGATGTAGAGAAAATTGAAGAAATGATTACTGATAAAACGGTAGCAATTCTTGCGCCTAACTTGCTTGGTAATCTATGTGAGTGGAGCAAGATTTCTGAGATTGCCAAAAAACATAATTTAAAAGTAATTGAAGATTCAGCTGATACTTTAGGCGGAACTTTGCATGGTAAATCAAGTGGGCACTGGAGTGATTGGTCAATTACTAGCTTCTACGGGTCACATATTATCAATTGTGCTGGTAATGGTGGAATGTTATGTATCAATGATGATGAGCAATTAAAAGAAGCTAAACTACTTCGTTCTTGGGGTAGGTCTTCTTCAATTTTTGATGAAAAAAGTGAAGCTATTGAAAATCGTTTTAACATTGATGTGGATGGTATTCCTTATGATGCTAAATTTATTTTTGAAAGAGTTGGTTATAATCTAGAAGGTTCAGAAATTGGGGCTTCTTTTGGTTTAGTGCAATTAGATGATCTTGAAAATAATATCGTAACTCGTGAGAAGAATTACCAAATTCAAACTGAGTTCTTTAAGCAATATGAAGAATATTTTATTTTGCCGCAGCAAACTGAAGGAGCGCGTACAGCTTGGCTTGCTTATCCAGTTCAGATTAAAGAAGCTGCTCCGTTTGAAAGAAGAGATTTTCAGATTTATTTAGAAAAACGCAATATTCAAACTAGAACTATCTTTACTGGTAATATTACTAGGCAGCCTGGTTTTAAGAGTCATGATATTAAGCTTTCAAATGCTGGTTACCAAAACGCAGATAATGTGATGCGTGGTGGTGTATTACTTGCTTGCCATCATGGTTTAACAGAAGAGATGGTTGATTACATGCATAATGTGATTTCGGAATTTATAAAGCAATATTAGTATAAAATGAAGTTAACTATAGGGATACCAGCCTATAACCTAGAGAGGACTATATCTAAGACTTTAGATAGTATAATTGATCAGATAAAAACTTCATATGATATAGAGATTCTTATATCAGATAATTGCTCTACCGATGATACTGCTAAACTAGTAAAGCAGTATCAAAAGAAGCATCCAAAGCTAATTTCATATTATAAACAAACTGAGAATATAGGATATTCAGGTAATTTGGCTGCGGTTTTTGATAAGGCCAAAGGAACTTATGTTTGGCTTTGTGGAGATGATGCTTTTATGGATGGAGGCCTAGAAAGTTTCTATAAATTAATTAAAGATATAGAGAGCTCTAAAAAGCAGTTGCCAGCTACTATATTAACAAAAGCGGTATCCACTAATGATATTGTTGTAGATAGTCCCCAAATAACGTACCAAGAAGAAGTATCTGGTAATAATTTTTATTACAAAGATATTTATGAATTGAGAAGCAAGGAAAGGGTTTCTATAGTTATAGCATGTTTTTTGAGTGTTACTATCATCAAAAAAGATGAATGGGATAGGGTGTTAGAAAATATAGATCTTGAGGGTGACTATCCTCATACTGAGGCTGTATGGAGAATTTCTCAAGATAAGCCTATAGCTGTGATTGATAAATTTTTGATTTATGCTCAGGAAGCTAGTTGGTCTGACGCTAAATCTCCAGAATTTCAAGTGATAGCTCCTATGTCTTATTTGGTGTTATTAAAGAAGATTTTTGGCAATTATGATTTGCTAACCAAAAGAGATCGTAAGAATGCGATGAATCACATATTTGGAGCAATTAATCATTTCCGTAAGAAAGTAAAGAAGACATCTTCTATAAACAAAAACATCGCAGAGATAGATTTTTTCCCGAGGCCTCTTTTCTTTTTTTCCAAATATGTCTCTTTAGTAAATAATCTGTTAGCTTTTAAGCTAATTGTAGCTTATATCAAGATAGATAAGTCATTAAGAAAGGCTGACCCTCTGTCTTTATATAATGCGATTATATTAACAATTATATTACTTTTATTGCTGTTTTAGAGTTGTCTATGAGCACTAATAAAATAGAAACAAAATTATCAAATGCTTCAAAGCGCCTACTTGGGCAGCCTATGTTCAAGATTCTTGCCGAGGTTAAAGACCTTGAAAGGCAAGGGCATGATATAGTGCATTTTGAAATAGGTGATCCAGATTTTGAAACGCCAGCTCACATTAAACAAGCTGCTATAGATTCTATCAATAATGACCAGACACATTATGTTCCGTCAGGTGGAACTTATCGTTTTAAAGAAGCGATATCTGATGCCACCGAAAAAAGTCGTGGTTTTAGACCCAAACATGAGCAGGTTTTAGTTTGTCCAGGTGCCAATGCAATTATTCAATATGCTTTAGAGGCTTTAGTTAATCCTGGTGAAGAAGTGATTTTGCCAAATCCGGGTTTCCCTACTTATTATTCGGTATTATCTTATTGTGATGTTAAGCCAGTTGAAGTGCCACTTTATGAAGAAGATAACTTCATCATGCGTGCATCTGAGATTGAAAAAAGAATTACCGATAAAACTAGATTGATCATTGTAAACTCGCCGCAAAATCCTACTGGTGGAATTATTCCCCCAGAAGAATATGAAAAGATTGTAGAGCTTGCCAAAAAGCATGATTTATTCATTCTTTCGGATGAGATGTATTCACGTATTGTTTATGATGAAGATTATAAATTTTCGAGCCCTTCAACATATGATGAATGCAAAGAGCGCACTATTATCATCAATGGCTTTAGTAAAGTATTTGCAATGACCGGGTGGCGTTTAGGTGTTGCAATTGGCCCGGAAGAAGTAATAGAGAAGATGCGTCTTATTTTAGAGACTACTGTATCTTGCGTTTCTGCTTTTATTCAAGATGCAGGAATTGCCGCAATCAATGGTGATCAAAAGCCAGTTAAAAAGATGATCTCTACCTATAATGAGCGTAGAGACTTATTATGTGATGGTTTAAATAAAATCAAAGGAATTAGCTGTATCAAACCTCGTGGTGCACTTTACCTGTTTGCTAATATCAAAGAGCTAGGCATGACTAGCGATGAATGTGCGAGTTATTTGCTGCAAAAGGCCAAAGTTGCCGTATTACCAGGAACTAATTTTGGTTCACAAGGTGAAGGTTTTGTTAGGCTTAGCTTTTGTATAGCAACAGAGCGCATGCAAGAAGGTTTAAATAGAATAGAAAAATTATTAGGAAGTAAGGCATAAATGACTAAAAAAAGAGTAAGTGATTACATAGCGGATTTTTTGGCAAGCAAAGGTGTTGATACTGCATTCCAAGTATCCGGCGGAGGAATGATGTTCTTACTTGATTCTATTGGTCGCCATGAAAAAATCAAAGTGGTTGCAAATCACCATGAGCAAGCAAGTGCTATGTCTGCTCTTACCTACGCTAAAATGAAAAATACTATTGGTGCTTGTTATGTAACTACTGGTTGTGGAGTAACTAATACAATTACTGGTTTGCTTAATGCTTGGCAAGATAACATACCTTGTTTCTTTTTCTCAGGCCAAAGTAAAACCACTCAAACAGTTGCTAATTCTGGTCTTAAATTAAAGCAAATTGGTGTGCAGGAAGCACACATCATTCCGGTGGTAGAGCCCCTATCTAAATATGCGGTTATGATAAATGACCCTAAAGAAGTTATGTATCACTTAGAGAAAGCTTATGAGCTAGCAACTACAGGTCGCCCTGGTCCGGTTTGGATTGATGTGCCACTAGATGTACAAGGTGCATTTGTTGCTAAAAAAGATCTTAAGAAATTTAATAAAAAAGAATTAAAAGCGGCGCCAAAACTTACTACTCAGGCAAAGAAGATGCTCAAATTAGAGAATCTACTTAAGAATGCCAAGCGTCCGGTTATTTTGGCAGGTCAGGGAATTAGATTGTCTAATACTCTTCCTGAATTTAGAAAATTTCTTAAAGCTACTAAAATACCTTTTATTGGTACTTATTTAGCAGTTGATTATGTTCCTTATGATGATCCATCTTTTATTGGAGCGATAGGCGTAAAAGGAACTCGCCCTGGAAATTTTGCCATGCAAAATGCTGATTTAGTAGTAGTACTAGGTTCTAGGTTATCAGTTAGTGCAACTGGTTATGATTTTGACCAATTTGCTAGAGAAGCAAAAGTGGTGGTAGTTGATATTGATGCGGTCGAGCATAAAAAGCCAGGTGTTAAAATAGACTTATTTATCAATGCAGACCTACAGGATTTCTTTAAGAGCTTTAAATTTAAGCAAAAATTAGAGATTAAAGATTGGTTAAAAATCTGTGCTAGTTGGAAAGAGCTTTATCCAGTATGCGAAGAACGCTATGCTAAATCTAGATTGGTTAATCAATATCAGTTTATGGATGTTTTATGCAAAAATATGGCAGATAATGGTGTGGTAATATCCGATGCTGGTTCTGCCTATTATGTGGCCTCTCAGGCTGTAAAGGTAAGAGGTAAACAACGCTACATTACTTCAGGAGCTCAAGCTGAGATGGGTTACACCGTACCAGCAGTAATAGGTGCTGCCTATGGTGATAGTAAAGCGCAGGTAGTTGGAGTAACTGGTGAAGGTTCATTTCAGATGAATATCCAGGAGTTGCAAACTATAGTGCATGATAAAATTCCAGTTAAGATATTTGTTTGGAATAATGGTGGTTATTTATCAATTAAAGCTACTCAAAATAAGTTTTTTAATGGTTTTTTTGTTGGTGTAGATGAATCATCAGGGATTAGTTTTCCGGATTTAAAAAAGATCTCTGCTGCTTACAAAATACCTTTTGTAAGAATTAAAAATACCAAAGAGTTAGAATCGGGAATTAAAAAAGTTCTTAAAAAATCTGGCCCGGTTCTTTGCGAAGTAATGTGCGATAAAAACCAGGAAGTAATTCCAACCTTATCTTCTTATAAGAATGATGAAGGAGTGATTGTTTCTCGCCCGATGGAAGACCTGTACCCTTTCTTGCCTCGAGAAGAGTTTGAGCAAAACATGATCGTAAAACCCATAAAAGAATAAAAGGATTTCTATTCCGCCCCACCTATGCGCGAAATGGCAGTAAAGCGACTGCTTATGTAATTCCATTACACCGCGCAGCCACTTTACTACCATTACGCACATATCTGGCACACACTAGAAACTCCACCCATTTGTTACAAAAGGGTAGGGTGTAATTTGCTAATTAAGAGTATTTTTGGTCGCCAGCTTCTTATATTTTTTTCTTGTGACTAATTTGTAGTAAATTTTGTGTAGGAAGTTTCTTTTTAGGCGGCTGTAGTCGTAGGTGATTCCTTGGTGGTAGTTTTTGGCTAGTTGGTAGAGCTTTAGGTAATCTAGATCTAGTTTTTCCACTATTTTTTTGGCTAATTTTTCATCTTCTATTATTTCAAACATCTTCTTTAGAGCGATATCGCGATGCAGGCTGAAATGGAAGGGTTTAAATTTTTCGCTATTATAAAGCAATAGGGTGGTGATAAAGGGTAATAGCTCCTTGTCATTGCCGGTTTTTTCGAGATAGGTTTTAGCTTCTGGGAATATCTTTGCATATTCTTTTAGATCTTTAAGCTTAAAGAATTCTTCATAGAAAATCTCTAATTCAAAAAGAAATGAATTTAAACGGCCACGTGATTTAGAAAGATTTGATACATTGCCCTCTCCTTTACGTACACGATATTTAACCAGATAATCATCACAAACATGGCATTCACCTTTTTCTAAAATTTTCAGCCATAATTTTGAATCAGAAAATTGAATTAACCTAGGATCTAGCATTTCATCTTTTAGCACTTTTTTACGCACCATTGCTGTAGGAAAGGCAAATACTGAATAGCTATAAAAAAGGTGATTAATATATTCAAAGCGATCACTTTTGACTGCGGATTTGTGAGTTTGATTTAGAATTTTGCCATTATCATCTATACATTGTAAATGTGCAAAACATGCTAAGTAATCTTTATGGCTATCCAAGAACTCGATTTGTCTTTGTAGACATTCTGGATACATTACATCATCGGCACAAAAGAAGCGTATATACTCACCACTAGAGGAGGCAATCAACTTGCGTAAATTCAATGAGCCATTATGGTAATTGATATCACTACCTATAATTTTGATACGTTTATCTTCATTGGCAAATTTCTCAGCGATTGCAAGGCTGCCGTCAGTAGAGCCATTATTATACATTAATAACTCAAAATTTTCATAAGTTTGTTCTAATACAGAATTAATGGTTTCTGCGATATAGTCTGCATCATTATAAAAAATTAGAGTTACTGAGATAGCTGGTTTCATGGCTAATAACTGAGTGTTTTGCTACAGGTTTAAACTGTACTTTTTGTATTGTAAATATATAGTGAAAGGGATTTGTTTTTATTGTTATGAAAAAACTTAGAATCTTTTACGGCTTTGATAAAAATTTAGCTTCCAGCTTTGATATGGGGGGAAAAGATATTTGGACCGTTAATATTCACGATACGCTTGTGGATATGGGGCATGACCTAGTTAGTTTTGATTATGATTTGGGTGAATTTTTTAAGCATTTAGAGAAGACGATCGAAAGCCATCAAGAATATGCTAAAAAACATCGCAATGAAGTGGTGGCAGAATTTTTAAGGCAAATTAGAGCCGCGCATGAAAAAGAACCTATCGATATGTTGCTAAGCTATTTTTACGATCATTTTATGACTCCTGAGGCGATAGAAGAAGTAAAAAAAATGGGAATTTTAGCGGTTAATTATAATTGTAACGCTTCTTATCAGTTAGAGCTAATTTCTGAAGTATCTCCTGCCTTTGATTATTGTTTAACAGTAGAAGATTTTCGCTTTGATGATTATAAAGCTCTGGGTGCAAATGCTATTTATTTTCAAGAAGGTGCTAATCCAAAATATTATAAACCTTGTGATGTTCCTAAGGAATATGAAGTGATTTTTATTGGGCAATGTTATGGTGACCGTCCAGATCATATCCGCTACCTTTTAGACCAAGGCATAGATATAAAATGCTTTGGACCTAACTGGGATAAGGTGATGGCAACTCCGATGAAAAAGTTAAAGAATCTATTCTACAAAATAATAGGCAAGAAAAAGAAAGTTAAACCTTTGTTGCCAAGTAGTATTATTGGTAAAGTATTGCCTTTTGATGAAATGATAAAAACTTATTCAAAAGCTAAGATTGCGATTAATTTTGGGACCTGTGGTGAAACTCACCTAACCGGACAAAGAGTAACTCAGATTCGTTTGCGTGATTTTGAAGCACCAATGTGTGGAGTGTTTTATTTAACGGAAGATAATGCTGAACTTAAAAACTTCTATAAAAGTGATAAGGAGTTAATATTCTATAATGATAAAGAGGACCTATCTGATAAAATTAAATATTATCTAGCAAATGATAATGAGCGTGAAAAAATAGCTAAGGCAGGTAGAGATAGGGCTATAAAAGAACATAGCTGGGAGAAGAGATTCGAGAAATGCTTTAAAGAGATCGGTGTTGCTTAAAATAAAGATTAGCTCATCAGGATATCCATCAACTAAGATCAAAGATGAAAGGGGCTTCAACTGTCTTTCTAAATATTTACCAGAAGGTAAAAATATTTGGTCTGATTGTGAGTTTTATGTAAATGAAGAAGTAGAAAATCCAGATTTTTGGTTTGTTATTGATGATATTGAGGGAGAAGAATCTTGTTACATTGGCCGAGATAGAGTGATTTTTCTTAGTGCTGAAGTTCCTTTTGTAACCTCATATTTTGAAGATGATATGTTCTTGGATCAATTTTCTAAAATTTATTCACCCCATGCAATATATAACCATACTAATGTAGCTGCTTTACCTTTTTTACCTACCATGATTGATGCTACTTATGGTAAGTCTGTATTTGGTTACAATGAAGGTTATAGTTATGATGATTTGCTTGTGCAAAATGAAATAAAAAAAACTAAGACTATTTCTGTTATTGCATCAAGAAAAGGTTCTCCCCAAGATTTGTTTAGTGAATTTCATCAAATACGCTTCAATTTTGCCAATAAATTAAAAGAGCACTTTAAAGATAAAATTGATTTATATGGCTATGGTAACAGAGATGCTGAAGTGAAATCAGATGCTATTTACCCTTATAAATATCATATAGCTCTAGAAAACCAGGCTACCCATAATGTAGTAACAGAGAAACTATATGATTCGTATTTAGGTCTTGCATATCCAATATATTGGGGTGCTCCTAATATAACTGATTATTTTTCAAAAGATTCTATTACTCCTATCAATGTTTTTAACTTTGAAGAGGCGAGATTACAGGTGGAAAAAATATTGGATGAAGATCCGTATGATAAAAAGCTTGATGCATTGATTAAAGCCAAAAACAAAGTTCTTAATGAATATGCGGTAATGCCACGTATTGCTGAAATAACAAAAAATTCAAAAGAAAATTCCAATAAGAATTTTGTTGTGTTAAAAAACAGGAAATCTTTTAAGAAAAAGGAAAATAAGAAAACAAGAAAGGTTAAAAATATAGCCAAATACGGTATTCCTTCTATAGTAATTTATGAATTGATAAAGAGTTTAATATGGTAAAAGCGGTATTGCTTGCTGGTGGTTTGGGAACCAGACTTTCTGAAGAAACAAGTGTGAAACCAAAGCCTATGGTGGAGATTGGTGGAATGCCTATTATCTGGCATATCATGAATATTTATAGTCAATTTGGTGTCAAAGAATTTGTAATATGCTTGGGTTATAAAGGTTACGTAATAAAAGAATTTTTCGCTAATTACTGGCGTCATACTTCAGATATGACGATTGATCTTAAGCAAAATAAGACTGAGATTCATAAATCTAGTACTGAAGATTGGAAGGTAACTCTTGTTGATACTGGACCTCTTGCTATGACTGGTGCGCGTATAAAGAAGATTCGTAAATATGTAGAAAATGACCCTTATTTTTGCCTAACCTATGGTGATGGGGTTTCTAATGTTCCCATTGACCAATTAATAAAATTCCATGAAGAGCATGGTAAAGTTGCTACTTTAACTGCGGTTAAGTCGCCTAGTAGATTTGGTGTATTAAAATTTTCTGACCAAGAAGAGGGTAAGATTGACTCGTTTAAAGAAAAGCCAGTTGAAGCACAAGATTGGATTAATGGTGGTTACTTTGTTCTAAATAATAAAGTTTTTGATTATATCGAAGATGGTGATGATACAGTATTTGAACAAAAACCTCTTCAAGGGCTAACTGCAGATGATCAATTAATGTCTTTTAAACATGATGGTTTCTGGCATGCAATGGATAGTCTTCGTGATAAAATGAATCTAGAAGAATATTGTAAACAAGAGCCGTTACCTTGGTTAGATTTTAGTTAAGAGTCTGTTTTAACTAGTTATAGATTAACCAATATCTGGTTTAACTTTTCTTTAAAGCTATCTTGGCAGTATTTATCTTTTAGAATTTGATAAGCATTCTTACTTATGGTTTTTAGATGACTTGGATTCTGGATGATTTGAGCCAGTTTACTCGCCATTTTGTAAGGGTTGTTAATATCTACTAAATAACCATTATAACCATCTTTAATCACATCACTTGGTCCTGGGCAGCTAGTTGCAAGAACCGGTGTATGATATTTCATAGCTTCAACCATAGTAAGTCCAAATTCTTCTTCGCGAGATGGTACTACGAAAAGATCTATTTCTTTGAAAAAGGAAGTCTTGTCTTTTACCCAACCACTAAACTCTATTCTATCTTCAAGATTGTAGTTTTTGGTCTTTTCTTTTAGTAGATTTAGCTGTTCACCTTTACCACCTAAGATTACCTTAAATTTTAGATCTTCTTCCTTGTTAAGGTGATTTAAAGCATCAATTAAAGTTTCGTAACCTTTCTCGCTTGAGAATCTACCATAACTACCAATCACAAAGTTAGTTTTGTTAAGCTTTCTGGAGCCTTCTTTATCTTCTTTATTTAGTTCTATACAATTAGGTAATATTGAAATTTTTTCTTTATCTTGCCCCAAAATTTCAGTTTGTTTTTTAGTGGAGCTGTTAATGGTAATTGCATGGTCGCAGCCCACACTGTGTTTAGGATTGTGCCCATGGTTTACAGCTATTAATTTTGCCTCTTTTTTTGCTTTCTTGAATAGCTTTATAAGCTTTCCTTGATGAGCAAAAACAATATCAATATTATGTAGGCTCACTAATTTTTTGAAATAGAGGATAGTAAATATATCATTCTTGCCAAAGCGCCCTAAAAATTTACTAGTCTCAAACTTAAGTTTGCGTTGTTTTAGTTTTTTTATAATTTCTGCTTCTGGGTGAACTAAATTAATAACATTATAGCCAAGAGACTTTAGAGTCTCAGCGTAGTTTAAGTAAGCGTTCTCGGTGCCTGCGTCGCCAGTTAAAAACATGGCGTTTAATATATTTTTACTCATTAAAAATTCTCATTAAAACAACCCTCTAGGATTGTCGTTTTCGTCAAAAGCTTTAAAGCCAAGCATGTGGTTTAAAGTGCCAGACATCTTAGCAAGATTTTCTATTATTGCTAGCCTATTTAGCGTAAAAACAGCTTTTAAGAATCCTTTTAGATAACTCCCATAGAATTTTGGATAACTATATATGGTTTTAAATGTACCTTTATTTTTTTGACGCAGATAAAGGCGTGACCAAGCCCAGTGCCAAGATCTCAAATATGTAATTTTCGTGCTTGGAGCTGAGGACATTCCAGGTGCATGTGGTACTAAAATATTTGTAGATTGAAGAATTTTGTAATTTTGTTCTCTAACTCTATTACATAAATCATGCTCTTCGCAAAACATAAAAATATTTTCATCAAAAAGCCCAACTTTTTTTAGTTTGGCTATGTCGCATAAAATTGCGCATCCAGTGACCCAGGCTACAGAGTATATATCTTGCTGAACTTCTCCTATGGAGCTATCTCCTAGGTCGGTGGTATGGTTGCTTAGGTCCCATTCTGGGTTAACAAAATATGGTGAAACCATAGCTGCATTTTTATGTTTATTTGCTATTTTCTCTAATTCTTTAATTTGTTTAGCTTTAATAAAAATATCTGGATTAATAATTAAGCCATATTTAGTAATGCAAGCGCGTAAGCCAATATTGTTAGCTCGGCCATAGCCAAGATTCTTTCCAGTTTGAATGAACGTTACTTTAGGATATTTACTTCTGATTAGTTCTTCTATGCCATCGCCACTATTATTATCTACTATAATAACAGGATAGCCTGAAAAAGAGTCTAGACACTCTTCAATGATGGATTTGCTTCTAAATGTTACAATTATTACGGTTGTATCTGTTGCCATTTTACTGTATTCTAGTATAGATAGACTATCTCAAGAAGGATATAAGTAGCAATGAAAATTTTAATTACAGGTAAAGGCGGGCAATTGGCGGATCAGTTTATTGAGCGTCTTAAAAAAAGCAATGTAATGGCACTTAGTAAATCTGAGCTTGATATAACCGATCACAAAAAGACGAAAAAAACTATTGAAGACTTTAGGCCGCATTTAATTATTAATTGCGCTGCTTATAACAATGTTGACGAGGCTGAAAAAAATAATAAGCTGGCTAATAAAGTTAATAGTGAAGCAGTAAGAAATATTGCTGAAATTGCAGCCGATAATGATATTAAGCTAATTCATTTTAGTACGGATTATATTTTTACGGGTAATCAAACCGAGCCTTATAATGAGACGGATATTCCTGACCCTATGAATGAATATGGTAAGAGCAAATTAGCGGGTGAGCAAGCTATCAAAGAGCAGGAAGATTTAAGATATTTAATCCTTAGAACCAGCTGGGTTTATGGTAAAGGTAAACAAAATTTTATCCATAAATTACTAGGTTGGTCTGAAGGGGGGGCTGATTTAAAAATAGCGGTAGATGAGATGTCTATTCCAACCTCTTGCCCAATAATTGTTGAGATTGCAATAAGGGCAATTAAGAAAAAGCTAACCGGAACTTATCACGTAACTAATTCAGGTTATGCTTCTAGGTTTGATTGGGCTCAGGAGATATTAAAATTACATAATTTAAATAACAAACTTACCCCGGTATCACGGGAGGATTTCGGCTTGCCTGCTGCGAGGCCTAGATTCTCTGTGCTAAGTAATGCAAAAATCTCTGCTGATTTAGGTATTAAGATACCAGATTGGCAAGTTGAATTGGCCAATCAAATTAATAATTTAAAATCATAGTCTCGAAATTGACAATTATCTAAGATTTCCCTATATAGTTAAGTCTTACTTTGAGAGTTCCTATGAAAGAAAAGATAAAGCAAAATATCGCTATTCCTTTAAATAAAAATACGATTGATAGAGAAGAAAAAGATAAAGCTATTGAAGTTTTAGAATCAGGTTATGTTACTTTAGGCAAAAACTGTTTCGAATTTGAAGATGAATTTGCTGAATATATGGGTGTAAAAAATGCTATATTTGTAAATTCTGGTTCGTCAGCGAATCTCTTAGCTTTTTTTGCTTTGGCAAATCCAGCTTTGCAATCTGGTGATAAGCCTCAATCAATAGTTGGTAAAGAGGTTATCGTGCCAGCTGTAACCTGGTCTACGACTATTTGGCCGATTATACAAGCTGGTGCTAAACCAGTGTTTGTAGATAGCGATGTTGATAGCTTGCAGTTGAAATATGAGCAGGTCGAGGCGGCGATTAATGAGAATACAGCTGCGATATGTGTTGTGCATATTTTGGGAAATGCAGCAGAAATAATAAAATATAAAGAGTTAGCAGATAAGCATAACTTATGGTTGATAGAAGATACTTGTGAATCTCTAGGTGTTAAACATCAAGGAAAGTTTGTTGGTACCTATGGTGATGTGGGTACTTATAGTTTTTTCTTTTCGCACCATATTACAACTATAGAAGGTGGTATGGTAGTAACTAATGATGATGAGTTGGCGGAGTTAATGCGCGCATTAAGGGCTCATGGTTGGACTAGACAGCTCAAAAATCCTGAGAAATATACAGAGGCTAATCCAGATTTAGATCCAAGGTTTTTATTTATAAATACGGGGTTTAATTTGAGGCCTAATGAGATTAATGCAGCAATAGGAAAGGTCCAGCTTAAGAAGCTAGCTTCTTATAATAAGGCTAGGCATAAGGTAAGTGAAATATGGGCTAAAGATTTGGCTAAATATAGTGAATATTTCAGAACTGTACGCGTAACTGAAGGTACAGAGGCATCTTTATTTGGTTTTCCTATTATTTGTAAAGATAAAGAATTACGTGATAGGTTGCAGAATTATCTAGAAGAGAACGGAGTTGAAACTAGGCCTATTATTTGTGGTAATATAGCCAAACAGCCTGCACTAGAATATTTTGATTACAAAATAGCGGATAATCTTGATGATGCAGATAAAATTATGGATTGTGGTTTATATTGGGGTAATAACCCTTTAATGACAGAAGAAGAAATTGCATATTTAACTAATACAATAGATAGGTTTTTTAACTCATGAAGAAAGCAGTAATTACCGGAATCACCGGACAAGATGGATCGTATTTAGCTGAGTTGTTATTAGCAAAGGGCTATGAAGTGCATGGAGTGATTAGGCGCTCTAGTCACATCAATACTATGAGAATAGATCATCTTTTTGAGAATAAAGAGATAGGAGGAAAGAGATTATTTTTACATTATGGTGATTTAACGGATGGTTCGTCATTAAGGAAAATATTAGAAAAGGCTCAGCCAGATGAAGTATATCACTTAGCTGCGCAAAGCCATGTTAGAGTTAGTTTTGATATTCCTGAATATACTACAGATACTACAGCCCTTGGTGCTTGCCGTATTTTGGAGGCATTGAAAGAAACAGAGATTCCAGCTAGATATTACCAAGCCTCTTCATCTGAAATGTATGGTAAAGTTCTAGAAGTTCCTCAAACGGAGAAAACGCCGTTTTATCCAAGAAGCCCATATGCATGTGCTAAAGCATATGCTTTTTACCTAACTAGAAATTATCGTGAAGGCTATAATATGTTTGCTTGTAATGGTATTCTTTTTAACCATGAAAGCCCAAGAAGAGGGGAAACTTTTGTGACTAGAAAAATTACTTTAGGGCTTGCAAATATTTTAGCGGGTAAGCAGGATAAGCTTTATCTGGGTAATTTAGATGCTAAGCGTGATTGGGGGTTTGCAGGTGATTATGTTGATGCAATGTGGCGTATTTTACAGGCTGATGAACCTGATGATTATGTGATTGCTACAGGTGAGACTTATTCTATTAAAGATTTTTTAACTGAAGCATTTAGTTACAAAGGTCTTAATTGGGAAGATTATGTTGGTATTGATAAGAAATATTTTAGACCAACTGAAGTTGACCTATTAATAGGTGATGCTTCCAATGCAAAAAATAAGTTAGGTTGGGAGCCTAAAACCAGCTTTAAGGAGTTGGTAAGAATGATGGTTGATAGTGATTGCGAGTTAGTAGGAGCTAAATGAAAATAGTACCGGTTATATTGTCGGGAGGGTTTGGCACTAGGCTTTGGCCTCTTTCTAGGAAATTGATGCCTAAACAATTTCTGCACGATCTTTTTGATAAAAATACCTTATTTGCTAAGGCTTTAACTTTGGTTTCGAATAAGGATTTGTTTTTGGATCCTATTGCCGTAACCCATAAAGATCACAAGTTTTTTGCTAGTGATGAATTCAAGTCAGTGGGCAGAAATGCAAAAGAAATTATCTTAGAACCTACGGCTAAAAATACTGCCATAGCTATTATTCTTGCGGCGTTACGTGCAAGAGAGTTATATAAGGACGATAATGTTACTTTATTGGTGCTGTCTTCCGATCACTTAATCGAGCCCCGAGATGCTTTTGAGAGTTCAATTAGGCATGGTTTGGAGGTGGTGGATAGTAAAATAGTTACATTTGGTATAAAACCTTCTTTTCCTGCAACTGGCTATGGTTACATTAAAAGGAAGGCTACTTTATCAGAGCATTGTTTTGAGGTGGAAAAATTTGTTGAGAAGCCAGATGAGAATACAGCTCAACACTATATAGATGATGGCAATTATAACTGGAATGCCGGTATATTTTTATTTAATGCAAATAAATATCTTGAAGAATCTGCTAAACATCTTCCCAAGCATCTTAAAGCTGCTAAATCCGCTATAGAATTAGCCAGCCATACAAATAATTTTCTAGAAATAAGTGAGGTATCTTATGAAAATATTGAGGAGGTTTCTGTAGATTATGGTATCTTAGAAGTGTCGGACTCAGTAGCTACTACTGAAATGCAGTCTAGATGGAATGACGTTGGAGATTTTAAAGCTATTTACGATGTAAAGAAGAAGGATAAAGAAGGAAATGTGAGTGAAGGTAAGGTTGAGCTTTATGATACTAAAAATTCTTATATTCACTCGTGCCAAAGTTTGGTTACTTGCTTGGGCGTTGAAAATATTGTAGCTGTAGAAACAGAAGATGCTTTTTTAATTGCTGATAAAGATAGGGTTCAGGATGTTAAGAAGGTGGTTAAGAATTTACAGTCCAAGGATAAGAAAGAAGTAGAGCAGCATTTTAAGGGATATAGGCCCTGGGGAAATTATGAAACTATTTCTTTAGGCGAAGGTTTTAAGGTTAAAAGAATCTTGGTTAAACCTCATTCTTCTCTATCACTACAATTGCATAATTATCGCAGTGAGCATTGGGTAGTAATTAAAGGTGTTGCTACTATTCAAAAAGAAGAAGAGGTCTTTGAGCTTAAGGCTGGAGAGTCAACATTCATTCCTGTTAAGGCTAAGCACCGTATTTCTAACAATACAGATGTAGATGTAGAGATAATTGAGGTGCAAATGGGTAGCTATGTCGAAGAAGATGATATAGTTAGGCTTGAAGACAATTACGGACGCTCTTAGGCTGCATTTTCTAGAAACCATTTATAGGTTTTGGCAATTCCTTCTTCTAGATCTGTGCTAGCTTTAAGGTTGTATTTAGACATTTTACTAGTATCTACTAATTTTCTAGGCATACCATCAGGTTTGCTGGAATCAAGTTCTATTCTCGCTTCATGGCCTACTACCTTTAAAATGGTTTTTGTAAGCTCAAGCATATTAAGGTCTTGTCCATAACCGACATTTAGGAAGTTCTCAGAAATATTTTCACTTAACATAATTTGTCTGATTATGTCAGCTAAGTCATCGACAAAAAGCCATTCTCTACAAGCTATACCAGTTCCCCAAAGCGGGATAGTGTTATCATTATTAGTTTTTGCTATATGAGCCTTCCTAATGATTGAGGCAAGAGCATGAGCATCTTCGCCAAAATGATCCCCTGGGCCATATAAATTGGAGGGGTTAATGGCTACAAAATTTGTTCCATACTGTTCATTGTAGGCTTGGCACATCTTTATTCCTGCTGCTTTAGCTACAGCATAGCCATAATTAGTTGGTTCGAAGTCCCCTTGAAATAGATACTCTTCTTTCATGGGTTGGGGACAGTTTCTAGGGTAAACGCAAGACGAGGCTAAGAATATAAGCTTTTTTACACCTGTTCTATAGGCCTGATGAATAATGTTATTTTGGATCTGTAGATTCTCATATAAAAATTCTGCAGGCTTAGTGCTGTTTGGTAGGATACCACCAACTTTTGCCGCGCAAAGAATTACACAATCTGGTTTCTCGGCTTCGAAAAAATCAGTAACTGCTTTTTGGTTAAAAAGATCTAACTCTTTACGGCTTCTAGTTATTAATTTGGTAAAGCTGTTGCCTTGTAAATTAAGCAACAACCTAGAACCAACAAATCCTTTATGGCCAGGGATGTATATTTTAGAATTTTTATCTAGCATGATTTACTGTAAAATAGTTTTATTTTTTCGCATATATAAGAGGCGTTGTCAGAAGAAATATGAGGTCCAATAGGAAGGCTTAGGATTTCTTTGCAGATTTTTTCTGTAACCGGGTATTTTTCGTATTTGTTAGCTTTATATGCCTTAGTTTTATGAGGTGGTATTGGATAATGAATTAATGTGTCAATACTATGGTTTTTTAGAAATTCTTGTAAAGATTCTCTTTGTTTGCAGCGGATCACGAAAAGGTGATAGACGGAGTGGCAGCCATCAGTGGTATTTGGTAAAATTATTTCTTTTACATCTGAAAGATGATTTTTATATAAATTGGCAATTTTGTTGCGATGTTTGTTAATGTTCTCAAGATTAGATAATTTTTCATTTAAAAT
>Ga0181585_10001842_pt1 | contig 18750 bp, 14 predicted proteins | sample 071ome_29_FD_132469 | JGI IMG/M metagenome (GOLD analysis project Ga0181585, IMG submission 132469) | Coastal salt marsh microbial communities from the Groves Creek Marsh, Skidaway Island, Georgia - 071407BT metaG (megahit assembly) | ecosystem: Environmental > Aquatic > Marine > Intertidal... | reverse complement strand
TTGGCGATCAGGTCATCCAGAGATTGAACCTCCTCTGCGGGGTTCCATCCGGCCTTGGAGGCCCAGTCCAACCAGAAGGGGCATCCGGTGTCGGCAGAAAAATGCCAGTTGACGATTTCTCGCACGTGCGCATCCAGAGCTTCCTTGGCTTTCTGGACAGCCTCATTTGAAATGGGTTCGTTACTCATATGCTCAAAACTTGTCGATAGAAAGCTATGCCCCAGATTGGGGAATAATCAACGTTCAGGAAAAAATTTTCGGAGAGTGTTTTCGCTAGGTGGTGAGGTCAGGAGTGAGACGATCACCAAGGCCAGAGAGGATATCACGAAACAGACGGCGACGGGCATGATACCGGGGCCCAGGACCAGCTCCTTGCCGTAACCACTCATTTTGAAATAGTAAAACCAGCTGGCAAGTGCGGCAAAAATGCAAGCGTAAGCTCCGGCTTTGGTGGCGCGCTTCCAATAAAGAGCCGCAAAGATGAGTGGGAACAAGGCTCCGAAACCGCTGAAACACCAAACTGCAAGATCAAACACATTTTGTGGGGCTACCAGAGAGACGAGGTAGGTCAGTGCTACGATGACCACAATGAAGATGCGAGCGATAAGGATGATTTGTTTGTCGCTGTAGGCCTCCTTGGCTTTTCTGTGTAGGACAATGTCATTGGTGAACATGGTACCAAGGCAGAGAAATTGCGAATCCAGTGAAGACATGATGGCAGCGAGAACACCTGCGGTCAGGAATCCTGAGAGTACGGGGCTCTCAATGACACTTTTAACGACTTGTCCAAGAACGGCACTGACCTTGGAAGGATCCAACGGAGGTAGAATACCTGTTGCCCAGATGCCGATCAGTACGCAGGGAACCCATACCACAAGAATGCATAGCGGGTGGGCAATGACCGTCAGCTTGAAAGCCCGCGCGCTTTTTGCCGTCAGCCAATGCTGAAAGAGGTGAGGAAACATCCCGACACTTAGGGGGATGAAAAGGTAAGTAGCAAACATCCAGGCAGGAATGCCGTACTCCCTTCGAAAGGACGTGATTTCCCCCGTTTTGGGATTCTTCGCATTGAGCTCTACTTCAGTGACGGTGCGACTGAGCAGTGGGTCAGGGGAGTAAGTGCCACTCACTGGTTTTTCTCCTTCGAAAACGAGCTTGCCAATGACCTTCGGGGGATCATTCTCCACCAGCTGTTTCTGTGCATTATCCCATCGGTAAGGTTGGACGACCTGGCCTTCTTCGGTCACCTTGATCGTGACTTTCGAAGCGTTTTGGAGGCCTCCAAGGTTTTTGGAGATGAGGACAAAAGCAACGATCCCCATGACCATGAACACAAGCGTCTGAAAGGTGTTGGCCCACGCCGCTCCGCGAGATCCACCCATGAAAACATAGGTGAGAACCACGCCGCAAATAACCAGACCTGTCAACCAGACAGGAATCCCTCCGGCCCATTGCGGGGTCGCAGGATTTGGAAACCATGCAGGGAACGCTCCCGCAGTGACCGGCAGCAATGTTTTGCCTGCGCCGATGATGCCGATCAGAAGATAAGGAATGACCAGCAGTACCAGGATTGGGAAGAGCAGATAACCAATGCGACTGGATTCAAATCGGGCTCTGAAATATTGAATCTGGGTCACATAACCGAATTTTTTGCCGAATACCCATAGGCGCATACCGATCAGGAAGAAGACAGCAGCGTGAATCAGGCCACTGATGGAAGCCATGAGGCCGTAGACGCCGATACCTCGCTCGAAAGCCTTCCCCGTCGAGCCTACCAGAGCAAAGGCCGTCATGGTGGTCCCAAAAACACTCATCAGCAGGAGGAATGGGCCGATGGAGTGACTGGCAACAAAATAGTCCTTGCTTGTTCCTCGGAAGGAACGGCTGCTTAAAATGCCCAGGCCAAGGAGCAGGGCCAGATAACAGCTAATGACAATGAGTGGGGTCATGGATCGGATGGGTCAGGGGTTGTCGGTGTCCTCTTCAGCCATGGCTTCCAGGTGATGTGGCCAGGCCACAACCATGACAGCACCCCACCACAAAGCGGCTACAATGGAAAAGGCTGCATGGTAGGCGAGCCCAACCGGGAGAAAACCAAAAATCATGGTCTGGTGGTCATCCCAGAACCAAACGTCTTGATGGAGGGCGATGAGCAGCAGGGTGCCGACCCATACCGTCCAATGAATACCTTGTTTCATAAATGGTTTTGAAGTGAGGGAAATGAATGTATGCGATGGGGTGCCCTGCAAATGCCTTCCTGCAGAAGCTTGAAAGGGCGGTGCATCCTCTCGAGAGGATGCACCGCCTCTGATGATTACTTGTTTCCGATGGCGTAAAGATGGGTCTGTGTTCCGACATAGAGCACCCCATTGGCGACGACCGGAGTGGAATAGATAGGAGCACCAAAATAAACCTCATTGAGAACTTTCTTTTCTGCGGATGCCTCCAGGACGACAAGATCGCCGTCCTCATCTCCAAGGAAAACCTTCCCATCGGCTACCAGCGTGGAGCCCCACATGTGTGCTTTCATGTCATGTATCCAATGTTCCTTTCCTGTTTCGGCGTCCAGGCAATACACAAAACCAGAGTAATCCGCGATAAACAGCAGGCCTGTGTCCGGATCGATGGAAACGGTGGAAATGGTGCGGTTGATCTTGTCGTAGCTCCACACAGCTCCTCCTTGGGTGATGTCTCCCTTTTGGGTCGCATCAATGCAGACCAGATTACCGACTCCTTCACCGTGTTCAGGGTCCTGACCAATCGCAATGTAGACACGATTTTTGTAAAAAACAGGAGAACAAATAAGCTCGCTTGGCCCTTCGGCTGCAGGGTATTTGATCGGCTCACCATCGCGCATTTTGTATTTTGCAGGCACGCAGTCATACTTCCAGATTTCCTTTAAAATGGAGAAATCGCCATCTGGTACGGGCTTGGGATCGAAGGCATAGCAAACTCCGTCACCTGCACCAAAAAGGACCATGGGCTGACCATTGACCTCGCCGAAACCAGGGGAGGACCAATTGCAATGCATCAGGTTCTTACTGATGCCGGAGGCCTCTTCACCCGCATATTCGCCGGTTTTCTTGTCAAGCACGACCAAGCATGGAGCCATGGGTGAAGGGATATTCAAATGAGACCAGTCCTGCCCATTGGAGGTGGTTGCGTAAACGTGATCTCCAACCACCAATACGGAGCTGCTGGCAATATTGTGAGGAAACACACCTAGCTCCTCCCGCATGTCGAAGACCCAGATGATATCAGCGTCGGTTTCGCCTGGAGCGACCGGTGGCTTGCCCGGGCCTCCCAGATAGGCGGCTTCATCCTGAAAACCTTGATTGCCATTGGCGAGCCCGGCGGTGTCCAGGCAGAGAATTTCGCATCGGTTTGAGACAACATACATGCGATCTCCCTCGACAAAGGGTGAAGAGCAAATGCCCAGGAATTCCCAGTCGCTGACTTTCCCTGCACCCAGCTTCGGTACGACCAGCTGCCATTTGAAGGCCCCTGTTTTTTCATCCAAGCAATAAACAATGCCCCGGTCTCCAGAGTGTTTGGGATCTCTCAACGACTCATTGTTGGTTCCAATGTAGATCTGACCGTTGGAAATGGTGACATTCCCGTAGGCCTGTGAGCCCAATTTTGCGACCCATTTGACATTTTTGGTCGTGCTGAGATCCACTTCCTCGGTGCCAGGTTTGAAATCACCAGGAGCGAACTCATGAGGGATTCCCTTTTCAGGACTGTAGAAGTTGTTGTGCGCCGTGCGTCCCCACTGATTCCAATCCTCAGCCAGTGTGGCTGTTGAAAGGGTGATGGCGATCGTGAGGGTCAGCCGATGGATAATATTCGCAGTGTGCATATGCCTTGTAGATTGAATGATTGAAAAATGTGGGATCAGTTCGAGTAGACGGAAATGTTGTCCACATAAACGCTGTATCTGGATTGGGGTGAAAAGCCAAACAAACCTGGAGCTCCTTTGGTGTGAGCGATTTTATGGGGTACTTCGATGGTCCATGATGAGGGTTCCTCTTCGTCTCGAGGCCAGGCCTTCGCTCGGACCACACCGCTTCCATCTTTGGCGACATCGACACGCGATTTCAAACGATACCATGTCTTGGTGGACCACTTGAAGGGCACCGAAACCTTGATACGGTCGTGATTGGAGCTGACTTCCAGTTCCTGCCAGTTCCCTATGAGGGCAACGACATAGCGCTGATTGATCACCCCGACGGTCGACTTCATGCGGCGGTTGCCATCTGTCATGACATCGGCCTCCACTGTGTAATTGGAGGCGTCGGGATGCCCGATGAAGGAGGTGGCTCTTTGAAAGAGGACGTTGTCCAGCGTTTTGACCAACACCTTGCTGCCATCCATTTCGCGGATGTCCCATTTGAAGCGCGCGCCGATCCAGGGGAGTGGAGGATAGGCAAAGGCAGTGCCTGCCTGAACATGAGCTGCTGGATAGGCTTCGTTGATATCAAAGGATTCAAAGTCTTCGCTGAAGGGCAAGCCCGGGAGCACTCTGGCTCTGAGAATGCCTGAAGCCTGGTCCTCGGTCGCCTTGAAAGCTCCAGCTGAGGTGCCTGCATCGCGATCGGCTCGAATACGGTTGCGCCTTCCAAAAGCGGCATCCGCAGTGGATTTGACCTTTGCAGTGGGCGGAATGAAAGAGGCCCAATCGGGTCTCATGTTCTCCTGCACCACCCATCCGTCTTTGTCCAATCCCACAACTTCCACCTGGCTACGTGCTCCGGGAGCCAGCAGCACGTCCGGAGGAATGATCTGCAGTTTGGAGACAGGGCCTTTGCTGATGGCCGCATCCTTTTCGACAGCGGCCTTTGCCATGGATGCATTGTTTTGACTGCCAAAGCAGTAGAGTTTTTCCATGGTGTGGACGTACATCTGACCATTCCAAAGAGTTGGAGCACCCAGACACCCACCAGCCAGCTCAATTTTGTCCAGCACATCGACTCCGTCCTCTTTGACTTTGAGAATATAGAAGTTGCCGTTGCCCATGGGCACGTAGAGCTTGCCGTCGGCGTATAGGGGTGAAGCATGAAGCTGTCCATTTTCCAATTTGTGCTCCCACAGTTCCTCTCCTGAAACGGCATCCACACAAATCAACTCGCCGGTGTGGGTCACTTGGTAAACACGGTTCCCTACCAGAACCGGAGAGCTGGTGAACATGACGTGGGGCAGACGCCAGAGTTCCGCTGATTTGTCCAATACCACAGGACCTGCCTGACCTGCGGAGGGTTCTGAACCGATCTTGATTGCGGCCATGCGGCCGACCTCCGATGAATCGAGATTCTCTTTACCATGGATGGCAATCACCTTGTCATTATTGTGCAACAGTAAGGATGAATTGACGCCACCGTAACTGAAATGATAACGCCATAGCGGATCTCCATTACGCGCGTTGATGGCTACCAGATTTCCGCATCCCGTGCCCGCATACAGGACCCTTTTATTGTTGTAGTAGCCCAAAACCGGCGAGCAGAACGAACTGTCTTTTGGCGGGGTACCCGGTGTTGAGGACCAAACGAGTTGACCGTCGTGCTTGTTGAAGGCAAAAAAGCGATCTCTGGCCGGCCCATCGGCTCCCCAATAGCTGGTGATGCAGTGGTGGATCACCAGGTCGCCTTCAATGATGGCGGCACCCCTGCGTCCGTTGGGGAAGGTCAGCATCCCAAAGCGCTCCATCATGCTGTGCTGCCAGAGAACTTTTCCATCTGCGTCAAAGCAGGTCATTTCTCCAGCTGTTGACATCAGATAGATATTTCCGGTTTCAGCATCCACAGTTGCCGAACCAATGGTGTAGCGACTGTAGACGATGTCGCTCAAAAAATCGTTGAAACCATGTTGCCAAATGACTTTTCCGCTCTTTTCCTCAAGACAGGTCAGGTACTCTCTCAGGTCCGGCCCGCTTCCCTCGTAGCCCCAAGCATACACACGACCATTGGCAATGACTGCCTCGCCTCTACCAGCCATGTCAAAAGTCCAGAGGTGGTTCTTTCCTCCCAGTGTGACCTCTTCGATGAGGCCTTTTTCGTCGGAGGTACCGTTTTGATGTGGTCCACGCCAATGGAGCCAGCCTTCCGCGGGAGCAGCTTGAAGCATGGAACCGACGGTGAAGCATAGAGCAAATTGAAGCCCGAGGCTCAGGTAATGGGGGCAGAATTTGAAGTTCATAAACCTTGTGGTGATTGTTTGGAGGGAAGTCATTTTATCGCATAGATTTAATTTCCTTCCCGAATGATGCCCACTATTCTATAGGTTTTCGGAGTTCGCAATCAAATATTACCTACACGTAATAAATTTCACTAACGCGATGGCCATGGATGACCTCTCAAGTGCTCTGGACCACGGCGCGATGCCCGATGAGGTGGATTCTCCTGTGAAATTTCGTTTCCCGCTGCTTCTTCGAAGGGCGTGGTACGGGCTGAATCAGGCTTTTCGTCGCCGAATCGTCCATCTCGGGATCACGCCGGACCAATACACGGTCTTGCGAAATTTGTGTGAAAAACACATGGATGGCCTGACGCAAAAGGATCTTACCCGGAGAATGTCCAGCGACCCCAATACAGTGGCTTCCTTGCTGGAACGCATGGAGGGTGCTGGATTGCTCACGCGTAAAATAGACGATCAGGATCGTCGAGCTCGGAGAATCATGCTTTCAGCTGCTGGAAAAAAGCGGTTTTATCAGGCCCAAGCGATTGCTCGGGAATTGCAAGGTGAGGTGCTTGGGGCCCTGAATGGCGATGACTGCCCCCGTTTCATGCATGAGCTCGGGATTCTGGCCGACGCCTGCCGTGAGGCTGCCGATCGTTCTCTCAAGGGCACTAAACCATCATGAAGCCTTCACCTTCGAAATCAGCCGACGTGGGAGAGTCGGTTCGCATGGACAAGTGGCTTTGGGCCGCAAGGCTCTACAAAACCAGGACTCTGGCCACCCAGGCCTGCAAGGCTGGGCATGTCAAAATTCAGGGAGCGGCTGTCAAGCCCTCGCGCATGCTCCGAGTGGGGGAAACGCTCCAGGCGCGATGTGGATTCTTGCTTCGTGAAGTCCGGGTCCGCGCCTTGCTCGAGCGTCGCGTGAGTGCCAAAGAACTGCCCACTTATCTGGAAGAGATCTCCGTTCCTGAAGATCTACGACCTGCTGCCAGGCAGCAGATGACTCCGCCCGTTTCTCTCCGGCCTCGAGGTAGTGGTCGCCCGACCAAGCGGGATCGTCGCCAGCTGGACGCACTGGACTGGGGTTGAGCAGCTCTTTGGCTTTTGACAGTTGGGTTTGAACTCGCCACGTATCCCTTTTTCAGTGAAGGTGATGCCACTCCACCATGGTGATTCCAATTCCAATGCAAAGATGGGCTTGTTGGTTTCTGATGTTAAACATGGAATGGGCGTCTGTCCTTGCCGAGGAAAAGGCCTTTCCCAACCTCGTCATCCTTTTGGCCGATGATCTCGGCTACGGGGAATGCGGTATGCAGGGAAACCATCAAATCAGGACCCCGAACATTGACTCCATGGCGCGCAATGGAGTTCGCTTTACCCAAGCTTACGTCACAGCTCCCAACTGCAGCCCTTCCAGGGCTGGCTTGTTGACGGGCCGTATTCCTACCCGATTCGGTTATGAGTTCAACCCGATTGGAGCACGCAATGAGAAACCTGGGATTGGATTGCCCACGCAGGAGGTTACCCTTGCGGAATGGTTGCATGACAGGGGGTACACCACTGGATTGGTCGGTAAGTGGCACCTGGGGGGAGCTGCTGAGTTTCATCCCATGCGACATGGGTTTGATGAATTTTTTGGATTCACCCACGAAGGACATTTTTTTGTACCTCCCCCCTGGAGAAACGTGACCACCATGCTTCGGCGAAAGGTGCTTCCCGGCGGTGGCCAAGGCAGATGGTCCAGCAAGGCGCTGATTTATTCCACCCACATGGGACATGATGAGCCGGATTACGATGCCAACAATCCCCTCATTCGTGGAGGCCAACCTATCGCAGAAACTTCCCACTTGACCGATGCCTTTACCCGAGAGGCGGTAGATTTCATCCATCGTCACGCCGACAAGCCTTTCTACCTTCAAGTCTCTTACAACGCGGTTCACAGTCCGTTGCAGGGAGCCGAACCCTACATGGCAATGAACGGTGATATTGAAGACATGCATCGGCGAATCTTTGCCGCCATGCTCACGCATCTGGATGCGAGTGTGGGCCAAATCCTCCAAGCCATTGAAGCGGAAGGACTCATTGAGGAAACGATCCTTGTTTTCCTAAGTGATAATGGAGGACCCACACGAGAATTGACCTCCAGCAATGCTCCTTTCCGCGGAGAAAAGGGGCAAATGTATGAAGGGGGTCTTCGAGTGCCCATGGTCATGATGTGGCCGGGTCATCTAACCGGCAATCGCACCTATGACGGAATGACTGTTTCGGTAGACCTCTTTGCCACCATGGCCTCCTTGGTGTCAAAGGTGCCTGAAAACCTTGATGGAGTGAACCTTATGCCCTATCTGAAAGGAGAAAAGAAGGGAGATGCTCATCAAACCTTCTTCTGGCGACAGGGGAAAAAAACGGCCCTTCGCATGGATCAATGGAAATTGATACAAATGCGAGGCGACCTGCGTGAACCTAAGTGGGAACTGTATCATTTGGAGTCCGATCCGACCGAATCCATGGATCTGTCGACCAGGAATCTTGCAAGGCTGGAAAGCATGCTGGAGCAGTGGCAACGCATCCAAAGCCAGATGAGTGAACCTCTCTTCCGATAAAAGGATGAAGCAAAAAAAGACCAAGCAGGCAAATCGATGGCATGTCCACGCATGCCTTTTGTTCGCTAGTTTGAACCTAGTATGGGCAAGCCTTCGAGCTGCAGAGGGGAGGGTTTATTACGAAGTGGACGATTACCCTAATGTCGAAAAAATAGACGCTCATTTTCATATCCGTACTGTGGATCCGTCCTTCGTTGCAGAAGCTGCCAAAGAGGGGTTTCGCTTTCTCAATGTCGTAGTCCATGTCTCAGATCCTGTGGCTTTCCGGCAACGGCATCAGGCCGCCTATGCTCAGAAAAAAGCGCACCCCAACCGAGTCGAAGTGATGGTCGCCTTTGAATTGCAGGGATGGGACGATCCGGATTGGGTTGAGCGGACGATTCAATACCTTCGGCAAGCCAAGGAGCGTGGTGCGCTCGGGGTGAAGGTGTGGAAAGACATCGGGATGGTTTTTCGGGATCGTGAGAATCAACTTGTGATGATTGATCATCCTCAGTTCGATCCTGTTTTTGACTTCATGGAAAGAGAGGGCATGCGATTGATGGGGCATTTGGGAGAGCCTAGGAATTGCTGGCTCCCTCTGGAGGAGATGACCGTCAAAAACGATCGCCGTTATTTTCAGAATAACCCTCAATACCACATGTATCTGCACCCCGAAATGCCGAGTTATGAAGAGCAACTGACCGCTCGTGACCGGATGCTCAGGAAACATCCAAACCTACCTTTCCTGGGTGCTCATTTTGGAAGTCTTGAGTGGAGTGTGGATGCTCTTGCTCGCTTTTTGGAGGAGCATCCTTCGGCTGTGGTGGATACTGCTGCGAGGATGGGGCAGCTTGAGTATCAAAGTCAGCGCGATTGGAAGAAAGTCAGGGACTTTTTGCTGAAGTATCAGGACCGGATCCTTTACGGTACCGATGGTGGCGTTCAGGCCCCAGGTCAGGCTGCTTCAGCACTCATCCAAATGCAAAAGCGATGGCAATCGGATTGGATGTACCTGGCTTCCCTCGAGGAGCAGTTCGTGCCTGAGCTGGATCGTCCAGTCAAGGGATTGCACTTACCTCGTTCTGTGCTGGACAAAATTTACCACGGGAATGTGAGGCGACTTTTTCCTACTGCCTGGACGGAGTGAACGATCTTGCTTTGAGGGCTCCGATGGTTACCGCGCTGATTGAGGTTGGATCACGCCCCTGGACCCTTCCTGGTTGGAGCTCCGCATCTTTGGGCTTCGGGATGCGATGAACCCTATCGATGTGTCGACTCTGCTGCTGTTGTTCATTTTGGAAAATGATTTGCTTGGCCGGGGCTGCTTTTGTGGCAACTTCCCTCTGGTTTGAGCATGAACAATTCATTGAATCCCACCTTCGATACCCATCAAAAGGCGCTCTCCATCAACATGGATTCCGCGAAATACGGTACGCTGGCCGAAATAGGTGGAGGGCAGGAAGTGGCACGCTGGTTTTTCAGGGTGGGTGGCGCCAGTGGGACCGTGGCGAAAACCATGTCGGCGTATGATATGGCATTCAGCGATGCGATCTATGGAGTCTGTCAGAGATATGTGAGCCGCCAACGGGTCAGCACGATGCTGTCTCATGAATATGGCTTGCTCAAAGAGCGTTTGGCACCCCAAAGAGGTCATGCGAGCCGCTTTTTCGCCTTTGCCGATACGGTTCGAACTAGAAGCTTTTCAGGAAAGCAGAATGGTCAAGGGTGGGTCGGTATTCGCTTTCAGCATGAGGTGGGGGCTCCAGCTTCTCAAATCCTGATCCATGTCCAGCTGTGGGGAAAAGAGAGTATTGAAGATCAGGAAACCCTTGGGGTGCTTGGCATCAACCTCATTTACGGAGCCTACCATCTCCACGAACAGCCCGAGGCGCTTGTGGCATCGCTGGCCGACCATTTGCCTCAAAATCGGCTCGAAATCGACATGGTAGAATTCACCGGGCCAGCTTTTCGCGGTGTCGACAACCGTTTGATGTGCCTGAGATTGGTTGAGAGAGGTTTGGCCAACGCTGCCATCTTCGATGCGCAAGGAGCCATGATTGAGCCTTCCGAGCTTTTCCACAAGAAGCCGGTGCTGCTCCAGCGAGGCCATTTCCGCCCTGTCACTCGCCTTACCGTTGACATGCTCGAACGGGCTGTTTCGCAATTTGTTCAAGAGCCAAATGTCGATCCAGGAGATCTGGTCATCGTTCAGGAAATGTCCTTGCAGCATTTGCGACACGCAGGACAGAAAAAGGATATCGATGCTCAGGATTTCTTGGACCGTGTGGATTGTCTGAGTGCCTTGGGCTATCCGGTTGTTCTATCCAATTATGACGTGTTTCACCGCTTGGCCGCTTATTTGTTCAGGCAGACAAGCCAACCCATAGCCCTTTGCTTTGGCGTGCCAACCTTGTTGGAATTGTTCAAGGAACATTATTATCAGGATCTTGACGGAGGCATTCTTGAAGCCTTTGGCAGACTTTTTAAACACGAACTCAAGTGTTACACCTACCCATGGAAGGATCCTCTGAGCGGTGCCTTGATCACTGCGGACAATCTTCGGGTCGAGCCCCATTTGAGGCACCTGTATCAATACCTGCATGAAAACCACTTCATCCAACCCATTCGTGATTATGACCCGAGCTGCTTGCCTCTTCAGGCTGCTGCGATTTTGAAGCGATTGCAGGAGGAGGAACCAGGATGGGAAAAAGAGGTTCCGGCTCCTGTGGCATCGCTGATTCGTGAGAGAGGGCTTTTCCAAAGGCCTCTGAATAGATCCTGAGCAAGATGGGGGATAGAACTCACGAGCTTTTGAGTTCCTCCCAGAGAGGTTTCAAGTCTTCATCCCGTCTGGCCATCCGGATGAGCTGTTTCCGATCTCCGATTTCCAGCGCCATGCGTAAAAAAGTACGCGCTTCCTTCAAGTGCCCTTCTTGGGCGGCGTAGCAGGCAAGATTGTAAGGAATGATGGGCTCCCTGGGAAACTTGGCAGCCGCTTCGAGCAGGGCTTCTCTTGCAGCTTCCAATGATCCTTTGGGTGCCCTTCGAAGTGCATAAGATCGGAGAATGTAACCACTGGTATTCTCCGGATAAGCTTCCATCAATCGCTGAGCCACCTCTAGTCCGAGATCCCACTGTTCGAGATCTGCATGCACCCTCCACTCGGTTTCCAGATATTCCGAAGTGGATCGATCTTTGGGATCGATTTTTTGAAGTTCTCCCAAGGCCTCGATGGGGTTGTTCAATAACAGCCAACCTTCGGCACTCGATAGGCAGTGACTGGTTGAATGTGAACTGGAGGCAGCCACTTTTTCAGAGCCTTTGACTGGGTGGCAAAAAGGAAACCGGGTCCAGATGCTTGGGTACATAACCCACCGATGTTTGAATGGCATTTTCACACGAACACCCGGCACTGGCTTCAGGGGCCAAGAGAAGTCCTCCGGCAGGGATCATTCCAAGCCAACAACCGCTTCTCAGGCCTTCGAATTGTGTGCGCTGATTGGTTTGAAGGTCCCATTGACCATGATAATAGTGACGGTAGAAAATGCTGTTGAGTGCCGCTGACATGGTTCCACAACCTCTTCTTTCAGGTAAATCAGTGCGGAGTAACTTTCCATCCCTTAAACTGAATGCTCGCTGGTCTGAATAATAGGTGTCCCCAATCACGACAGGGTGCTGGAGATGGCCGCTGTGATGATTCTTGCCGGCTTCGTGGCTTTCCTCCCACAAGAGAGATCCCGCTCCAATCGCATTTTCTGGCTGGTCGGGTTGTTCATTAGGCACCGATCGCGTGCTGAAGGCAAAGGTGTGATAATGCTTTTGTTTGTCAGCACCTGCGACCACCAGCGTGTCGTTGCTGTAGGTCATGTAGGTCATGAATTGACAGGCGCTGAAATCATGCACGCGTTCCCAGGAGCGCTGTCCGCTTTTGAGATCCAGGCACACTAGACGGAGATCGGTCAATGTTTCTGGAGTTAGTCTGCCCGTGGAGGCGGATATAGCCTCTGGGTTACGGCTTTCCAGGAAGAAAATCTCTTCGCCTCCAATGGTAATGGTTGAATTGATGATGGCTCCACCCGTGTAGGTCCAAAGGGGTTCCCCTCGATGGCGGTCCATCGCAAAGAGGTGGCTGCTGACGACGCGACTGACGTCTTCTGGGTGGTCTTCTTCAAACCATTCTCCATCATCACCGAGATAACCGGATCCAGCCTTCACGCTGCTTCCGATGAGCATGTCGTGATGCGATGCCAGATAGCCCCAATCCATTTTCATGGATGTGTCTTTCCCATACGCCTCAAAAACCATTTCTCTCCGTCCACTATGCCCCTCGATGCCGATGCAGTGTCTGCCTTGGGCGACGTAAAGATAATCATGGGTGCCGATCATGTTGCTGCAGTCTCTGGGAAGATTGGCGCGCCGCATTTCCGGACTGAAATAATTCCACAGAATGGTGCCATTGTAAGCGTCTAGCCCAAAGAGAATCCGGTCTCCCTGGATATAAAGACGTCCGTTGACCGAGATGGGGGCTGGGTTGCGTGGCCCGCGGTCGGGCATGGGACGCGGTCCAGGATCCCCCCACCAAAGAACGCCGAGATCTCCCGAAACGAGTGCGTCCTGACTACAGGAGGAATTATCGGCACCTCCATATTGATGACTCCAATCTCCCGATCCGAGCAGGATACCACGCCGTGCGGTGACCCAAGAAGACTCCAAAGTTAATGAGCGCCACTCCAGATCGGGCGCTTGCAGGGTCTTCCGAAGCGCTTGCTCGATTTGAGTGGTGGATGTGGGACTCGGCACGCACAAATAGCCCCCCGCAGGTCTGAGGTGTCGAAGGAGTGATTTGATTTCCTCTGTTGAGGACTCCAGTTGTGCCAGTTTGGTCGTCTCCATCAGGATGAGGTTGGCAAAGAAGGGACCGTATGGAAGTGACTGGATGTCACCTTCATGTACCGAAACCCGCTCACCATAAACTCCCGCTTCATCGAGTTTTGTCCTGGCCGCGTGTATGCTGGTGGGAGAGTCGTCGACCATGATCACTTTCAGTTCGCTGGCAGTAGCCAAGGCATACGCGTGGGCCAATTGGCTTTCAGAAGTGCCGATCAGCAGAGCGAAGCCCTTGTCTGCACCGGTGAAGTGCAAAAGGGAGTCCACGGATTGCCCTATCGACTTATCGGAGATGGCAACAGAGTGGGCTTCGGGTGCCTCACGCAGTTCAATTGGCGCATAATGAAAAGAACTGTCAAAGGTGTATAGGCGGCTGAATTGAGCATGATCCTTCTCTGATGGGCCGTGGATTCGGAAACGATATTCCGCATCGGGCTTCAAATCATCAAAATGAACCTGATGCTTCCTGCTGGCACTGGCAGCACGGAACTCCCTGAACTCTCCCTCGGGTCCCAAAAGATCGATGTGAGTGAACGTTTCGAAGTCCATGTTCCAGCTGATTTGAACCGATGATCGGGACGTCCAGTCCACAAAAGGCCCATAGCCAATAGCGAGTCTTTTTGGCGCAGGTCCAGCGGGTGGGAAATAGCCGCTCTTCTCATTGAAACGGGTTGCGATTTCTTTGGCAGTTGCTGGCTGATTCAACAGATAAAGTTCATGTATGGCTCCCTCAATAGTTTGGCGCTGACCGTCCACTTTCCAATTTCCGATTTCATAATGCAACGTGTCTGGGTATGGGATGGTAGATTCCAGGCGATCTTGCCGACTTGCAAGCTGACCATCCATCCAGAGTTCGAAATGGTTGGCTTTTGCATTCACAACGACGTGGTGCCATTGGGTTACATTCATAGCATGCTTGGCGATGAGTTTGGTCTCCATGGGGAGGTTTCCTTCCCGGATCAAAAACACCAATTTTCCTTCCTCCTGTCCCAGGGCCCAGCCACCTTCCTTGACTCCATTGGGGTGACTGGCACAGAGAATCCCTCCAGAAGATTTTTGGGAATCGAGTCTGAGCCATCCCTCGATGGCAAATTGATCGGGTGGAAGTTCTGCCTCTTCTTTCTTGCTGGCCAGATGAAGGTTGCCACTAGAGTCGCCAAGCAAGACTCTCGGAGGTATGGGGTCGTTCTCCATGACGACAGGACCCTGCAACTGTATGCGAGGCCCTCCTTGGATCGGAAGTATCTTGTGCCCCTGCTTTCGGTGGGAAGCAAAGAGCCAGTGCGCATGAACCTTCTGCTTGTCGGGGCCTGCCAAGGGGTTGTCTGCTGGAATCAGCATGCAGAGAATCAGTAGGCAGATGAGTGGTAATGTCTCTTGTTTGGAAAAGCGCATGATTTAAAGAAGTGTTTTCCCTACACTTGAAAAAGTTATCGTTCACAGAGCTGTAGCGCAATCCTCGATTGTGCAGGCCATGAATGATCCATCGGGGGTGGCGTAATTTCTTCAAAGACTTGATTTCTTTCCACTCCTTCGGCTCAGTTTCTTTGCATGAATCCTCCTTTTTTCATCAGGAACCATTTAGGGGCACTCATCCGGGTCTTATGGGTTTCATTTCTCTCCTGTGGGGCGACTGAAGGAGCTCAGTCGAAGCGAGAGCAGCCAACAAATGTCCTGATGATCATGGTGGACGATCTCAACGACTGGATTGGATGTCTGGGAGGTCATCCTCAGGCAATCACACCGCATATGGATGCCTTGGCCAGCCGAGGGGTTCTGTTTACTGAAGCTCATTGTGTGGCCCCCGCCTGTCGTCCCTCGCGCACCGCGATATTCACAGGTAAGACACCACCTCACACCGGAGCCTGGTCGAACAGGAGTCCAGATGTGATCGCTGATCAAATCCCAGAGCGTCTCCTGCCAGGCTACTTCAGCCAGCATGGATACGATACCCTGGGCACGGGGAAGCTTTTTCATGGAGGCGGCCTCCAGTTTTTTGATCTTGCTTATGAAACCGAGCAGCGGTGGAGCCCTTTCTCGAAGGCTCAAGTAGCTTACCTTGATTTTGAACAAGTGACTAAGGGTTCGGATCACCCTCGCCATCTGGTTGAAAACGTTCCGAAGGGGAGGGAGACCATCCTGCCCCTCAATGGACTCCCCAGTGAGCGCAATCCGAATACCGCAGCAGGGGAGTCGTTCGACTGGGGACCATTGGACGTTGAAGATGAAGCCATGGGAGATACTCGAATCACCGACTGGGCCACGAGTCAACTGGGGCGCTCCCGAGAGAATCCTTTTTTTATGGGCGTCGGTTACTATCGCCCTCACATCCCTTTGTTTGCTCCAAAGAGAGATTTCGATGCCGTTCCTCCTGTGGATCAGATTCAGCTGCCTTTAACCATGAGTGGAGACTTGGAAGATATGCCTCGAACGGCTCTGGGGTGGGCCAGGGAACCGATCACTGCCGGTTCCCATCAACGGGTGCTTGCTTCAGGTCAATGGTCTGCAGCGGTGCGCGCCTATCTGGCCAGTATTCATTTTGTGGATCGACAGATTGGTCGCTTGATCGGAGCTCTTGATGCCAGTCCGCACGCTTCGAGAACGTGTATCCTTCTTGTTGGCGACCATGGTTGGCACCTGGGCGAAAAAGAGCACTGGGGCAAATGGACGGGTTGGAGAGAGTCAACGCGAGTTCCCCTCATCATCGTTCCTCCTCAAAGCAGTTCCATTGGGGCGATGGGCTCGCGTTGCGATGAGCCCGTCAGCTTGTTGGATCTCTATCCGACTCTCCTTGATATCTGCGGTTTGCCCAATGCTTCCTGGGTGGACGGGGAATCGCTGAAACCCTTTCTTTCTAGACCAAACCGAAAGGTAGGTCGCGAGGTGTTGACTTGGTTTGATCCGGGTAACGTAGCTCTGACGACGCGACAGTGGCGCTACTTGCGCTACGCTGATGGCTCCGAGGAACTCTATGCAGGATCCAATGCGGATCCAGGTCAGTGGTTCAACCTGGCCGGGCAGCCAAGTAGGGTCGATCTCCTCGAAAGACTCAGGGGTTCAGCACAGGAGAGAGGAGCATTTTAGGGCTTAAGGGTGGGTGAGGAGTTGAGTTTTTTGACTCGAATGTTTCGGTATCGGACAGACTCACTCGTATGGTCTCCGCCCCCATGCACCTGCAGAGCAATACCTCCTTGATCGACGTGCCGCCTCTCTTTTTCCTGCCATTCCATGATCTTGACCCCATTGATCCATGTGGTGATGTGGGGCGGGTTGCCGACAATGCGTGCTCGACATTCATTCCAATGGCCATGTCGCCAGAAGTATGGCCAAGAATCGGGCAGAATGGTCAAAGGGATGGGAGGCTTACCAGTGGGTTCGGTAGTGATCTCCTCCACAGTCTGCTTGAAACTATAATTGCGGACATGGGGTTTGCCCTCGAGTCCTTCACCATAAATACCCATCACATTCCCGCCTGCGTGGTAGTCAATCATCGCTTGCCATGCCTTGCCATCTTCGGTGCTTCGCAAGAAAAGTCCGCTATCCGGGCCAAAGTCATTATTCATTTCCATCACGATCTCGAAGTCTTCAAAGCTTGCATCAGTGATTAGAATGCCCCCGTTCCCGGGCAGGTCCTGAGAACCGACGATGGCACCGTCGATCACAACCCATTTTCCCCCACTTTTGTGCTGACTGACCCTGCTATGACCCGTTTGCGCACTGACATGCCACCCCTTGAGGGTGGCGCCATCGAAAATCGACTCAAAGGCTGCCTCTTCAGCGGCAGCAATGACCCAATTGCCAGCCAGGAGACCGGTGAAAAAAAGAATCTTTGACCAGGGTTTCATCATTCAAAAAGCTGTTTTTGAAAGACTGCCTTGCATCAAGCTCCCTGCACAATCCTGAAAGCAGATCAGTGGACAAAAGGGTTGCAATAAGCGGCCCCCATGGGTAACCAGAGAAAACTATGGCAGGTCATAATAAATGGTCCAAGGTCAAGCATATCAAGGGCGCGGTAGACGCCAAGCGCGCCAAAATTTTTTCCAAGCTGAGTCGAGAAATATTCGTATCAGTCAAGGAGGGTGCTAGCGACGATCCTGATCTTAATCCTCGTCTTCGCATGGTGCTCTTAAAGGCACGCCAAGCCAACATGCCATCAGACAATGTCCAAAGGGCCATACAAAAGGCCACTGGAGAAGGGGGAGCCTCTCAGTTTCTGGATCTAACCTATGAAATATATGGCCCCCAAGGAGTAGCAATCATGGCAGAGATTTCGACCGACAACAAAAACCGCACTGCTGCCGAGATTCGTCATATTCTTACTAAAAACGGAGGCTCAATCGCCTCTGCGGGTGCGGTGTCTCGTCTCTTTCATCGTAAGGGGCAAATCATGATTGCCAGGAGTGATGCTGAAGAAGAGCGGGTGATGGAAATTGCCTTGGAGGCAGGTGCTGAAGATTTTCTCTCAGATCCCGAAGGGTATGAAATCATCACCGATCCGAATCTTTTTGAAGAGGTTTTGAACAAAATGGAAGCCGCCTCCATTCCTACGCTCAGTGCCGGCGTCACTTGTCTTGCAGAGTTAACCACTCCGGTGGACCCTGCAAGTATCGAAACCATTCAAAAACTTGTCGACAAGCTCGAGGATCATGACGATGTGACCAACCTCTACACCAATGCAGACTTCCCTGAGTGACCTCTTCTTACTGTTTCCAGGGGAACCTGAATCTCTAAAAAAAACCAGCGACAATCCTGGGATTGTCACTGGAAATCGAGGAACCGAAACTAATCGGCAGAACTGGCTTACAATTTAACTTTATCACTCTGGCGCCGAAGGTCAACAGGTTTGTGAGGCAAAATCAGATTTTCCGCAGAAGTTAACGATAAAGAATCTGTCCATCATTTCTGGCTCGAACCTTTTTGCCGGTGAATCCCCGATTGACGTTTCAGACTCAACTTCTATACTCCCAGTGGCAAGCCCTGACGGTAATCGAGCTAGAGAAAGGTTTCTCGCATTCATCGACAGCAAGAAGCTGAGACTCACCTCACAGAGAATGATCATCATTGATGTGGTGTTCAATACTGAGGAGCACTTTACGGCCGATCA
>Ga0181585_10001840_pt1 | contig 18752 bp, 22 predicted proteins | sample 071ome_29_FD_132469 | JGI IMG/M metagenome (GOLD analysis project Ga0181585, IMG submission 132469) | Coastal salt marsh microbial communities from the Groves Creek Marsh, Skidaway Island, Georgia - 071407BT metaG (megahit assembly) | ecosystem: Environmental > Aquatic > Marine > Intertidal... | reverse complement strand
TTTGGTTTTTTTTTCAACTACTTTTTTAATAGTAGATTTTTTTTTAGTGGTAGTTTTGGATAATGTAGTTGATTTTTTTTTTGGCATTTATGTTTTATCTTTTGGTTTTTAAAATTAATTGTTTTTTCTCCGACAATTAAAGCTTCAACCTTAATATTTTTATTTAACATATTCATATCAGTAATATTAAATTTAACTTCTATTTTATCTTCAAAGACACTTAAGGATAATATATTATCAATAATTAAAGAATTATTAGAAATATTGTTTAAATTAATTCTAGACTTAATCTCTTCTGATATAAAAAAACTACTCATTTCTTTTTAAAATAATTAATATCACTTTCTATTTCATCACAGAATGTTTTAATTTTTTTATCTAATTCTGTAATACTATTCAAATCATGTGTATAAGTTTCAATTGTAATATTAAGATTATCTACTAAGATTTTACAATGATGATTTAAATTATTTTGATAATTGTAAACTTCTTCAAAGAAGAATAGACATTCTTTTGCATTATCAAAACTAAATTTTTTTGCCAATCTTTCAGGATTACTTAAGACTGTCCACTCAGAATTATCTTTAGCTTCGATAGGAGTGTACATATCTCTATCAATTCTAGCTAAATTAATACTTTTAAGATTTTTAGACAATTGTTGTAAATCTTCTTCATGTACTTTATGATTTGACTCAACTAAATAATTTAACAAACTCAAATTAACCTCTCTAGCACTTTATGCAACTTAACTATTTCTTGCAACGTTTGTTGCGTTTTAAACTCTTCAGACTCTTGCTTTCTATCTTCTAATTCTTTTTCTATCATAATCATATCATCAAAGCTTTTAATTCCTAATGCTATAATTGATGGGTATGTATCATGTGCAGCCTGTACAGTCTTTTTCTGCTCATCTTCTGATTGTCTCATTAACGTACTTAATTCTGCTCTTTTAAGACGCGCCAATAAACTTTTTGCTTCTTTTTCTTTCTTAATAATATATTTTGATATAATATCATCATAAATAGCAACAGCTTCTGCCATCATTTCAAAATATTCTTTTTCACCAATTCCTAAATCCAAAAACTTTTTAGTACCTGATTTATTAGGTTTACTATAATCAGGAGGATTCTTTTTACCCATGAAATGTTCAGCTAAAGATTTAGCTAGCTTAGCATCTACTGATTCATATCTAGTTTCTAATTCTTTTGCAATTGCCATCATCCAAGGTTTATCTGTATTTGTTATAACATCACTCAATATATCACCCACAGCGCCTCTTGCCATTGACCCACCAATACCTTGCATTCCTTTAGCATATGCTTTTACTAAGTCTTCTATTTCATCTTCTTCTAAATAATCTAAGATATCAGGCGTTAATCTTTCAAATGGTATAGGCTCGCCTTCTTCAATTGCAGCTTGAATTATCGCTATATCACCGCTATCCATTTCTGCTAAAGTGTCGTCAATCATTTGCATATCATTTTTTGCTGATAAAAATATTCTTCTAAAATCTTCCATTTGATCTTTTAACATTTCAGGATTACTTGGATCACCTACGGGTTGTCCCGACTTAGTTTTAAGATTAAAGAAAATTTTAGTAAAATTCTTTAGTTCTTCTTCATTATTTAAAAAATTAAGATATAGAGGTAAATTCCTTACAACTATTTCGTATATTTGATCTATAATCTTAACAAACTTTTTAGCACCAGGAAAGTTATCTGATTCACTTCCTCCTAATTTAATAAGACGCATTTTTCTTTCAGGAAACTTAAGAACCCATTGCCTTAATCCGGATTCTCCACTAAATCCATACAAAGGTGCAATATGTGTATATCTTTGTGGATTTGCTATTTTTTCTAGACGCTTCATTTCCTTTGCAACTTTTCTTTTCTCTAATTCTTCGGGTGAAGCTTCATAGTCACCTGACATAGCTTCTTTTTCTGCTATTTGTGATTCATGAAAATCTATTGATGCGTTAACTGCGCCTTTAACATATACTTTAATAGCAGCCAACATTTCTTCAACAGAATATTCTTTTACTTTTTCAGGAATATTAGGATGAGAAACTTTAAAATAATCACCTTTGAAACTTTTAGATCTTTTCATTAAATCTAATATTTGTTCTGGATAATCTCGTTGAATACTTTCTGCATCTTTCCATGCGTGATAAGTAAATTTTGTCAAGTTGTAATAATCTTTAACGCGGATTCTAGAGAAAAACTTTTCAATAAACTTATCAATCTGTACCTCTTCTTTTTCTACATCTTCCTTATATGCCATTCTAAGTAATCTAGCTAATTCTTCCATCCCTTGAGAACCTGCCTTACCTGTTTCTTGCGCATATTTTGTAAAAGCTGTTTTAAAAGTAGGGTTATGTTGTTGAAGTCCTGCTAATATTGACATAATTTGGTTATCTAATTCTTTGTCTGTCATATTAAAAACTGATCTAAATCTAATTGCGTTTTTATATGTCAAACCGTATTTTTGCTGAATGTCTTCAATAATTCCTGCATAGTGTTGAGGTGATCCAACTGTACCCGGTTTTTTGATACCAATGTCAAGTTTCTTACCAAACCCAGTATCTTTTTCTTTAATTTCCATACCACCATATTGTAAACCATGATTAGCAACTATTAATTGATAATTAACTTCATAGACAGCATGCATTGCCAAGAAAACTGCGTCAACCCATTTTGGTGCATCAGGATGATTAAATTCCCATGCTTGAGCAGCATCGACAAGAGTTTGTAGCTCTTCAGGTACTTCTTCTTCTGAATAAGCTATTTTTGCAGCACGTGCAACATGTTTTAATCTTTGTTCTATAACAGGAGCAATATTAACTTTAGTTGCTATAATACCTTGTGCCTTTAAATTCTTTCTTAGTTCTTCAAATTGATCGATCTGCTTGATATTTTCATCGCCCATCTTTTTAGCTTGCATGATTGCATCGCCTACTGTCATTTCAGAATCTTGGTCGATACTACCACCTCCAAAATCATCAGCAGTATCTTCCATATTGTTACCATGCTGCTTTAACCATTGCGCAGCTGCATCATCTTCATCATCAAAATCATCATCGTCAGGTCCGGACTCAACCAATCTTTTTAATGATTCATACATTTCTTCAGATAGATTTTTATTTTCATGACTATCAATAGCTGAATCTAATAATTTGTGAAGTTGTCTATAAACTTTTTCAATCTGATCTTCAGGTACTTCTTCAGATATTAATTGCGCTGCTCTTCCTAATTCACCTTTGGTACTAGGTACATAATCCGGATCATCAACAGGAGGTGCTTCAACAGCTAATTGCGTTGACATCATTTCTGAAGGCTTAATAGGCTCTTCCTCTATCGAATCAAACATTGTCCCAGTAACATCTGAATAAGAATTTCCATCTGATCGGCCCTCAACAATGCTTTTAATAAAACTTTCTAAGACTTTTTTCTTTACTTTAATCATACAATAACCTCACTTAATGATTATAAATATGCCACTATGTTTAGATTTTCTAATTAACTGCGTAAAGAATTGCAATTGTTGTTGCTGCGCCAACGAAAAAGCCTCCAGAAGCATAGAAAACAGGAGGCCATGGTTTTCTTAGGTCTTGTAACTGCTTAATGGTTTCATCCCTTAATTTGACCTTTTCTTGTAATATTTGCTTATCTGTCTCAAGTTGTATCTTTTCTTTTTCAAACTTAAGTTCTAATTCTAATTTCTGTTTTTCTAATGCATAGTTTATTTGCAAATTGCACTGTTCTACTTTAAATGAATCCTCAACACTTAATTTAATAATTGCTTCATCGTTTAATAATCTTCCAGAAAAAGGTGCAACGTCTCCTTCTTCCAGAGTAACAAACTGAGGGTCTGCAAAGCAAAGTGCAGATAGTAAAATTCCTAACATAAAGACTCCTTTAAGAGAAATTATATTAGGAATTAATTAAAAATAAATCTATTCTTAGTATCGACCGTAATATCTTCTTCTATAAAGAGAACCCCGAGAAAGTGATTCGTTTGCCTGACTGTTAGGCGGGTTATCTTTTTTAGACTTAGCAACTTCTTCTTTAAATTCATCAGGTTGCTCTGATTGCATGGTGACACGAAGATCGAATTCATCAACTGTTGTTTCTAAGTAATTATACAATTTAGTTAAACTATAGAATGTTGTGTCAGGCATAGGGTTGTCTATAGATAATAATTTAGATATATAATCATAAGTGTCATATATCCCTTTTTCAATACGATCAGCCAGTCCAGGCTCAAAATTAATAATATCTTTAATATCTTCCTTTTTAATTATAAATTTAACACCCTCATTCGCAGTGTTAAATTTTACCCCTTTTGGCAAGTACTCTAAATTACCTTTTCGTATACCTATTGCGTAATCCTGATCTGAAACAATCGGATAATTATCATCTTCAATTGCAGGAAAAACTGTGTTAACAAACCAGTCATAAGTCTTTTGAAATTCTTGTGTAGCTTTTTGTTTAAAGGCATCTATTTTATTCTTTTCACCCTTTTTCTCTGCAGTTGCAAATTTACTTCCTGGATTTTCTTCTTCGTTAATTACAGACTCAATAAGTCTTCTTAACTCTATTCTATTTAATTTCATTTTTTTACCTCGTTAATTCCCATAACTTTTAAAAAATCATCTAGCTTTTGTGGATCATCCTTAACTCTAGATAACATTTGCTTATATATGTGATCTTTTTCTCTAATTAAATCGCTATTTTCATCATCATATTTCTTTTCTAGTTCTTGCATAGCAATTTGGTACTTAATTTCTGCCTTGATGATTTTCTTTCGCTCTTCTTTGTGAGCTTTCTCCACAAATGCATTTTCTCTCATTGCTTGATCTAAAAGAATAACATCATCTTTGTTCTTATCTTTTTGCCGCTTTGATCCAATAAGAAACGCTGTTAAACCGCCCAAAGCTATGCCTAAGGCTTTCCAGTTTTCTAAGCACCAATTATATATTTTTTTTATAATTACCATATTCCAATGTTTTCAGAAAGAGTGTATGAGTCAATATTCGGATCGTTGTCAGGTACACTAAAGTATCCTGACTCATCATCGACATTAATAATTCCAGTCCGCATAGCATGATCTAAGACTTTTGGATAATCAACTGATAATTCACTTACAGCTCGAGCTAGTGCATCTTCTTCAGACGTACGTCTATTTCCAATTTCATCATCACGAACTAAGTTGTCGCTAGCCATGTCGATGTAATATTTAAAGGAATCTACATCACTTACGTCGCCAAAGGCATTTAGATAATCTTCGCCACTCTTTCTAGCTATCTCTAATGCCGCATATATTAACAAATCCATCTCTTTGTCGTAGTCAGGAACTATCGGAGCTGCTTGTGCTGCTGTCATTGCAGCTATCTCGTCATCAATGGCCTTAAATTCTCTTTCTCTTTTGCCTCTTTCATACTCCATATCTTGCTCATAAGTTCTTCCATACGGGTATAGTTTCTTCATTGGGCGATTTTGATAATTTAACTGTCTTCGATTACGATCTCTACTCATAAACTTTGCCGCGGCAGCTAGAAGTAGTGCACCAAATAGTAACCCAGGTACACCTTCATTTAGTTGCTCGCGAGCAACACCTTCAATTAAAGTTCTTAATTCTCTTCTTGTAAGTTTCATGTTATATTCCTTTCCAGACCTTTGCAAAATCAATAGCAGCTTGTCCACCAATATAACACATCGCAATCATTCCCCATGTGTCAGGATCTAAACCTGACCAAATAAATAGAGATGTTGCAGTTAAGAATACAAGAAGCTTCCTAGATATAATCTTTTCTTGTGCTGCGTCTAAAAGACCTTTTGTCTTATCATCTAAATAAAAGCTGTCACGTGCTTTATCTGATATCTTTGTATTCGCTAATTCTTTAGCCTTATCTAATATTTCTTCTTTATTCATAACTAACCTCGATTAATTTAATAAGCGTTCTTTTTTGTTTCTAGTGCATCGTCAAGTCTGTCTATTTCTTCTTCTGTTAATCCATATTTTTTATGAACTTCATCCTCAAATTCTCTTAATTGATCATCAGCATTATCAAAATCATCATAGTAGTCCATTGATCCATCATGCATCATTCTTCTAGACAACTGTGTTAAATAATAACTCATTTCTCGAGAATCATAAATTTCGTCATAAGCTGCTTGCATTTTTTTAGCATTAGCTATACCTGCAGATAATTCCGGACTAAACTTCGAACCCTCATATGGTGCTAGAGTATCTATCAAACTTCTAGCTTGCACAACACTCGGATCAGACATAAAATCTTCTTCGTCAGCATCGTGATATAATCTTGATAACTTAGCTAGATTTTCGCCTGATACACCTCCTAATTGAGCTCTTCTTAAATCTGTACGTGTAATCTCAGGTCCCGTATGTTGTTTTTTAAAAATAGGCATTCCGTAATCATCAAACATTTCATTTTCATATTCATCTTCTTCTATTTCATCACTGTCTATTTCCCTAGGATATGTAAAAGCTACACCTGGGTTATTTTTAATAACAGTGTCAGCAGCTTTATCAAAGTCTTCTTTTTCCATACCATACGGATCTTTGTCAAAAAATTGTGATTCGATAATCATTCTAATATCTGATCTAGATAATTTCTTCACTTTTCTTCTCCTTTAAGCGGATCGTGCTCTTCTAACATAGCATAAATATCATCAACATCGGTCTTTGTATATTTTTTTACAGCTTTTACTTGTTTATCTTTAACTAGTTGATCCATAATACGAATTACATCGTTTGATTCTTGACCAACCCGCCTCGCAAACTCAGCAAGGACTTCCTGCATGGATAGTCCTTTTTTAAAACATTGGACACGAAAATCAGAATGAACTTCATATTCCATACTAATATGTAATGATTTCTTTCCTCTAACCACCCGTAGCTCCTCCATCATAAGCACCTAGACCTAATTTTTTTCCCGGTTTATCATAATCAGGAAAATCATGATCTATTTCTATATCAAATTGATTTTCTAGAATAGCATAAAATCTTTCTGCATGTTCTTCATCATATTCATTTTCAAGAAAATTTGCTGTTCTATTTACAATAGCAGTTTCAACTTTTAAAAGTTGTTGAAAATTCATAACTAGTCTCGCAATTTTTGCTGAAAATGCGTCTATATCTAAATTAGGTTTATCTTCTTCAGCAGGGTCATCTTCATCCTGCATCTCTGATCCTGTTGTCGCTTCTTTATCTGCAGCAGGATCAAATGCTTCTTGTTCTCTAAGCAACCATTTAAGCGTCATATTGTGTAAACTTTCATTTAGATCTCTTTCTTCATTATCTTCTCTCAAAGATTCAGATTCAAATTTTATAAGAAGCGAGTCAATTTGATCATCAACAGAATCACGTGACAGTCTAGACTTCTTTCCTACCTTAACATCGTCATTATTTTTTTCCGGAATATCACCTTTTTCTGCTTCCAAAAGAAATTTATATAAGCTATTCATTAATTTATCCTCTAATTATTGCTAGTAATCTATCAGCTTTCTCAATTCTTTTTTCTATAACTTTCCAATTTAATTCTTTCATCATTGCTTTAGAATACAAACTAACGTCTTTAAGATAATCTCTGTAATATGCATGTTGCCATACATCCATAACAATTACTGGATATGATCCAAAAGGAACGTTTTCTGAATGTAGATCAATAAAACAATTCATATATTTTTGTGTATATGTGTTCAAGTAAGTAATTGCCCATCCACACCTAGAAGTAGAGCAGCATGATAAAAAATCTCTTTGCCAATCATCAAAAGATCCAAAGTCTCTTTGTAATCTCATAAATGATAAAGAATCCATAGTTATTTCTGAATTAACATCACTAATATTTGCAAAATATAGTTCGTGAAGATACGCTGCATTCATATTATAAGTTTCATCAATTTTAAGTTGTCTATATTCAGAATGATTAGAACTTACTTGTGATCGATCAGCAGCATCTAACTTACTACTTATTTTATTAAAGTCTTTTATATATTGTTCATAAAGCTTAATATGATTATCTTTATTTGAATTACTAAGATAATCGGTTTTTAATTTAAAGTTTTTTTCTTGTGCAACTAAAGCTTCATTTAAATTTTTGTGATCTTCTAAATCTAAATCAGCTTTAATACTTTTTTTAATTTTATTATTAAACAAATAATCCATTATGACCTCTTATATTCTTTTTTAATAGTATCAAAGTCGACAACTTTGCTTTGACCGTTATTTTCAATTTTATAAAGTACTTTATCGCTATCGACATGTTTTCCTTTCTTTTTAATCGTCCACTTAAAACCATGTTCGTCTTCTAAGACAAAGTCCTCACCTAGATCATCCGGATCGGGAATATTTTTTAAACTAGATTCTCTTAAAAGTTCTAGAATGATTCTTTGATAAGCTTTCATATAACATACCTTATTAGTATAATTAATTATTATTGTAAATAGTTTCTTACAATAATTCCAGAATGTTCTAGAATACTTATCCCTTTAGTATCTCTATATTCTTTTAAAAATATAACTTCTTTAATTCCCGCATTTACAATTGCTTTGGCGCAAACTTCACATGGTGACAATGTAACGTACATCTTTTTATCTTTTGGATTGTTATAATCACATTTGATTAATGCATTGATCTCTGCGTGTATTAAACCACTCGCGCCTTCTTTCATAGAGTCTCTACAATTTGGACCGCCCTTGTGATCACCATTGTAACCTAATGCAAGGACTTGTGTATTGTCGTCTGTTACAATAACTGCGCCTACTTTATGTTTTGGATCGATCGATCTTCTGGATATACTCAACGCAAACTCTATCCATATTGTATCCCAATTAGGCCTCATAATTAATTAAGCTCCTGCTCTTTGAATATATGTTGATCTTCCGCCTCCCTCAATCCACTTCGCAAGGTCAGTTGCTAAGATTTTAAGAACAAGTTGTTCAATTTCACTAATAATATTTTCAATTATGTTACTTTTATCTTCAATATTCTTGTATAAGTATTCAAATATTTTCCCTAGGATTGCGATTAACGTCTCTCTAAACTCTGGACTAAGCGCAATATCAGTTAACTCTTCTGTGTTCGTGTCAAACACCAATTCTAATACTACATCAATTTTTTCTATTTGATTACCTATAACTTGATCGACAACAAACTCAGCAATTTTTTTAGCGACTAGTTCTTTAACATCTCTTAAGTGATCTTCCCTAGCTTTTTCTAGCTCTTCTTTACTCATTGTCATTGCTTCTTTAGGATCTATTCCTGATGAAGCAATTTCGTATATTTGTTCTGATAATTCTTTAATGTCGAAAGCTGTAGATATGAATGGGTTAAGTTTAGAGATCGCAATTATATCATCCGAGATATTCTCTATATATTCTTTTGCAGTCTCTATAAAAGCATTAATGTCTTCACTGTCAATAATTGCTTCTCTTATTAGAGCCCTTAATTTCTCTTCTTTAATTAGCATAACCGTCACCTTTTTTAATTAATAATTATATGCTAATCGTCAAATATGTCATCAATGTGTTTATCTTTTGGCAATGTAAATCCTGCTGCTTTTCTATGACCGCCCCCTTTAAATTCTTTTGCTATTTCTGAAACATCTACATGATCATGGAATGATCTTAGACTTACACGCGTGTGCTGATCTTCATGACTATAATACCAAATAAGTGCAAAATCGCAGTCAGGAGAAAGCTTAGCCCCTATTTCTGACATCCAGTGTGAAGAGTTGACAACATATACATCCATGTCTTTATATTTTTTTAAAGTTGCTTTATCACAAACTTTTTTAATAACTGTTTTAGAATACGCTAATATATAACTTCCTCGTTTAACAGCATCATCAAATACTGAATCATCTTCAAATTTCTCAAACTCTTCAAATTCAAAAGGGACCATATCAAAAGCAGCACTAAATTCTTTTGAATAAGGAAGCTCCCATTTCCAAAGATCACGATCTGTTATATACTGTATAAATTTAGGGGGCTCTTTACCTGGATGAAAGAATTCCCATGACATTGTAGCACCTGACTTATTCATATCAAAAATTGTATTAGATATATCATGAAGTTCTACCATAGCTGACTTATGATGATCTATTACTAAGAGATTATTTGCATCTTTAATAAGCTTCTTTGTAGTCTTATTATCAAAAGAGAAGTCCAATATAACAACATTTTTTCCTTTGACGTTTGGTGGCTTGTCTCCATGTGTACACGGGTAATACTCTGCTCTGTTACCTAATAACTTCCACGCAGAAAAAGCTGCACCAAAACCATCGGTGCAGTTTGCATGGTAGATTACACAGTCGACGCTGCTTGGTTCTAACATAATTGACTCCCAAAATTAGTGGCGCATATAACTATGGTGTTCCTGACATCTTGGCTCGTAAAGTTCAGATCCGCCTACTTGTATTTTTTTATTCGCATTACTTAAGCTATATTGCACTTTCTTAAATGAATATCTTGCATCTTTTTGACAAACTGTACAAACTGCTTTACATTTTACAATTTTCGTACAATACGGCATAATCTTTTGCACTTCATCAAAAGGTTCACCTAAAAAATTTAAATCAATTGAAGCAATTACAACATCATATCCCATTTTAAATAATTCAATACATGTATCTGCAGATCCTTCTATAAGAAATAATTCATCGATAATTACACAATCATAAAAATCTGCACCCATATCCTCTTTTTGCATATGATCTATTATTTCCTTACCAGTATCAACTAATATAGCTTCAAGTTTATTAAAGTTATGCGTAACTATTTCACCTTTTTCAGAATAACGATCATCCATTTTTGATTTAAACGCAATAATATTTTGCTTCTGGTAATGTCTTTTATCAGCTTGCATTAATAATTTAGTTGTTTTTGAACTGAACATAGGCCCAGTATAAAGAATCATTTCTGCCATTTATTTTAATCCCCACCATTTAACTGTTTTTTCTAATCCTTCCCAAAATCTTACCTTAGGCTCATAACCTAATTCTTTTCTTGCTTTATCTATATCTGCTCTTGAATGCATAACATCACCGGGTCTCCACGGCGCATTTCTTACCTTTGATCCAAAGTTGTTTATAAAATAAGTTAATATGTCTCCGTTTGTTACAGAATCATTGCACGCGATATTAAAGCAATCACCTTTAAAATTATGGTCTTTAAACCCAGCTAGAATATTAGCCTCAACAACATTATCAATATAACACATATCTCTACTTTGTGTTCCGTCTCCATCTGATCTACATTCTAAACCATGTTTAGTTGCGTGACACCAAGCAGAAACTGCAGTTGAATAAGGTGAATCACCATATTGACCGGGCCCAAAAACATTAAAATATCTTAAACAAACTATATCACTTTCTTCATAGAGATTACAAAATAATTTTGCAATATCTTCACAAGCAGATTTTTGCCAAGCGTAAGGTGACTTAGGATTTTTAGGATATGTCTCAGGTGTAGGTCTAATATCCGCACCACCGTATACAGAAGATGAAGAAGAAAATACAACTTTTGTCTTACCTAATCTTGCAGCATCAAACAATTTAACAGTATTGTTTAAATTAACTTCTGTTGTTTCAGCAGGATTATCAACAGAAAAACTAACTCTTGGAACTGCTGCTAAATGAAAAATAACATCATATATACCTGAAGCAACAGAATTTAATATTGTACCTGAAAAATCATCTTTAAAAAATCTTATAAACTCTCTTTCTTCATTTATATATCTTAAACCTGGAAAACTCTCCCGCACTTCATAATTTTCCAATTGACTTTCATAACCACTTGACAAATCATCAACAATGTCTATGGTATGGCCTTCTGCATGCAATCTTTTTACAAGATTTGATCCAATAAAACCATAGCCTCCTGTTACCAATACTCTCATTTTTACTCCTTTTAATCGATTATAATATGCGCAGAATTAAAGTTTACTCTCATACGAACCCATTTATTTTCTATTTTTAACATATTATATACCTCACTAGTAAGCCAATAAAGAAACTGCATATCATACTCTAATGTATCTTTTGTATTTGATGATCTAAGCACAAAATGACAATCTAATAAATCATTACGAAATGTATACTGGATAAAAGAAATACAACTTTCATTAGCATAGACAAATCTTCTAGAGTCAATGTTTTCTTTTCTATTGTATTCATTATTACCTGACAATTCTTGTTCTATTTTACCTAACATTTGTGCTGTAATACCGGCATAATATTTCTTTTCAGGCTCATATTGTAATACATCTTTATTTAATAAACCAAATTGACCATCATCATAATAAGTTAAATTAATATGATTTGCATCAAAATTTTGACTAACTTTTGCAAACATAAAAGCATGTTCATGCAATTTATCAATAGGCGTCATTTCGTATTCTATTATACTTTTCACAGTTTGCTCTGCCCAACTTTTTGTATCTTTACTTCTAATAACAATAACATTAGGAAAAGATTCGAGCTCATTAGAAGCTTCTGTAAATAAATCATGTAACTTTTTTAAAGAAGCAAGGTTTTGTATTTCATCACCTCGTTCATTAAAACGTCGTGCAACCTCATCCCATGGAGGTAACAAAATAACATATATATTATTAAGATCTTTAATTTCTTTATTAAAACGTTCAACCTCAACAAATAAATCTCTATTGTAAAGTTTTGCATGAATTAACATTGATAATGCTGATCGATCTTGAATATTCCATTTGTAAGCACTTAATCTATGTAATTCATTATAGAATGATGTTTTCCCTGCTAGATCGGGCCCTTCTAATATAATCTGATTAATCGGAAAACGCTTTGTTCTATCCATATATTCCTCCTAAAAGTATTATTAAATTATTTAAACTATTAATGGTCTTATCTTTCTTAAATTGGTTGAACAACCCCAGTTAGGATCATTCTTCGTCTCTGTCAACCATATTGTGTAAGGTTGTAATTCTTCTGGTATTTCACCCCAGATACGAAGCCATCCAGTATTACTCTCATTGTCAGTTATCTTAACACGGTAGAATATCTTTTTATTCTTGGTAGTCTTTTTAATTGTTTCAACCACACAAAACCAGCCAATACTCTTTTCATTAGGTTCGAACTTGAGTACAGACTTAACACCACTCTTTTGTATCTTTTTCATTAGAGCTTCCGGAAATGCCAAATCATCACGTGTTGCTGAACACATATCCTGATACATTTGTAGCTTTTCTATTCTGTTCCAATCCTCAATATCACTTGTTTCTTCTATAAGCTGAGGTAAAATAGGATCAGCACCTGTTTTTTCTGCCTGTCGAAGAGTCATACCAAACTTAGATTTTTTAAGTTTATCATAGTTTGAAATAACGATTTCATGAACCTGTCTATGATTATTAATAGTACCATTCCACATTTCTTCTAATGTATCTAATGCTTCGACTTTACACAAAGCAGCAAAACCGGTCTTATTAAGTTTTGAGTGATACCACTTACCACCTTCATCATACAACATCTGTTCAAGACTACTGTAGGGGCGGTTTGACATTATTTCACGGACAGCATTCTTACCTAGACCTTTTATCGAAGTTAAAGGTGGTATAAAAGCCTTTTTCTTTTCGGACCATGTCCAACTTAATCCAGATTCATTAACGTCATGGGTACTGATTTCATATCCCATGGCTTTGATTTCTGAGATAGCTTTTGCGAGGTTCTTTGGATTGTTATTTTCCGACTCAAGTATAGTTGAAAGCCAATCTGTTTCATAGTAAGTGTGTAACCAAGCAGCATAATATGAACCAATAGCATAAGCCACAGCGTGTGATTTATTAAATCCATAGACCGAGAAGAACTCAATCCTTTCCCAAAGTTCTTGAGATACATGTTCAGGTACTCCATTGATTTCTTTCGCTCCTTTTACGAATTTTTGTCGTGCAGCTTCACGCTCATCACCCTTCTTACCTATGGTGTCAAGAGACTTTTTGACCAATGTTTTTCTTAATTTATCTGACTCTGCCGGTGTAAACCCACCTAGCTTCTGTGCCAAGAGCATAAACTGTTCTTGAAATGTGACGTGACCGAATGTCGAACCTAATATTTCTTTAATAATCGGATGCGCATACTCAATATCATCAGCACGCTTTTTATCCTTGACATATTTTAAGTGGACATTAGCTCGAAGAGGACCGGGTCGATATATCGCAGTTAGAGCGCCAAGTTCTTCAATTGAAGTGGGTTTAGCATCCTCACAGAAACGACGTGCGCCTTCAGCAGTAAATTGAAATACACCGACTTTACGCCTTTGATGGTAGACATGCTGCCACACTTTCATATCATCCTGTTCTACATAACGACAATTAAGATGCTGATCGAACCAGTCACGTATCTCAAGGAATGTTGGTTCCTTACCTGTCTCGCGCTGGAGAATACGTCTGATGCAATTTTCAACATCTTTTAATAATGTAAGGCCTAAAAAGTCAAACTTAATAAATCCGTTATCTTCTAGGTTTCGGAAATTCATACCTTCTGTCCAAGGTGTTTGTAACTCACCACGAACACCAATAATAGGCATGCCACGTGCCAAGTCATCAGGTGGGCCTATAATTACACCACCAGCGTGTCGGCCAATACTTCTATTCTGCATAAACAGTGCCTCGATGTGATCCTTGACTTTTGGATACTTCTCCATAAATGTCCTGTATCCTTTTGAATACTTCATACAGTCCTCGTGCTTTAGAACAAAGACAGACTTTTCTGTATTCTCATCCCGAGCTTGTGCCATTACCTCATCTTGCAGAGGCCCAGTCATCTTATTAACCTCAGCAAAGTCGATCTGATAAAACTTAGCAATATCTTTTACCAGAGATTTTAACTTAAGTGTGTTAAAGTTAGATACCGGAATAACTGCCTCGTCACCGTACAATTCACGTGCAGCATTGATAAGTGCATCGCGATCACCAGCATCTGAGTCAATATCAGGCCAACTTGTCCTGTGACGACCAAGAAACCGCTCCCACAGCAAGTCATATTTGAGTGGATCTATTTGTGTAATTCCTAATAGATAATTTACCAATGAACCACCACCAGATCCACGAGCTGCGCCAAATAATGTGTGATCAGCTGCCTTATGGAAAACCTCATACATAACTAAGAAGTAATTTTCAAATCCAAGATGTTCAATATCCTCTAGTTCTGAATCGACTCGTTCGCGATATCGTTTTTCTTTATGGAGTCCTTCTTTATGCATCGCTGCTTTGACCTTTTTCTCAAGCTGCTGGAAAGCAGTTTCACCAGGCTTGTTGAAATCGGGAAGCTTAACAGAAGTATCAATCCAACAATCTTCACACTTCTCCCACGCAATTTCATGGGTGATCTCAATCGACCTTTTAATCTTTTCTTCGTAGCCTTCATACGTTTCTTTATACTCATCATAGTGCCTCGTAAATTCATCCCACATCTGTTGTGCATTTTTAGGATACAGCTCACATTTTAAATCTTCAAACTCAGGTAGCGGACTCGGATCATTACCCATCCAGCCGAGTTTCTTATAAAGCTCACGTGCCTCCCACTTATCTGGTGAGTAGTAGTGACTATCAGGTGTTGCTATGAGTTGCAAGCCTGTTTGGTCTGCATGACGGAGAAGATGGTGATTAACAAGATGTTGTTGCTTTAACCGGTTAAACTGTATCTCTAAGTAGAAATTATCCTCACCAACAGCGTCAACAAAACGATCAGACAACTCTGTAAGTTGCTGTTGTATGAGCTCATCATCATAGTGAAGTGCATTACCACGCATGATACGATTAGAATAGATACCACCTAGACATGCCGTCGAAACATTTAAACCTCTACCATATTGTTTAAGCAGATTAAAGTCAATACGAGGATATCTATAGAAGCCATCAGTATAGGCACGTTTAATCAAAGTGAATAAGTTACCTAAACCTTCAGCATTTTGTGCAGTGACAACCAGATGATAACGTCGTTTCCATTCGTCTTTGCCTACAGTGTAGTTCTTTGTTTCCTCCTCGTTTTCGATAACGTGTCCGCCTTCATCTTCTTCTTTAAGTGCCTTTTGCTTTGCGAGTGCACGATCGATCTTTGCTTGCTCATAGTCATCTTTCCACTGTGTAAGTGAAGGGACAAAGTAAAACTCACAGCCGTAAATCTGCCGAAACTTTACACCTTGCTTTTGCAGTTTTGATGCATGTTTGTGTGCGTGTGCCAATCCAGATCCATTACCGTGATCAGTCAATGCCCAAGCATCCATGCCGTTTTCTAGGACAAAATCGATGTGGTCAGACGGATAACCTAGCCCGTCAAAGACCGAGAAGCCTGTGTGTCCGTGAAAACCAACGAACTTTTTTGGTGGTGGTATTAATAAACTCATGTTTCTCCTTGTAAGTAAATGCCTTACACTTATTATAATAGGAGTTTTTAAATTTTACACGAGTTTTAAATTGTTATTGTACCATACCCGCCTATGCCTTGATCTAGTAGAGCAATATTCTTATTACCTACAAAAAATACTTCAGTATCGCCGCCAGTATAAGGAGAATATTCTGTAATATTATTAATACGATTGTTGCTATTTAAGAAGTTTCTAATAATTAAAAAACGCTTACTATACGTTTCAGTTTCTAAAAAAGCTAGATCTTCTATGGGTTTCTGCAAAAGCCTAGACTCCTGTTTAAATTTATCTTCAAAATCTTCATAATCAGATTTACCAGGTCGTAAATGTGGTAAATCACCGACCCTAACAAAGCCTATTTGTTTAAGTAACACAGGATTACGATTTCCATTTATAAATATATCCTCTAGTATTTGCGTGATATTATAGTCGCGAATACCTGATAAATAATCGTCTTGCCCGGCTAGAAAATCTTTCTCTTGTTGTACCGATGTTTGCGGTTCTGTTGAATCGAATGTTTGATATATGAATCTCGCCTGATCTACAGATGCTGGATTACTACTTTGATCTAGCGCTTGTAGATTAGAAATTTGCTTAGGGGTTAAGTTAGAAAGATCTGCATCCTGCCTACCCTTTTGGCGTAAGGCATCAATTTCACCTTGTGTAACAGGGTCGAACAAAGGAACCTTCTGCTTAAAGGCTTCTGCTATTAGTCTTCTTAATTGTCTTCTTGTTATTTTCACTGTTAACTCCTATGAGACTGATACTATAACTATATTTCCTTTGAGATAATTTCTAAACTCTTGTCTGGCTGCTAGCAAAATATTTTTAATATCTTGTGTATAAAAGCTTGGATCTAATTGTCTTACACTAGCATAACCGAAAACAAGAGCAGTCATAACCTCAGCTGCAAAATCAAAAGGTGTATTGATATTCCCACTTCTTATTGCGGCAGTGACAGGTGTTTGATTAAATCTCAACATTCTTTCTTGATCGTTATCAAAATCAAAGTCTGCTAATATATCCATAGCTTCAACAATATTTGCTATACTAGCATCCGGGCTTGGATTAAACTCATATGAAAATAAGTCATTGTCAAATAAAGTATGAACTGTCACGTGTATTGATGGGATAAATCCTGCCTTGAGTACAGATGCTACTGGTACAAGTATGATATCGTTTTGCAAGTCGACTGTTCTTGGATCAATACCAATATTAGTCAACATGTTCTGATTCGTCGTCATGTCATACATGGCAGTTCTGTAATTATACTTACCTTGCGAGTCAACCTGGGGAACTAGCTTCATCAGTTCAGGATTAGTCATCAATTCTTCGAAGCCTTGCTCTGTACCAGTTCGAACAGTTTGAATTGCAGAAGCTTCACTTCCAATGTAAGGAACTATTTGAACATTAGATTCTGGAAATGCATAGCTTAATTTCTCTGCTTCACGTGAATACTTAGGTGATCTAAAGTACTTCTCAACTTTATCTCTATACTCAGGTGTACCCATAACATCAGGATCGATCGATGGATCTTGCTGTTTAATGTCATCAGTTAGAGATAAACTATCATAGCCTGTTGCCTGTGTTCTCATAATATTCGGCATGCCAGTAAAAGCCATTTCTCGTATTAATTTTCTTAATTCTTTTCTTGTTATTTTCATTTTATACAACTTTTTAGTAGTATGGGAATCCTACGTATAACTTTCCAGAATCTCGCAACTGATCAAATGGTGAATTTAAACGTCTACTTCCATCAGAACCATGACCATATTCTCCCATGCCGTAACTAGCAATTTGATATTCGTGAATAAATGTTTTTTCAGATATCTTAATGATGGCTTCAAAAAATTTGAGCATTGTTGGATAGTAATTTGCATAATTTTGTAGGTGTGTATCAGTCCCCACTTTTCTTGCATAATCTTTGGGAACCCTACCACCAAATGGAGCTCCCGGTGCAGGTCGTTTTCCTGCCACTTGTACAATCATATCATGCAATTCTAGAGGATCGATAATAAAATCAAGAGGAATTTCAGAACGTGCTGGTTGGAATCCAACATTACGAAATTGATCGTGTCCCATTTTAAGTTCTTTTCCTTGCGCTTGCATCAAGTGTTTTAGCTGATCTGTTGAGAGGTAAGGTTCAGCAAATTCAAATTCGTTCATAATAGGTTCAACACCGTAACGTGCCATTAATTTTGAGTGATAAGGATCACCACCAGCAGAATGTGCTATTGAATCAGCTGTGGCAATAGTAGCTTCGTCTCCTGAATCATATAGTGACTGCAACTTCTCCATGTGTTCTGGGCTTAGATCTATATTCTTTCTGGGATCTTCCAT
>Ga0181585_10001835_pt1 | contig 18770 bp, 2 predicted proteins | sample 071ome_29_FD_132469 | JGI IMG/M metagenome (GOLD analysis project Ga0181585, IMG submission 132469) | Coastal salt marsh microbial communities from the Groves Creek Marsh, Skidaway Island, Georgia - 071407BT metaG (megahit assembly) | ecosystem: Environmental > Aquatic > Marine > Intertidal zone... | reverse complement strand
GTAATAAAAATGATTATTATGCTAGTAAAGTAGAAATTTGTCAACAATGCCCTAAAGGAGCAAAATGCAATGGTTCTTATATTACTACTTGTAAAAATTTAAAAAATATAAAAAAAACAAAAAATTGTAATAAAGTTAATATTACAGAAGAAGATCAGTTAGAATATGGTAATTTTCATAACTCTTGTTTTAAAAAATGTGAAAAAAATATTGATTGTAATAATAGCACTGTATATGCTAAAGCTATTACTTTAAAGGATAATACTTTTTATAATAAATTACAATGTTATCATTGTGAAGAATTAGAATTATCAAATAACCCTATTGTTAAAAATATTAATATATATAATAATAATACATGTAATAAAGAATGTAAAAAAGATGAATACTATGATAATAAAAAAAATATATGTTTAGATTGTCCTGAAAATTATATATGTGATGGAATAGATATTAAAGGTTGTATCAATACTGCTTTAAAAACAAATGATAACAAGTGTGTTGATTGTCCTGAAAATGCTAATTGTGATGGTACAGACAAATTTAGTTGTCCGCAAGATATGTATATATATAAAAATACTTGTAAAAAATGTCCTAATAATGCTATGTGTGATGGACAAAGAATAAAAGGCTATTGTGAAAAGAACGAAATATATGATTTTAATAAAAAAGAATGTATAAAATGCGATAATGAAAAAATGTTTAATGTAGAAACAATAGAATGTGATGATTGCCCTGAAAATTCTAAATGTGATGGTAGTGATAAAATTATTGGTTGTAAAAATAATTATTTATTTGATAATACAACGGTACCTAAAAAATGTGTTGATTGTCCTGAAAATTATAAATGTGATGGTACAAATAAAGTTAGTGGTTGTATTAATGGTTTATTGTTTGATAATTCAGATGTAAATAATCCAAAATGTAAAAATTGCCCTGAAAATGCTACTTGTAATGGTACAAATATATTTACTTGTAATGAATATTTTACTAAAAATGGTGATAAATGCGAAAGAACTAGTTGTCCTATAAATCAACTATTTGATAATGACTCTAAAACTTGTTTTAATTGTCCCGATAATGCTGAATGTGATGGTTCAGAAAATTTTTCTTGTAATGCTAATATGTATAAAAATAATAATGATAAAACTTGTAATAAGTGTCCAGATAATTACAGATGTGATGGAACTGAAAAAATAAATTGTAAATTAAACTCTTATATGGGAAGTGATGGTTTATGTAAACCTTGTCCCGAAAATTATAAATGTGATGGTACAGAACAATTAAAATGTTTAGGTAATTCATTATTTAAAAATAATAAATGTGTTGCTTGTCCTCAAGATTTAGATTGTGACGGTAGTGATACAATTAATGGTTGTTTAGAAAAAGATAAATTATTTAATGATAATTTATGTTATCAATGTCCCACAAATGCTATATGTGATGGTACAGATAATTTTAATTGTCCTGGTGATATGTTGAAAAATATTAACAGTAAAAGATGTGATATATGCCCTGTAAATTATATTTGTGATGGTTCAACTAGTACAAGGGGTTGTTCTAAAAATAGCTTTAAAAATATATTAAATAATGAATGTGAAAATTGTCCTCCTAATGGTATTTGTGATGGTTCAGAAAATTTTACTTGTCCTGATAATATGCATAAAAATATAAAATATAAAAGATGTGATAATTGTCCTACTGGTGCTAAATGTGATGGTACTGAAATAATGAGTTGTATAGATTCTAAAAAAACTATTAGAAATAATGATAATGTGTGTATAGGTTGTCCTTATAATATGAATTGTTTTGATGGAAATAAATTAAGTTGTAATTTTGGAACAACATTAAAAAAAACTGAAATTATTAATAATATTCCAACTAAATCAACCGTAAATATAAAACCATCTGATTATGGTTATGATTTATTTATTGAAAATTATAATTTATATAATAATTATATAAATGATAATAATATAGATGAAACTAATAAATATATATCTTTTAATAATTATATAAAAGAACAAAATATTTCTGAATTAAAAATTAATTTTAATGATTCAAAATATTATAAAAATACAAATACAAAAATAATAACAAATAATTATTTTATACACAAAGATAATACTAATACTAATTCAACTATTAAAGAATCATATATAGAATTACAACCTATACCTAATGGATTCACTACTGCTACATTTTTTATTAACACATTAATACCAAATAATTTTTTCACCACTAATGAAATTAATAAAATAACTATTTTAAAAAATAATATAAAAATTTATGAATTGTATGGTAATTATATAGATTATTATCATGCAAATGTTAGTGCAGGTGATATTATTAAAATTTTAATTAAAGGTTATTTAAGTAGTACTAATTCATATGCGAAACTAAAATATATTGGTAAATTAACTAATCAAGAAATATCATCAAAATCATTTACAGAATTAAATAATGATGAAAATTATAAAAAAGAAAGCACATCTACTTATAATATAAAAATTAATAAGGAAATTAATTGTGATATATTAATTGTTGGTGGTGGTGGTTCGGGGGGTATAGCTAAACCAAGTGATTCTCATATTGCTGCTGGTGGTGGGGCGGGTGGTGTTGTTTATTTAGTAAATAAAACATTACCAGCTGGTGATTATAAAGTAGAAGTAGGATTAGGTGGTATTAATGGTACTAATGGTATGTCAAGTAGAATAACAGATTTAGATGGTAATGTTATTATAATTGACGGAATTAAATTAGAAGGAAAAGGGGGAGGGGCAGGTTTTTATGAATCACTACTATGGGGAGTTCTTTATAATAATCACAAATACAAAGGTAATACTCCAACATTTAAAGGGGGGTATGATGGTGGTTCAGGTGGGGGTACAAAACATGATAGCGAATTATGGAGGTGGGTAATAAACCCAAAAAATAATAATAATTTAGATTCTAAACTTAAAAATTATGTTAGTAAAGGGAATAATTTATATAATATTTATAGTAATACAACACAAGGTAAAACATTTTGGAATGGTACACAATATGTAAATGGTGGTCATGATGGTGAATTTTTGGCAGAACAACGAACAAATAAAGATCAAAATAAAGATTTAACAAGTGGTTTTAGACTATCATTTAAAGATTGGTGGTACACGGGTTATGGGGGTGGAGGTGGAGGAGCTGGAGAACATGGAGATAAAGTATGGGGAGGTAATGGTGTAAAAGTAAATATTACAGGTAAAGATGTATGGTATGGTGGTGGAGGTTCTGGCACGTGGTATTTAGGGGGTAATCAACATAAAGAGGCCGGTATAGGTGGTAAAGGTGGTGGTGGAAATGGTGGTTGTGTTATAGCAACAGAAAAAAATAAAGTACAACATCATAACTATGCATGTAAATTAGGCTTTTCTAGCGGACAAAATGGTACAGATGGTTTAGGTGGTGGTGGAGGTGGTCCATCTGGTAAAGGTGGTTCGGGAGTAGTAATAATAAAATTTACAAAAACATTTGATAAATATAAATATGAAGATGGTTATGAATGTGTTAAAAATAAATGTAAATGTGAAAATGGATTAGAAGCGAAAGATGCTAATTGTAGTACAGATAATTTAAATATTTGTACGGAATGTAATGAAGGATATAAATTAGATAATAAAAGATGTTTAAAAATACCAAATTACATTAATAAAAATGATGAATGTGAATACGGATTTAAATATTCTAAAAGTGAAAATAAATGTACTTTTATATGTAATGATGATGAATTATATATATCAGATAAATGTGAACCATGTGTATGGAATATGAAATGTTCTAATAATAAAATTATATCATGTTCGAATAAAAATTCTATACTAAAATCATTGACAAATGTTGATATAATATCAGAAAATAATTTTATAAATAATAATATAATTAAATATGAATATAATGATTATACTCATATAATATTAACTATACCAAAAGATATAGTTTGGGATTATCTTCCTTATGCTAATAAATATAAAGATAAAGCCATTATATATTTTATTATTGATACAGGTGCTAAAGAAACTAAAGATGCTAATAGTTATAGGTGGCTAGAATTTCCACCAGTACCTAAAGGATATAATTGGGTAGATATTAATGCGAATAAAGTAAAAATTAATAATCATAAATTTGTTTCAGAAGAACATAAAGATTTCTGTAATGGTTGGAAAACAATAACATATTCTGGTCCAGTAAAAGAAGGAGATATTATTAAAGTTAATGCTTTTCAGCAAAGCTGTGGAGGTTCTTGGTCTAGAAACACAAAGGCAAAAGTTATTTTAAGATGTAATATTAATCAAGCTACTTACAAAATAAATTTTAATGATAATACTAAATGTGATATTTTATTAGTTGGAGGAGGAGGTGGTGGCGGTGGAAGTGCTTTAAATGGGGGGGGTGGTGGAGGTGGTGCAGGTAAATTAGTATATGCTGAAAATGTTTCATTAAATGGTGAATATATTATTAAAGTTGGAAATGGTGGATTAGGTGGTGGTGGTACAATTAAGCAAGAATGGCTAAATCCAGAAATAAATAAAGAAAATCTTTATACTAAAGATTCAATTAAAGGATTTGATACAAGTTTTGGCGATATTATTGCGGAAGGTGGTGGTTCATATAATGGAAAAAGAGTACAAAAATCTACTCAAAATGGAAATGGAGGGAGTGGTTCAGGAGGGAGTGGTTCAGAAGGTGGAGGTAATGCGACTAATAATGAAATATTAAATTTGTATAATGGGAAAATATATTATTTTGGCAATAATGGCGGTAATGGAACTTCCGGAGAACAAACTTCTGATATTGCAATTTTGAGAGGTGGTGGAGGTGGTGGTGGTGCTGGAGAAGTAGGAAATATAAAAGGAGGTTCTGGATTAAAAGGTATAGATCAATTAAACATAAATTTTAAAAATCATTTTAAAATAATAAAAAATATAGGACATCATTTTAATAATAATGTTTATTTTGCTGGAGGAGGTGGTGGTGGAAATAATAATGAAGACGCACCAGGTGGTTTAGGTGGAGGCGGAATTGGAAAAAAATATGTTGAAATGAGATGGTTTAATCCAGTTAAATCACCAAATGGATTAGAAACAACAGGTGGAGGAGGTGGAGGTGGAGATGCTGAAGGTGGTGGCGGTAATGGAGGTTCTGGTGTTGTAATAATAAAATATAAATCAAATAATGTTTGTAAAACTTGTCCTGAAAATAATATATGTGATAGAACAAGTACATTTAAATGTAAACCATCGAAATATTTTAATGAAAAAAAAAATATATGCGAAGATTGTCCTGAAAATAGTAAATGTGATGGTACAAAAAATATAATACAGTGTTATAATAGTAAAGGTAATGGTATAAAATATAATAATAAATGTATTGACTGTCCTGATAATACAATATGTTATGGAAATAAGAATTTTAGTTGCAAGTTTAATAATTATATAAAGAAAATAAAAAATACAAATATTTTTAATAATGATGATAATATTGATAATCTTTTATCTGATAATGATTTTATGCCTAAATTTGTTAAAAAAGAAAATCCTATTTTTAATAATAAAAATAATTTAATAAAACATAGTACTTCAAATGATTTAAAATATGGAATTTTAAATTTTGAAAGTAATAAAAATGATTTTGAAATTATATGGAGTAATATATATTGGGGTAAACAAAAAAATAATTTTAATAATATAGTAAATATTTCCGATTCTGATTTAAACATAGTTAGAGATTTTTGGGTTAAAAATAATACTACATGGTGGATAAAACCAGAAATTGGTACAATAACTTTTATTCCTATAAAAGAAAATGAATTTTTTATAAAAATAAAATGTGGTTTTCCTGGTGATATGAAAAATTTATTTAAAAATATTAATAAAGAAATAAATACAAATACATTTTGGATAAAATTATTTATTAATGATGAAGAAGTAGATAGTATAGAAACTCCTTATACTATTAAAACATTTACTCAATATGTAAAACATAATGATATTGTTAAAATAAAATATTATGGTTTTATTAGTTATAATATAACTTATCAAATAGCTAGCTACGCTCCTAAAAACAATGTAAATGATATAGTTAAACACCTTATTGAGTTTAAAAAAGATACTAAATGTGATATTTTACTAGTAGGTGGTGGCGGACCAGGAGGTGATTCTAATAAACCGGGGTCCCATAATGTGTGGAACTACTTAAGTGGAGGTCAAGGAGGTCAAGTTAAATATCTAACTAATATGATAATTAAAAAAGGTAAATATTATGTTTATCCTGGTTATGGTGGTAATGCTTGCGGTATAAATAGTTATACATGTAGTAATATGGGTAGTCCTAGTAAAATTACAGATTTAAGTGGTAATATTATTACAATAAATGGAAATAAATTATTAGCAAATGGTGGTAAAAACGGAGAAGTAATAAAAGACAAAGCACAAAAAAATATAGCTGGTATTATAGGGAAAGATGGTGTAAAAGTAAATATTACAGGAAAAGATGAATGGTATGGAGGCGGTGGTGAAGGAGCATATCACTTTTTTAATAAAAAACAGCATTTTGAACATAAAGATTGGAATGGTAAAGAAATGGGAAATGCTGGAGGAAAAGGAGGTGGTGGTGGCAGCAATGCCGATAAAGTAAGTTATTCCAATAATAATAAAAATGGGAAAAATGGCAAAAATAATTTTGGTGGCGGAGGTGGCGCAACTTCAGGACATCCTGGTCAGCATCAAAATATAGGGGCAAGGGGGGGTAGGGGTGGTTCAGGAATAGTAATAATAAAATATGAAAATCATTCTACAGTGTATGAATATAGTGATGAGTATATTTGTACTAATTGTCCATATGGAACAATATGCGATGATTCTAATATAATAAAATGTCATGGTGATAGATACTTAAATAGATTAACAGGTAACTGTATAAAATGTCCCAATAATGCTAAATGTGATGGAACCAATATATCATGTAATAGTGATAAAAAATTAGTTGTAAAAGATTCAAAATTATATTGTATATAGTAAAAAAAATTTAAAATTATTTGTGTAACATAATATAAGTTATAATGTAAATGATAATGTTTATTTAAAAAATAAAAATATAAAATTAGTTATTTATCAAAAATTTGATATTAAAACTGTTTATTATAATAAATCTGACCCAAATGGAAAAAATGTTTATATAATAATACATATTTATATGGAATTAATATAAATTTTAGGAATTAAAATTTTAGTCAATTATATAAATAATATAAAAAATATGATATAATAATTTAAATTATATAATATATGCGAGAATTAAATATATTATCAAATGAAAAATTAAATTATATTAAAGAATGTATTAATTATTATTTATTTATTATTCTAACTATTTATATAATATATATATTAATTATTTTATCATATTTTAATAAAAAAATAATTATATATCTTATTATATTATATTTATTTTTATTTATCTTTTATAGTATTAACTAAATTATATGAATAATAGTGAATATGATGAAGTATTTAAATTAGTAAAAAATTTGAACGAAAACCAATATTGGGAATCACCTAAAAATATATCTTTACATCAAGAATCAAGAAGTACACCATTTAATAATTTATCAAAAGGATGTAAAATATTAATTTTAATAGCAGATACATTTCATGATTTCAGTCATGTTAAAAAAAAACAAGAACTTCCTCATACAACACCTGGAAAAAACACATTAATAAAATGGGCTGAATATATTATTAATAAAGAAAATAATAATATATCTGGAATTAATTTACATGATATGTTAGAAATAATATATAAAAATGCTGAAAAATTTGTAATTTTTTATCTATATTATTATGACTATATTATATATACAACTATGTACGATATGGATTTAAATGTAGCATTAAAATATCCTAACTCACAAAATAATGTTGATAATATTTATCGATTTATACTGCTTTCTTTTCCAGAAAATGGTATAAAAGAAACTAATGATATTAATGAATTAAATTCTATAAAAGATAAATCTATGCGTTCATCAAAAATATTATATAATATTTTTGATCGACTTATGAAAACGTCAGACTGGAAACCAACAAACAACCACATTAAACCAAATAAAGAACAAACAATTGGTTGGCCAGATAAAATTAATGATTTAAATAGTTTATGGTATTCACAGGATCAGATGGCTCCTGAACAAATTTTTACAAAGTATGACATTACTCATTCGTTCCAACAAGGTACAGATAATAATACAAATTGGTTTAAGTGGGTTGGTTGTGCAGCTCAATATGATAGAGCAGAAATGATAGATTTAGAAATTTCACAAGAATTATTTGAAAATAAAACATGGAGTAATCATAATCCCAAACCCTGGCCTAGATTAGAATTTAAGTTGGAAGAAAATGAATGTATTTTAGGAATAAAAAAATTAGAACTTGAATATGATAAATTTAAATGGTATGATCGCAATGATAAAAGTGTTGAATTGAATTATACAACGCCATATAGAACAGAATTAAAAACATATTTAGCAATTGCAATAGGTCAATTAGAAAAAGTAAAAAATATGAATGAATTTTTTAGTATAGTTTTTTCAAATGTAGTACATTTTGCTAATATGATTAATAAACATTTAATTCCGGGTATAGTAAATGTAAACTCAAGAGGTGTTTTTACAGGTATAAATTTTGATATCATTCATCAAAAATTTAAGAAGGGAGAAGAAAATAATGAAAATGTAATTTCATTATTTACAGATTTTAAAAGAATAGGAGATTATTTACAGGCAAAAGAAATATATATTCTAAAGCATCTTAAAAATATGTGTATTCCATTACTTACACATGATGCTATATTAGCTGCAATATCACATAAAATATTTAATAATCATACAGTATTATATAGACCTAAAATAAAAACAAGAAGTGCTACATATGTTTTAATGTTACCATATAATACCAGATTACCAGATAATACCAGTTTAAATTTTACCGAAAATAATAAAGATAATACAAATGAAAAAAAAGAAAAGATTAATATTTTTTGGAATAATCTCAAAGATGGCAAGAAAATAGGAGGGCGTCCTAGTCCTAATCATGAAAACAGAAAAAGAAGAGCATCTATGATTTATAACAAAGAAAACAAAGAAAGCAACTTAAACTACTACGAAGAAAAGCAAAAGAGAAAAAGACACATATATAACATAGAAAATGTAGAAACAGAATATAAATTAGTATTAATAAATAAATATAAAGAATTGGAAAAAGAACAAATAAAAGATATAAAATTAAGAACATATGAGGGAAGTAAATTAATATTAACAGATTTAACAGATGAGGAAAGTGAAAAAGCAAAAAATTATGTTGAGTCATATATTAATTATTTGAAATGTGATTTTGAATATGATAGATCAGATAAATTTGAATCATATGATACAATTGGTAGAGAAAATGAATTATTTCATATGTTAACTGATATGTATATGTATGATCTTATTGAAAAAGAAAATGAAAAAGAAAATGAAAAAATATTAAAAGAATGGCAATTAAAGAATAGGAAGTTTTCCCCATTTAAAGGTGGAAATATAAAATATACAAAAATTATAAAATATATAGAGCAAATTAAAATAATCAAGGAAAATAAAAGAAATTTAAATAAAAATAAAGATAAAAAAAAAATTCAAAAATATAACAAATTAATTAATGAATTAAAAAACAAAATAAAAAAGGAAAGACATAAAGAAAAAGAGAAAATTAAAAAAGAGAAGGAGAAAGAGAAAATAAAAAAAGAAAAGGAGAAAGAAAAAATAAAAAAAGAGAAAGAGAAAGAAAAAATTAAAAAAAGAAAAGAAAAACAAAAAAAAGGGGTTAAGTAAAATAAAAAATTGTTTATTATATAGTTTAGCTATAAATTTTAATAAAAAAAGTACATTAAAAAATAATAATATATTTTTTTAATGTTTTTATAAAATTTTTATTTTTTATAAAAATGTACTTTTTTTTTAACAACCTTGAAGATTTAAAATAAGAGAAATAAATATTAAAATTTTAAATTAATTTTATTTTCAAGATTTTCAATTTTTTTTTCTAATAATTGAATATGTTTTACTAAATATGGTATTAAACCAGTATAATTTACAGATTTATAATTATCATATCCGTCTTTTACTAAAATAGGTAAAACCTTTTCTATTTCTTGTGCGATAAAACCTACATTACTTGTATTAGATTTAGATTCATCATTCCATTTAAAAGAAACAGGATTCAATTCTAATAATTCGTTATTATATTCAATATTTCTAATATCTTTTTTTAATCTTTGATCTGACTGTGTAGTTGTCGAATAAGCAGTTATATCAAATTGTGCGTGTAAACCATTACAATGTATAAAACCCTCACCTGTTGTGAAAGAATCATTATAGTTAAAACCAGATATAGCATTATTCATAATTAATTGTTTATTACTATCTAATAAACTAATAGCAGCAGTAGTCATATAAGTACCATCAGAAAATACTAATTTAGGAGTATGGAAATCTGAATGAGAATAATTTGCGGTATGTGAAAATTCCATAACATTATATGATGTGTTTCCAAATCCAGTAGGATTAATAATAAAACTTAGTCTAGAATTACCAATATTAATAGATGAACCACCAAATGAAGAAGTATAATTTTCTTTAATTCCAATATTATTAGTACCATAATCAGGAGTATAATATGATACTATAATTATTTTTGAATTATTATTTTTAGAATTAATAGTAATAATTGCTTCATTATCTATAAAACTTGAAAATGGTAATTCAGATGAAATAGCTAAACTAGTAGTATCATTATATCTATAAAATGGAGTATTAAATAATTTAAATGTATCATTATCAAATAAATTAAGATAAAGTAAAGAATTATTATTAGGAGCAGAAAAATATGATTCAAAATTAATTTTAGAAATATATAAATTTTCTATTTCAGTACCTGTTAATATATCAGATGATATAGCACTATTCATAGTAGTTGAATCACTAAAAGTTATAGAATTTACAGATAATGTTAAATTATTAGTTAATTTAGAAGATGTAATAGTAGAATCAGCAATATCATTACCATCTAATGCGCCGCCATCAACTAATTGTAAAGTTACGGGGGACGATATATGATTGGCATTAATAGTTCCATTAACAGTAACATTACCAGAAAATTTAGAATTTGGAATAAAAGAAGTATTAACATTATCAATATTTAATATAGGATTATTAATATAACTAGCATCTATATTACCAAAAATAGTACTAGTACCTCTAAAATGCGAACCGTTACTAGTATTAAATAAAGTAGTAGTACCATCAATTTCAATAGTAGCATCATTAATATAATTAATAGGGATATCACCATATATATATGCCCTACCTCCAATTGTTTGATTATTGGTAGAAATTAGTGTAGAACCATCTGTAATAGTAGCATTATTAATATAAGAAACATCAATAGAAGTTTCAATTATAACTGAATTAATTTTACTACCAGTAGTAGAAGTAATATTAGCAGTATTTGAAATAGTTGCTCCATCGCCAATAACAGAAGTATCAATAGTACCAGTAATTATAGGATTTTGTATTTTTTTACTAGGGTCATTAATAATAAACATAGAACCATCAATATTAACATTGTCTGGAATTAATGTAGGATCAATACTATTATCAGTAAAATTAAACATAGAAGCAGAATTTTGAAATTTATAATATCCCAAAGCAGGATTATTAGAATCAATTAATCCAGTTTTTAATTTACTAGCATCGATTATAATAGATGAAGGATTAATTAAAGTTGGATTAATACTTTGTTCGGGAATAGGTGTACTTAATGTAACAGATGTTATAGAACCAGAATTATTTAATTGTTCTGGAGTAATTATTAAATTTTCAATTAAACCCGGATCTAATAATAATCCACTAGAAGTATCAATATCAACATTTTTTAATTTATAAATATATTCGTTATCTGAATTTTTATCAGTAATTAAATCAGTAGGTTTTATAGAAATATTACTTAAAATATTTGGATTTATTTTATTTTGAGTAGTATCAATAGTAACATTAGCAATTTTATAAGTATAATTATTATCAAATGTATCTAAATCAGTTGGATAAATAGTAATATTACTTAATGTTAAAGGATTTAAAAGTCCTCTTTGAGGTATAAAATAATTAAATACATCACCAGTATCATTTATTTCAACATAATCATTATGTTTTAAATCAGTTATTCCAAAACTATTCCATTCACTAGATGTAAATACTGTTTTATTATTAGTAGAACTTAAACTATCTAATAAATTATTAAAACCATTATGTGAATAAATATCATTTAATTTTCTTCCATAAACCGGTTGAGTATTACCAATATATATCCAATTATAACCAGATGGAACATATGTAGTATTTATATCAACAATAAGTGATCTTTGTTGGAATTCAATATCTTCAGGTCTAACTTGTATATTTGCTAAAACATTAGGATCTAGTTTAGATTGATCGAAATTAAGAGTTACATTTTGTAATGTAGCACCAATATCAGTATCAATTTGTTCTGCAGATAAATTTAAATTAGTAATAATAGAAGGATTAATTTTTTGTTCTCCAGTTAAAAATACATTAGTATTTAATAATGAAGTAGAATCTAAATTATCAATATTAACATTAACAGATGATAAATAATTTTTTTGAATATTACCAATTAAATTAATAGTGGGTAATATAAAATTATCATTACCATAATTTTCTAAATTATTAATATTTACATAAATATCATTTAATATATTTAATGGGATATCATTTGTAGATGATGTTATAGTGGTATTACCAATAATATTAGTATTTAAATCTAAATTAGATATATCAATACTAATATCAGTTAATCTATCAAATGGTATTTTAATTAAATTATTATTAGATATAATATATGTTATACCGCCAATTTTTTTATTATCTGTAAAATCTAGAATATCAACATTTAAATTAGCAGAAGAAATTAAACTAATATCAATTTTAGTACCATCAGTTTGGCTAATAATATTAATAGGATTAGTGAGATTTCCGGATATATTTTCAAAAAATATAGTACCATTAGAAATTTTACTACCACTAATAGTGCCACTTATTTTTTCAGGAGGTATACTATTATCTAATATATTATTATTTGTAATTGAATTATTAGCAAATTTAGTACCTTTTATTAAATGTTTATAATATATATTATTTGGATCAGTATATGCTTCATTTGGCAAATTAATAAGACCAATTCCATCGACCCAACCCATATCAATTAATTCTTGTGAGGTTAAAGTATTATCAAGATTTGAAGTTTTTCCCATATAACCAATTATATTTTCAGGTCCAATAGCATTATTAACTAACGAACCATTTGTTATAAATGATAATGGTACAGCACTATAATTCATTATACCACCATGAACACTAAATTTTTCTTCTATAAAATTAACTAAATTATTAGATGTTGTAAGTAAATTATTATCAATAGATTGAACGTCAATATCTAAATTAACAAGATCAAGAGAATTCATTTCCCAGATATAAGAATTATAATTATATGATAAATATCCTTTTAATTTACTACCATCAGTAGGTATAATAATATCATAATATTTAATAATAATAATACCAGAACCACCGCGTCCACCAGGACCATTAGCATTTGAATCACCATCTATATCAAAACCACCACCACCACCACCACCAGTACTTTTACCACCATTACCACCCGAACTACTTAAAATATTATCAGTAGAAATTGCGCTTCTAGAATCACCATTATTATATCCATCGCCACCGATAGCATTTTCTAAAGTTGTAGATGCTGATCTAATAGCACCTGCTCCACCTCCACCTAAACCACCACTAGGTAATGAGCCATATTTAAGACCATTTTCTGGTAAAATATTAGTATTACCATTATTATACCATCTAGTAGCACCACCGCCACCACTCCAGTAATATCCAGTTTCACCATCAGATTTGTTATAAAATATATCTATTTTATGACCGTCATTGCCAATAACATCATCATTATTAGTTGAACTTCTATCAGAAGTACCACCTTTACCACCAATTTCACTTAAAATAATTTTGCCATTTATTTCACTAAATTCGGTAGAATCTATGTTATATGTACCACCATTACCGCCAACACCTTTGGTAATATCATCATCACTAGTGCCTGATTTACCACCATATGCAATTAAACCGAAAGCTTCTGTACTAACACCATCAGTTTTTGCTGCTCCGCCATTACCAACTTTCATATTATAATATGAACCTGATTTAATATTAATATCTTTAGCATATATAATACCTCCGCCTCCACCACCTCCAGAATTAATAGATTGTACCCCACCACCTCCACCACCTCCACCAACTAATAAAATATCAATTTTACAATCATATCTAAATTCAACAAAGTAATTAGTTTGATTATTATTATAATTATCACTATCATTATATTCTAAAATAATGTATTCTGAATATTTATCTGTATTATCAGGAATAGTATAATCAATATTAGAATTATAAAAAGTAGTATTTTCAATTAAAATATGATTAACTTTAGGACTGTATATAGTATTAATATCAAGATTAGAAAATTTACTAAAAGGTATAAGTGGTAATCTATCAATATTAAATTGTCCGGAAGTAATATTACTAGAATTTAATTGAAGAATATTATTTTCAAGATTGTTAATATAATTAGATGTATCATTGTGTAAATAAAGTAAATTTGAATTAACATCTTTAGTATAATTAGATGTATCAATTATAAAATTATTTGTAATATCTGAATTAGAAGATAAAATAATATCAGTATAATTAGAAGAATTAATTATACCATTAACTAAACTATTAGAAGAATCATATAATTTTTCTAATAAAATATTACAAGTATCAGCAATATATGGATTTAATTGCCATTTATTATTAGTCCAATTATATTCTAAATAAGTATTTGTTAATAATGATATATCAGGAATTATATTTTCATATTTTTCATGTATATTATATTTAAATCTAAATAAAATAATACCAGAAGCACCATTTCCCCATTCAGAAGAACCAAATCCTCCACCACCGCCAGTATCTAGTGTAGCATCACCTGAACCTTGACCACCACCAGCAGCAACACCACCACCACCACCTAAACCACCTTGTTTACCATAAGCACCACCTTCTCCACCAAAATATTTTTTATTATTACTATTTTGTCCTAAAATTTGATATGTACTATTAATATTAAATGTATTATAACTCCATTCAGCAATATTTAATGTTCCCGGACTACCATCACCAAAATTATTATATTTAGCAGTACCACCCAATGCTATATGATTAATATTATTATAACTAAATGATGTATTACCACCATTAGTAGGAATTGTATTAGTTAATCCAGAACCAATACCTTTATAACCAATACTAATATTAATATTAGTATTAGCAGGAATATTTAAATTTTGTAATCTAATTAATTTACCACCTTCGCCTCCAGCACCTTTAATAGGTACAAAATATATACCTAGATTATTTTCAATATAATTATCATCAGTTAATGTATAGCCGATATCACTCCATTCAGTAGTAGTAAAATTTTTATCTTCAGTTTCTAAATCATAAAATTTATTAATAAGAATACTATTTTCTATTATTGTTCCATCTGGTTTATTTGTTCCTAAATTAATCCATTTCAAACCATAAGTAAAAGAACCACCGCCTCCTCCCCCACCAACTAATAAAACGTCACAGGTTATACTATCTTTAATATTAATAATATAATTAGTATTTGTATTATTGGTTGAAATATTTTTAAAATAATAATAATGATAACCATTATATTTATTATCAATAATAGAATTACTAGGGAAAGAAATATCACCATCAATATATATATTAGCATATATATCATCGAATGTTGAAATAAAATTACTATTATTATTAGTATTAACAGTATTATCAATAAGTGGTTCATTATATGAAGTAATACGAACTTGAATAGGTGGTGGTTCTGGAGTTTCTAATATAGAAATTGGAATATTTGGTATAATATTAATATTTAAAATACCATCATCATTAATAAAATTATTATTTAAATTAGATGTATGTATATAAGATTTAGCTAATTCTTTTTGAAAAATATTATTTGTAATATCAAAAATAACATTGCTATGTATATTTGAAACATTAATATATGTATTATTTTCAATATCTTTGTAAAATAATTTATCAGAATATGTATCACCATCTATTTTAAAAGTAGTTATATCATTATTATAAATAATATCAGAACCAATCGAAGCATTAATTTTATATTTATTATCAATAGTAGATTTAATATCATTTATATTAATAGATAATGCGGAAGTTTCCCCATCAATACCATAAATTTTAGTGCTACCATATATATTAAGCATATAATCTGTATTTTTAACAATTTCTTTAAAATATCTAGGATAGTTATATAAATATTCTGAAGAATTTATTTTTAAATCATTGTGTGGAACACCAATAGATACTTTATATGTAGAATTACTAGAATTAGCAGATAATAATTCGGTATGTTTTATTAATTCTGGATAATAATAATAACCATCAACATTAATAAAATTAGTTAATAATAAATTAGTAATTTGAGTTTCATTCCATTGTTCTAAAGTTAATGTGTCACTATAACGTAAATATTCAAGTAATATAGAATTATTTATTTCAATACCAACAAATGATCTTTGAGTTGAACCATAATTTTTCCATTTAGTGCCAAATAAAGGACTAGATAATTTAATAGTATCAGGACCTCTATTATCAATACAAATATTATAATTTTCACCTAATGTAATTATATTATAATCATCAGCAATATGTTGTAATATATGTCTAGTATTTAAATCATGAAATTCAGTATCAAAATTATCATTAAAATCAGTAATATAGCTAATTTCAAAAATATTTTTTTTATCATCATTACCTCCAATATTTGGAGCTAAATTTTTAAAACCATAATTTTTAATAGTTGAAAAATATTGATATTTATTATCATATGATTTAAGTGAATATGACGGATTACTACCATAAATAGAAATATTAGGATGTATAGAATTATCTTTAGATGTATTAATATCAATAATATTATTATGATAATTATTTAATTCAGTATAATAATTATAATGATTTTCTTTATTATAATTATTTAAAACATATTGTTCGAAATAATGTAATGTATTATGAATATTAACAATAATAATAGAATTAAATTTAATATTAGTATCAATATTAATAATATCAGTAGAATTTAATATAATATCTTCATTATTATAAACAATTTTATTGTTTTTAGTAGCTATATCAGATATCAAATTATTTAATTCAAGATTATCAATAATATAATAATAAACAAAATTATTTAAATAATTTTGTTTGAAATACAAAGTATCATTATTAAGATTAATACTAATAAAAGAATTAATAGGTATATTAATTTGAAATGTAGTAGCTTCTTCAGTAGTTATATAAATATCTTCAAAATTATATGTTTTTGTATTATAATCAGTTGCTTTATCAATAAATAAATTATGTAAAGAAGTTGATATAGTATATAATTGAAAGTTTTTCCATTTAATACCATATAATGTAGGATTAATATTAATACTAGTATTATTAATATTAATATTATTATTAATATTGTTAGTAAGATTAATAATATCAATATTACTAAAATTAAATAATTGTTTATTATTAAAATAAATAAAACCAATATTTGAAATATTTTTACTATCAAAATTAATATCAACTATACTATTGTCATTAGTTGTAATATTATTAGTTTCAATTTTATTAAAATTTGCTTTTTTATTTTTAGAATATATAGAATATTCATGACTATTAGCAGGTAATTCTGTTATATTATTAAAAGTTAGTGTTCCATCAGCAGTAAATGCTGAATTGAATAAATTATTTTTAGAAAATTCAAAAAAATTAGGTTGTTGTATAATATTTGATTGTAAATTATTAAATTGTTGTTTAAATTCTATAAAATTATTATAAACATTTCTACTAATATGTATAGCAAAAACTTCTTCATCATTTTCAATATGTTTTATACAAGTAAATTTCTTAAAATAATTATTAGTATTACCATTAACTAAATTTTTAACTTCGGACGGTGTATATTTAAAAATATCAGTATTAGCTAAAAAAGAAATTAGTTCGTCTTTTTCAGTATTAACTTCAGATTCAGTAGATAAAGTAATAGGAGAAGTAATATCTGGTATAACAGGTAAATTTTTAGGAACTAATATAAAATGTTGATATAAATATTGTTGTGTAGAAGTAGCGGAACTTTTAGCAAATGTTTTAATATTATTACTAATATTAATAAGTTCTAATTCAAAGGTTTTAGTAAATAATGTTGATAAATTTTTATATAAAATATATGAGGGATAAATAATATAATTAAGTTTGTAATTATTATTATAAGAACTATTCCATGATATAACTTTATAATCATATTTAATTTCATTTTTACTAGTTTGTAAATTTAAAGGATTATATAAAAAATTATATATATTATTATTATCAATAGATAAATTACAACTATCCGTTACTTTTAAATTTAATTTACTATAATTATAATTTAAAATCAAATTAATTTGTTGTGCATGAAGAAAAAAATATCTATTAT
>Ga0181585_10001833_pt1 | contig 18792 bp, 15 predicted proteins | sample 071ome_29_FD_132469 | JGI IMG/M metagenome (GOLD analysis project Ga0181585, IMG submission 132469) | Coastal salt marsh microbial communities from the Groves Creek Marsh, Skidaway Island, Georgia - 071407BT metaG (megahit assembly) | ecosystem: Environmental > Aquatic > Marine > Intertidal... | reverse complement strand
TTATCATGCGGAAGACATTGACCATTGACGATGACATCGCGATTCAGCTTGAGAAGATTCGGCCTCATCAAAACGCCCCACTCGAACAGATCCTGGACGATGCGCTAAGACGCGGATTAAAAGCTTTGTTTCAAAAAACACCCCTAGAATGCATTTCAAAACCAAAACTGTTTCATTGGGGACCTGTGTGATGGAGAATCTGGATGCTGTTGCTGAATCTTTGACCTTTTGCTCTCCGGATGGTGATTTTGCTCGATTAAAAGATCTCAGGTGGACGAATCCCATTGCGAAATAGTTGCTAATGGGAAAGGGCTGAGGCACGAATAATGGGCTGGGGGCTTCCCATTATTCGTGGTGTTCGAATGTAATCGGATCAGTCTTGTTCGCCGAGGTAGCGTTCGGCGTCGATGGCGGCCATGCAGCCCATGCCGGCGGCGGTGATGGCCTGGCGGTAGACTTTGTCGGCACAGTCGCCGGCGACGAAGACTCCTTTGGCGGATGTTTTGCTGCCTTCGGTGCGGGTGACGTAACCAGCTTCGTCCATTTCGACTTGTGCTTTGAAGATTTGGGTGTTGGGAACGTGGCCGATGGCGATGAAGACGCCAGCACAGTCCAAGCGTGATTCTTCTCCGGTTTTGGTGTTTTTGAGCTGAACGCCGGTGACGGTGTCTTCTTCGACGCCGTGGATTTCACTGACAACAGAATCCCAGACCATTTCGATCTTCTCATGGTTCACAGCGCGATCGGCCATGATTTTGCTCGCGCGTAGTTCATCGCGACGATGGACCAGGTAAACCTTGGAGGCAAATCGGGTCAGGTAAGTGGCTTCTTCACAGGCTGAATCGCCACCTCCCACCACGACGAGGGGTTTGTCCCGGAACATGGGCAGGGCGCCGTCGCAGGTGGCACAGTAGGTCACGCCTTTGTTTTCAAGTTTCTTTTCGTTTTCGAGTCCGAGGTGACGGTGTCCTGCACCGGTGGCGATGACCAGGGTTTTTGTCTCCAGCTCCTTGCCGTCCACCACCAGTTTGGGGTGATCGCCGGACAGATCGGCGGACTCCACGGTGCCGAACTGGACGCGTGCTCCGAAGCGTTCGGCCTGTTTCTGTAGATGCTGCATGAGCTCAAACCCATCCACACCATCAGGGAAGCCTGGGAAATTCTCCACGATGCTGGTGGTCGTCAATAGTCCGCCGGGCATGGTGCCGGTCAGGACCAAGGGGTTCAGGTTGGCGCGTGCGGTGTAAATGGCGGCGGTCAATCCCGCGCATCCGGTTCCAATGATGACAACATTTTCCATAAATCAGGTCGGGAACTTAACGGCATCTTTCCATGTTTGCAACGAGGTTTAATTTTCTTGCCCGTTTCGCCTTCGCATCCGATGATATTTCCATTCCACTCATCGCGTTTTAACCAGAGTATTTTCTATGAAAAAACAGTATACACGCAGACAATTCGTCGGCGCTACCACAGCGACCGCTTTCGCATTCAATTTTTTCCCCAGCCGGGTATTCGGTGCCAATGACCGTATAGCACTGGCAGGCATAGGTGTGGGAGGCAAAGGGCGCGGGGAAATCAGTAACAACGCCGATGCCGGGGCAGATATTGTTGCCCTTTGCGATGTGGACGACGTGCGTGCGGCCGAAACTTTCAAAAATTTTCCTACTGCAAAACGCTACAAGGATTTCAGGGTGATGCTGGAAAAACACAAGGGTATCGATGCCGTGACGGTCAGCACACCTGATCACACGCATGCCGTGGCGGCAGTCATGGCCATGAAGATGGGGAAACATTGTTACTGTCAGAAACCGCTGACCCACTCCGTTTACGAAGCACGTGTCATGACCCAGGTGGCCAAGGAACACGGTGTGGTGACACAAATGGGCAATCAGGCGCATGCTGGGGAGCCGATTCGCCGGGCAGTGGAATTGGTGCAGGGCGGCATCATTGGTGATGTGACTGAGGCTCACATGTGGACAAACCGTCCGGTTTGGCCCCAGGGAGTGAACCGTCCCACCGGTGATCATAAGGTGCCGAACACCTTGGATTGGGATTTGTTTCTCGGGCCAGCTCCGTGGCGGCCTTATCATCCGGAGTATGCTCCGTTCAAGTGGAGAGGTTACTGGGATTTCGGAACCGGCGCTCTGGGAGACATGGCCTGTCATATCATGGACATGGCCTATTGGTCCCTCGAGCTTGGCGCTCCTGATTCTGTGGAGGCTGAACAGGAGGGGATGACTTTGGAATCTCCGCCCACCTCATCCATCGTGACCTATCAATTTCCAAAGCGCGGCAAGAAGCCGCCTGTGAAATTCGTCTGGTATGATGGCAAAAAGAACGGGGAACAACATTTCCCACCCGCTGACGTGGTCGATGGTGAGGATATTTCCAAATACGGCGCCGTGCTGGTGGGCAGCAAAGGGAAGTTGTATTTCAATCGTGGCAACACCAAGTGGTTGATCAAGGCCAATGGCGTCATGGCGGATGTGACTCATATTCCAAAGTCCATTCCCCGTGTCAAAAATGAGGATTACGAATGGCAGGAGGCGATCCGGAACAATGATCCTGATCAACCGCTTTCCAACTTCAAGCGATCCGGACCTTTCTCGGAAGTGGTCTTGCTTGGCAATGTGGCCATTCGGGCCGGTAAGAAAATCGAATGGGACAGCAAGAACCTGCGCGTCACCAACGCTCCCGAAGCCAACGCCTACATCAAGCGCGAGTATCGCGACGGGTGGAGTTTGTAAGTTTTTTGGAACCGCACCACCGCAGTCGAGGGATCTTCGAGATTTCGCAGATTAGCGCAGATGCTTCTTAGTCTCACGCCCGCTACGCTAGAGACGCAGTGACGCAGAGGTTTTTATGAATTTACTTTTGGTAAACGTTATAGCCAACAAAAGTAGAATGTGTAATTCGAAGTAGGGCGCAGTTCATTTTTTAGATAATGGAGGGGAGAGTTCCACCTCACCCCAAACTTTCCCCTTGAAAACGTTTCTGAGCAAAAGGAATGGAACGCGGGGAGACTATTGTTAATCGAATGACTGTGACGTTTCCATTGCAGCTTGAAATGGGTTCCAAAGCACTGAGGTTTGAAGTGGGTGTAAGTCGGAGCTTACCCCTACGTTTAAGGATTTCTAATTTTTGAACTGCGCCCTTCGAAGTCACTGCGCTAATCTGCGATAAAAAAACGCCCCGGAGTCGGCCTGACTTCCGGGGCGTTTGGTTTAAGGGGTGTTTTGATTAGCGCAGGGCTTTGATGCGGATGTTGCGGAAGGCGACGGGGTCACCGTGGCCGGCGAATCCGAAGAAGCCTTCGTAGCGTTCTTTCCCAGCGTGAGGGCGTCCGCCCATGTATTCATTCACTTCGCGTAAGTCGCAATCCAGAATGGTTTCGCCGTTGAGGACGACCTTGATTTTGGACCCCTGCACGGTGACTTCCTGTTCGTTCCATTCGCCAACAGGTTTTTGCGCACCACGTTTGGCTGCCACCATGCCGTAGGCGGAACCATGGTATTGGCGGGCATCGAGTTTGGCATATTTTTCAGCCGTATTGTCCAGAACCTGCAGTTCGCACATGCCGTTGTAGGCGGTGTCGCCCTGACCTGGGTAACGAATGGCGAGTCCGTTGTTGCCGCCAGGGGGAACCTTGAACTCAAGCCGGACCACGAAATCGGTCAGATTCTGGTGGTAATAGATGGTGCCACCGTTGTTGGGTTTGCAGACGATCGCTCCGTCCTTGACCTGATAGTTCTCGACCGGACCTGCCCAGCCGTCGAGGTTTTTGCCGTTGAAGATGGGTTTGAATCCGGGTTCGGCCAGCATTTGTTCCACTTCGCTGTCAGGGATTTCACGAACGAAAATGTTGCGCCAGCGGATTTCTCCACCGTGGGTTTGCAATTGGATTGGGCCTTTGTCCCAGAGGGGCTTGGAGCGATCCCAGAAGTTTTCCATTTTGGCGTGGTCGACCACCAGTTGATCATTCAGATAGACGGTGGTGTAGTCTTTGACCTGGATGATGCGGAAGGAGTTCCAATCCCCAAAAGGTCTGTCGGCCAGGACGATTGGGTTTTTACCGGGTGCGCCAGCACTATTGTTCCAGAGACCGCCGGAGCCTTTGTCGGCGTCGATGTTCCATTTGCCGCCTTCTTTGGTGTAGTCCCAGATTTGCACCTGAGGATTGCCACGCAGGTAGATGCCGCTATCCGCTTTGGCGACAGTCTTGTAATCAATCAGGAACTCCATGTTGCCGTAGTCCTTGTCGGTGGTGAGGTAAACGCCGTGGCCGTCGTTGACCAGTTCGCCGTTTTCCACGGTCCAGTGTTGCTTGGCGTCTTTGAGATCGGCTTCACGCTTGGCTTTGCGTTCTTCATCGCTCATGGCCCACAGTTTGCGGGGATCAAAGTGACCCATGCCGTGCCATCCGCTGAGGTCTTTCCCATTGAAAAGGGCAGTGAAACCGGTGGGGGGGACGTTGAGTTCGCCCGCCTGGATTGCCTGGAAGCATCCCAGTCCGAGGGCGCATGCGCTTAATAAAACGGTTCGGATATTCATTGTTCGATCAATTGTCTGCTGTTTATTGCAATATTAGGAAAGTCGTATTGTCCAACATGGTGACAGAAAAGCGAGTTCAAAGTTATGGAAGCGCAAAGGCCAGTATGCTGTCCCCGTAACGCGTTCCCGGCTTTCCACCTCCGCCTGCGGCAATGACGATGAACTGTTTGCCATTGATCTCGTAAATGCTTGGTGTGGCGTATCCTCCTGCCGGCAAGGGGTGTTCCCACAGGATTTTTCCCGTGTATTTGTCGAATGCCCGGATTTTTTCATCCGGCGTAGCCGCGATGAAGATCAGGTTTCCGGCGGTCAGAACTGGGCCTCCAAAGTTTTTGGCTCCGGTGTTTCGGATGCCTTTCCTGACCAGTTCGGGATATTCCCCCAGTGGAACTTTCCACAGGATTTCACCACGACTCAAATCAATGGCATTCAGGGTGCCCCAAGGCGGGGAAATGGCTGGATACCCATCCTGGTCCACGAAGAACGGCGCAATTTGCGCGTAATGAGGGGATCGATCGGATTCCTCAGCGGTGGAGTCCGATGTGTTGCTTCCACCCCCGGAGGGTGTTGGAGGCTCTTCAAATAAATAAGCGATCAAGTCGTCCACCTGTTGTTGGTTCAATTGGGTGAATGCCGGCATGATGCCGTTCCCGGAGCGGATGAGGGTTTTTACTTCTTCCGGTGTTTTCGCAGGTTGCTCAAGCGATGGGTAAAGTGGGGGATTTCCTTTCTTTTCCAGCCCGTGACAAAAGACGCAAGAAGCATGATAAAGTTCGTAGCCTCTGCCATAAGGGGAATCGGACTGGGTGTTTTCTTCGTCCAGAGGCTTTAGCCGACTGATGGTGGGGGCTTCATTGGCATTGACGTAGAGCACATTGGTTTCCGGATCGAATGCTGCGCCACCCCATTCGACACCACCCAGGTGTCCCGGAGTGGTGACGGTTCCCTGAAGGGATGCCGGAGTATAGAGTGGTCCTGTTTTGTATTTACGAAATTCCTTCAAGAGATAATCAAAGGTTTCCGGAGTAATACGGCTCAGGTCGGCTTCGTAGGTGACCTGACGCACCAATGGTGGTGGCAACAACGGAAACGGCTGGGTCGGCCAAGCTTCTTCGCCGGGGACGTCCGAAGCAGCGACCGGCATTTCAACAACCGGAAACACGGGTTCGCCCGTCTGTCGATCCAGCACAAATGTCAGCCCCATCTTGGTCAATTGCACCGCCACATCCCGGGTGCGGTCCGGTTCTGTGATGGTTGCCAGCACGGGCGCCGGGGGATTGTCGTAGTCAAAGATATCATGATGGATGGTCTGGTAATGCCACTGACGTTCCCCGGTCAACGCATCCAGCGCCAGGACACAATTGGCGAAGAGGTTCTGACCTTTTCTGTTGCCTCCGTAGATGAAATCACCGGCAGCGGAACCGGTCGCGCAAAAGACCCATCCGCGTTCCTCGTCCAGTGAGAATCCGCCCCACGGGTTGGCGCCGCCATAGGTTTCACCTTCCTCCCAGTCCCATGTATCGTAACCCAATTCGCCTTCCCGGGGGACGGTGTGGAAGATCCATTTGAACTCCCCGGTCAACGCATCGTATCCGCGAATGTCTCCCGGAGTCGAAAGGTTGCCTTCTGGGACGCGTGATCCGACGATCAGCATATTCTGGTAGGTGATGCCCGGTGTGGTGGTTTCAATGGACATTTTCTCGGGAGGATATCCCAGGTTTTTGCGCAGATCGATGAATCCCTGTTCTCCAAATGTGCGAATCATATCGCCCGATCTGGCATCCAATGCGATGACCCTGTCTTTGACAAAGAGCAGGATGCGTTCATGATTGCCGCTTGCGTCTTCCCAATAGACCACACCACGATTTCGACCCCGAAACACTTTTCCATTGGCTGTGTGAGGAGCAGAATTGAATCGCCAGACCTGATCTCCCGTGGATGCATCCAGGGCAATCACATCCAGGGTGGGCGTGGTGAAGTATAGGAGTCCATCGACGATGATGGGGTTGCTGTACATGGACGGGCCGGATGGGTTCCCGTGAAGATATTCCCAGGCAAGTTTGAGCTGATGAACATTACCGGAATGCACCTGGTCCAGTTCGGAGTACTGGATGGCTTTCTTATCGCCTCTGTAAATGCCCCAGTCCTTGTTGTTATCCAGTCGATCCGTCCAGTCAGCTGCGGACAACGAACTCAAGAGCACGAGGAAGATGAGCAGAGTAGGGGGGAAGGGAAGGTGCATGGTGGCTTTCCAGATATTCAATGATGGCAGTTGCTACATTTCAGTTTGATCCAATCAAACAAAAGGGCAGCCATTGTAGCAACGGCTGCCCTTTTTACATAGCTTTAGAGGAAATAATTACTGATCTCCGCGCCGTTCGTGAGTGGCCTGGCGGAATTTCTCCAAGTCACGGTCGCCTGCCATGGTGCGTGTATCGAGTCCGGTGACTGCTGTTGCGGTGTTCTCCACCCAGCGCCAGTTTTCAACATGACCATCGGCAAAGGAGAGATTCCCCCCATTCCCGTGTCGACTGGCTGGTGCATTTTGCCAATGGCCGACATTTGGGCCGAATGGATCGCGGACAGCAAAAAATCCATCATCGATGCTATCCTTGTCTTCGTCGACAAACACAAATGCTCCGGATGGCCCAGGTGTCACGATGGACGATTCTTTGGTCCAGGTCTTGAGGTTCGGGTAAACCCAGTCTGCGTTACCATTCATACGTCCACTCATGGAAAAGCTTCGCACGCGAATCACATTGCGAGTTCCGGATTTGAAGGCAACATCAGACGGGCATCTGTAAATTTCCAATGAGGAGTTGTAGGCATATAGTGCACCTTCGGTAATGTCCAAACGGTTTGTCCAGCCCGGGGAAGATGAAACATTGCCACCGATCCACGAATCGCGGGTGCCCAAGTGGTTCAATATCAAATTGCCGTCGTTGTCGGTGGCATACATGATCCAGCAGAGCTGCATTTGCTTCAGATTGCTCAGGCAGGAGATGCCTTTTGCTTTTTGTTTTGCCTTGCTCAGTGCTGGTAACAGCATGCCGGCAAGAATGGCAATGATGGCGATGACCACCAGCAATTCAATCAATGTGAACGCTCCGATACGGCGCACGGAGTACTTTTGACAGGATTCATGAGTCCTCATAGGTTGATAAACTTTCGTTGGATTGGGGCTTTTCTAACGAAAATGCATTCCGGGGTCAATGAGTATTCGCTGGTGTTGTCAAAATCATGCGTGTTCGTAAGTGCGTCCGCACCTCGTAATGGTCCTTTTGAATACCTCACCGCGCTCGCGGACGCGCGGCAGCGCGTCCCTACCCACGCAGAGGCTAAGGCTTCCGGTAGCTCCGCTGCCGCGGGGTTTCGAGCACGGTCCTGATGTATCGCTGATGTCCCTACTGTGAATTAATTCCGCCCAACTTGAATCACACCTATGGAAATCATGCGGCGCCCGGCTTGGTGGAGCGTGAACGTATGGATTTGCATCATCTTGCGATCGAGTTGCTGCGGATGAAAATGCGCTGATTAAAATTTGTGTGAAACTTGCATTCCGACTTATCGCTGGCATCGATTATGCTACTTGCTGAGTGCTTGGTGACTGACTTGTTGGACTGAATACTTCGATTGATATGAATATGCTTGGTTATTACTTGTTTTTTGCGTCGGTGATTGTTTTGGGGATCATTGGCTTTGAAATACGGCGAGTGGTGATGAAACGTCGAATGCAGGCCCAGCTTCTTGCTGAAGAAGCCTGCAAAGCGGCTGAGGCTCTTGAAATTCAGGAGGCCGAACCGGTGAATCTGGGATCTCCCGGGAAATATATCATGACCTGGCACCATATTTCGCCCGAAATTAAAAAGGGGCACGTGGTTCGTGTCTCGGGGCAGGTCGAACCAGATGTTTCCTATGAGATGGTATTGGATCCGAAGGAGAATTTAAGTCTTGAGATCGTCTCTTACTGGCATGGTTCATCGGACATCCGCTCGCAGGTGGGGGAGCCATGCCTGATCTGTCTGAATCAGGGGATGCATGCCGTCCTGCGGCAGGATGAAGATGGTTCTTCCCACCTCGTATGCGGTCCCAGCGGAACGTTCAAGCAGGACACTTTCTGGCAGGATCAAAGCGCGTTGTTGGTCATTGAAAACCACGTGCCCAAGCGCCAGGTCGGTGAATTGAGGGTTTATTACAAATTTGCGGAGCCTACGGTTTCATTTGTTGGATTGGCTCCTGCCGTATAAAGGGTGGGGAAAAGTTGGCGGCGGTGGTGTTTTGGTTGCTGGGTACCACCGCCGCCACTATTCAAATAAGGTGCGTGAACATGCCGTCCCGGAGCTTTGGTTCAAACCAAGTGCTCTTGGGCGGCATGATTCCGCCTTCGTCCGAGATACACATCAAATCCTCGATACGGGTCGGGTGCATGGAAAACGCGATGGCGTATTGCCCGCTGTCCACCATCTTGACGAGTTCACCCACTCCACGGATGCCTCCCACGAAACTGATCCGGTTGCTTTTGCGCGGATCTTCAATGGCGAGCAGGGGAGATAATACGTGGTTCTGTAAAAGTGAAACATCGAGCTGATCCACAGCCGATCCCTTTTGCGCGACTTCCTGACTGAAACGGAATCGATACCATTGGTTCCCCATGTAAACACCTAATTCATTCTTATTGGCGGGATCCACTGGTGTGTCGGATTCCTCCAGGTCACCCAACCCTTCCAGTGTGGACAGGATTTCTTCTGGGCGACGTCCGTTCAAATCTTTCACTGCCCGATTGTAGGCCAGGATCTGCATTTGATCGTGTGGAAAGACCACGGTAAGAAATCCTCCCGAATTGCCCGATCCCTGGCGGGATTCAAAAATTCGACCGGCCGCTGCACTCCGATGATGACCATCGGCGATGTATAAAGTTTCGATTTCTCCGAACAGCGATTCAATTTGCTCGATCACCGCGTCGCTGTCGATGGTCCAAGCTGTGTGGCGAACGCCGTCGGGTGCTGTGAAATCCACGCAGGGATCCTTGTCCGATTGCTCTTTGAAGATCTTATCCAGCTCAGGGCGGGACTTGTAAGTCAAAAAGACCGGGCCGGTCTGGGCGTTGAGGGATTCAATATGACGCACCCGGTCGTTCTCCTTGTCGGGCCGGGTGAATTCGTGCTTTTTGATCACTTCGTCCAGGTACTCCCGGCAACTTGCGGCAGCGACCAATCCGGTTTGACTGTGTTCGCCCATGATTTGGCGATAGAGGTAGAAGCAGGCTTTTTCATCCTGATAGAGAGCCCCCTGGCGCAACAGGTTTTGGAAATTCTCCGCACCTTTTGCGTAAACTGCGTCGGAATAAGGGTCTGTATCCTCCGGGAGATCGATTTCAGGTTTGCTCACATGGAAGAAACTAAGAGGGGATCCTTGAGCTGCTTCACGTGCTTCGGCTGATGAAAGCACGTCATAGGGGAGTTCGCAGAGTTCGGCCGCCTGTTCCTTCTTGGGGCGGACTGCTTTGAATGGATTTAATGTCGCCATAATGCGGAAGCACCTAAGCAAACCAACCCAGATCAGGTCAATGGTGGACTGGAAAAAATCTGTGACGATTGTGTTTCGAGGAGACAGATTTGGCTGCGAAATCAAAAAAGAAAATAAAAAGCTTGCCAAATCTGGGTAAATTCAATTAATTGCCGGAAAAATTAGATTATGGCCATTTGCATGGAATCGTAAGCGGATATTTTAAACGACAGTTTATGCGTTTCTTCTTTGTTAAAACCCTAACCTTGCCCCTCTCTTGAGTTTCCCAAAACCCTTCAGAAATCGGGGGCGTTACCAACCCAAAACGCGTATCAATGAGCGCATTCGCGCCAGAGAAGTACGCGTGGTCGACGCCGATGGAAAACAATTGGGCGTTCTTGCCAAGCAGGACGCCATTAACCTGGCCAAACAACGAGGGGTCGACCTCGTGGAAGTGGCCGCTACCGCCAGGCCCCCCGTCTGTCGATTGGTCGATTTCGGCAAATACCGTTACGAGCAATCCAAAAAAGAAAAGGAGACCAAAAAGCATCAGCATTCCAACAAGGTGAAGGAGGTCCAGCTTTCGATGAACATCGATCCGCATGACCTGAAGTTCAAGTTGGACCATACGGTGGATTTCCTGTGTGATGATTTTAAAGTGAAGATTACCTTGAGGTTTCGTGGGCGTGAAAATGCACATAAGGAAATTGGAGTCGACCTGGTGAAGCGATTCATCAGCGATCTCAGCCGGTGGGGATCACCGGATTTTCCACCCAAAGTAGTGGGACGAGGGCTCAATTGCATGGTCTCACCCCTCCCCAAAGTCAAGCGCGCGCCGAATCCCAGAGCTGCCGAGAAAGCGACTCATGCCGAAGCGGCTGAAACAAATCCATCCGCCCCCAACAAACCCGAGCGTGTCGCCACCCGCGCGGCGGAGGAGGCTGCGCCTGAAGGCTTTGAATCCAGTCCTTTCGCTGGGATCGAGTTGGAGTCTGCAACAGGCGAAGCCTGATTCAGAACAGTAGCCCCCGGTAGAAGGGCCCCGCTGCCGCGGGGCCGCGAGCGCGTTGGGGGTGTGGGGATGTTTGTGGCGTGGTCGGACGCTGTGGCGGACGTGCGGTCCCGATACTATCGGGATCCCTACCTGTCCAGAGGCTAAGGCCTCCGGTTGGGTTCCGCTGCTTGGGGCGCCGCATCCCGTCACCGGCTCTATGCCGCTGATCCTCCCGGGCTTTAATCATCATTCGCAAATTGAAGCAACCATCGCCGTGCTTGATCTCGCAGGGGCAATTCGCAAAGGGTCCACCTGGCGCTGTGGTTCTTGAATGGGAGCGAGTGGAAGCTCAGGTTTCCTTTAAATCCGGTGGCTTCGATCATGGATTGAATGGGGCGAGTCGACCTTTCATGACTGATCCATTGGGGGCGTTTTCCCAGTCGCTGCAGTCTTGTAGGCCAATCGGGTTCATCGGCTGCCGGATGTCTGAATTCGCCCTCATAATGGCTGTGGCAAATCATGCCGCACCAAAGCGCTGCAATATGATCATCATGAAGCCCAATATAGTTGCAGGCAATGGCCCCCCGTGAGAATCCTGCCAACAAGACCCTTTTGGGATCACCATGATACTTGGCGCAAACTTCCCGAACGGTTTCCATGCAATACCGTTTGGTGCTACTGACATCTCCCCACCATTTGATGGCGTGCCGGCCTGTTGCATCCACAAAAGGCATGGATATCCAGATGAAGCCGCTGCCACCCGATAATCCAAATCCCATCATGCAGCCTTCCAACGTGCCGTCGCTGACATCGCCCAGCGCATTGGAATAACCACCATTTCCGGGGTATTCCACAATGACAGGCCATGCGGTGCTTGGATCCCAATCTTCAGGTAGATAAAGAGCATGATAAACCGCAGTTTCCTCCCAACCAGAGGTGGTTTCTCTGATTCTATTACCCGGCGCTGGTTCACCGGTTGTGACCTGTGGAACTTCCAGGATGGTGGGAATCTGGTTCAGGTTGCTTTGTGCGTGCAGGTTTCCCTTGAGGATGGTGCCAGTCCAGCACTGGAGCAATGCCGCTAAAAGGATGAAGAAATCATGCCGTTGGGATCTAGCGAGAATTCGGTTCATAAGTGGGGTTCGAAAGTCGGAACATACGTCCTTTAGCAGGGGAAGTGCAACACAAACGACCCGGCTCCAAGAGGCAATTAATACATTGATTCTCTATATTGGAGGGGCAAGCTCCCGCTTGAACCCAAACTTCTTCCTCGAACACGTTCCTGAGCAAAAGAAATGGAACGTGGGGAGTCTGTGGTTCACCTAAGGGCTGTGATGTTTCCATTGCAGCGTGAAAAGGGGGGCAGAGCTTTGAGGATTGAAGTGGGGGGACGACGAAGCCTCCCCCTTCGGTAACGGGTTTCCATTTTCTGATCTGCACTCCATTTTGCCGATGCGCCAAGAAACTCCTTGCGACGAAAGCGGACTGTGGTCAAAGTCCCTTACTGCACTTATTCAATGGCTAGAAAACTATGAGAGGTCATATTCGCAACTTTTTGTCACTGAGCTTGCTGGTTGTCGCAAGTTTCGCTCAACCGGTTCAGGGAGCTTCCTGGATCTGGCACGCGTCGGATGAGAATCAGGATTCCGTCACCGAACCCCGGTTTTTCCGTTATACCTTTACCTTGCCCGGAGGTTGGGAAAGCGCCTCCTTTGAGATGTCCATTGACAATGATGGTTCCGCTTATTTGAACGGCGAACGGATCGCCAGCTCCAGAGACTGGCAGCGTCCGGCTTTTGCTGATGTGACCACCCGTTTGAAACAGGGACGCAACGTGCTGGCCATTCGGGCCATGAACCGGGGTGGTTCGGCCGGGGTGATGGCGCGCTTGAATGTCCAACGCCCGAACGGTCCCAATCCAAATATATCCACCGATGGATGGTGGCTGTCGGCAAGCGAAGCACAGGAAGATTGGATGAACCCTGAATTCGACGATTCCGGTTGGGCGCGCGTTTCCATTGAAGCACAGCTTGGCGATCAGCCCTGGGGGAACGTCTTCACGGGGCAGGAAGCCACCGCAGCCGAATCCATTCAGGTTCCCGAAGGATTCAAGGTCGAGCGCGTGTTGTCTTCCGGTAGGGGACAGGGGTCCTGGATCGCGATGACGTTTGATGATCAGGGCAGGGCGATCATTTCACCTCAATCGGATGAAGATCCGTTGCTTCGGATCTCTCAGGTGGATTCCAATGCCCCCGTTGTAGAGACCTTTGAAAACACCAAGGTCCGACATGCCATGGGGCTGCTTTACGCGCACGACAGCCTTTACATCAATGGGCACGGCCCGAACGGGACCGGACTTTATCGCTGGATCGATCGCAACAAGGATGATCAGTGGACGGATGACGAAACGGTCTTCCTCAAATCCATACGAGGAGAAGGCGAACATGGGTATCACGGATTGCGCCTGGGGCCAGACGGGATGATTTACATGATGAACGGCAACCACACCCGTGTTCCCGAAGGGGTGGCGGATCACTCCCCGCACCGGAATTATGCGGAGGATCATTTACTGCCTCGACAATGGGATGCCAACGGTCACGCCACTGGCGTGATGGCTCCCGGTGGGTACATCGTACGAACGGATCCCGAAGGAAAAAATTGGGAGTTGTTATTGGCTGGTTATCGCAATTCCTATGATTTCGATTTCAACGCGGACGGTGAGATTTTTACCTACGACAGCGATATGGAATGGGATTGGGGCACTCCCTGGTATCGTCCTACCCGTGTGATTCATTCTGTGATAGGTGGGGAATATGGTTGGCGTTCGGGCACGAGCAAGTGGCCGGATTATTTTGAAGACAGTCTTCCCGCTCTGATTGATGTCGGGATCGGTTCCCCCACGGGAGTCTGCTTTGGATACGGAACCCGGTTCCCTGACCGCTACCAAAAAGCATTGTATGTCATGGATTGGTCCTATGGCCGCATTTTTGCCATTCACATGATGCCGAACGGCGCTGGTTACTTTGCTTCCAAGGAAACTTTCGTTGCCGGGCGACCTCTCAATGTATCAGATATGGAAGTGGGGCCTGATGGTGCGCTTTACTTTGTGATCGGTGGTCGTGGAACTCAGTCCGGACTTTACCGCGTCACCTACAATGGCGAGGAAAGTACTGAATTGGCGGACTACCATGATCGCAAAGAATCGGATGCCCGGTTATTGAGGCATCGGCTGGAATCGTATCACGGAAAAACGCATCCGCAGGCGGTCTCGTTTGCCTGGCCGCATCTGCGCAGCAAGGATCGGTTCATCCGCTACGCAGCACGCATCGCCATTGAAAGTCAACCCATCACCGAATGGAGCGATCGTTTGTTGGATGAATACAGTGTGCAGGGGAGTTTGACGGGATTACTGGCGCTGGCACGAACCGGCAACATTGCCTGGCAAGATGCCTTGTTGGATAAGTTGCAGGAAGTGAGTGGTCCGAATTTGACAGAAGAACAGCAGTTGCAGGCGGCACGAATCCTTCAGTTATGCTTTATTCGTATGGGCAAACCTTCCGCCAACACATCTCAACTCGTTGCCGGTGCCATTGACCAGCTCTACCCATCACCGAGTGAAAAAGTGAACAAGGAATTGTGTCGCATTGCTGTTTACTTCAATGTGCCCGGTGTGATTGATGAAACCTTGGCTCTGGTGGACCAGTCGAAGTATTTCGAAGATCAATTGCATTACATCTTCTGCCTGCGCAACGTGTCAACTGGTTGGTCACTGGATCAGCGTCGACGCTATTTCAGTTGGTTTAACACCGATCTGAACAGTATCCAGCATCCTCCACGCAAACTGAGTTGGTTCCTGGAAGCAGGGCGTCAGTTCTCTTTTGGTGCGAGTTTTAATAAATTCATGATCAATATCAAAAAGGATGCCCTGCAGCATTTGACCGATGCCGAAAAGAACTCGTTGAAAGACATTCTTGAAGGTGGGCTCCGGGTGAATCGGGATGTGCCGCCGAATCCCATCCTGACTCGTGGTGAATTTACGGAATGGGGCATGGATGACATCGAATCTGAACTCGATAAAGTAGGCTCTGGGCGGGATTTTGAACAGGGGCGTTTGGCTTACGAAGCGGCTCAATGCAGCGCCTGCCACCGTTTTGGTGATGAAGGTGGATCGGTCGGACCGGAACTGACGGCGATCAGCAGTCGTTTTTCCAGATTGGATATACTCGATTCCATCATGCATCCATCCAAAGTTCTTTCCGAACAATACGTTTACGAGAAGGTTCAAACCAAGAATGGAGAGCAATATATAGGTCGATTGGTAGGTGAAACTGATACTGCGTTGAATTTGCAGGAAAATCCATACGACTCCAGCACAACGACCATTCAGAAATCCAATATCACTTCACGGGAACCATCCGGTTTGTCCCCCATGCCGGAAGGTTTGTTGCAAGTATTGAAAAAAGAGGAAATATTGGACTTGCTCGCTTTCTTGGAATCCGGTGGCGATCGGACAAAGCCACAATTTAGTAAAAAACCATGAGTCAGATGAAAAACGTCTTTGAAGCCAACTTCAATGACCACAGAATTCAGTTGAGGGTGATCATGATGGGGGCCATTGCGGCCCTAATCCTGGTCGCGTTGTTCACCATGTTTTACACCGTGCAAGCCGAGTCCCAGGGCGTCGTGCTTCGCTTTGGCAAGTACATCAAGACGGTTGATCCGGGGTTGAGGGTCAAGATGCCGTTTGGCATTGATTCGGTGGAGATTGTTCCAGTCAGACGCCAATTGAAGCAGGAATTCGGGTTTGGAACCGCCGGTGCAACGAACCCCAGACAATATTCTTCTTCGAGAAGCTGGGAGAATGAAAAGAACATGGTTACCGGAGACTTGAATGCGGCAACGGTCGAATGGATTGTTCAGTATCGCATCAACGATCCCAGGCAGTATCTTTTCCAGGTGAGAGATCCCGGTGATACCTTGAGAGCTGTCTCCGAATCCGTCATGCGTGAGGTGGTCGGAGACCGGACAGTGGATGAAGTCATCACGGTTGGTCGTCAGGAAATCGAAGTGTTCGTTCTGCAACGGTTGCAGGAGCTGGTGAACAAATACGAAATGGGATTGAGCATTGATCAAGTTCAACTGAAAGACGTCAATCCGCCGGATCCCGTTCGTGCTTCATTCAACGAAGTCAACCAAGCCCAGCAGGAGCGAGTGCAACTCGTGAACGAGGCCAATCGGGAATACAATAAGGTGGTGCCGCTGGCGCGAGGAACAGCGGATCAAAAGATCAAGGCAGCCGAAGGTTACGCCTTGAAACGAATCAACGAAGCAGAAGGGGACGCCACCCGTTTCAATGCCATGTTTCTGGAATATGCCAAAGCGCCGGAAGTCACGCGTATGCGCATGTATCTTGAAACCATGAAGAGTGTGGTGCCGAAAATGGGCAAGAAAATCATTATGGACGCGAATGCCAATCAGGTGCTGCCGCTGTTGCAGCTGGACGGAAATAACTAATCAGGAAATATCATTATGCAATCAGCCAAAGTTACATTCTTTGCAATACTCGTGTTCGTCGGCGCATTTCTTGTTTTCAATGCCGCTTATACCATTCACGAAACGGAACAGGCCATCATCACGCAGTTCGGTAAACCCATCGGGGAACCCGTCACATCAGCCGGTTTTCATTTTAAAATCCCATTTATCCAGAATGTGAATCAACTCGAAAAACGCATTCTCGCCTGGGACGGCCAGTCCAACGAAATGCCTACTAAGGATAAGACCTACATTGTGGTGGATACCTTCGGTCGGTGGCGGATTAAGGATCCCAAACAGTTTTTCCTTCGTTTGAGAGATGAACGCAGTGCTCAGTCTCGTCTGGACGACATCCTTGGGAGTGAAACGCGAAATGCGATTGCCAAGCATGAATTGATTGAAATTGTGCGCACCACAAAGGATCGCGAACCGGTCGTGGACGAAGTGCTCTCCGATGCCCCCGGGAACGTTGGACAGCTGTATCCGATCACCAAGGGAAGAGCCTTGATTGAGGAGGAAATATATCGGAAGGCCGCTGAAAAATTGAAGGATTTCGGTATCGAATTGCTGGATATTCGCTTTAAACGAATCAACTACAATGAGACCGTGCGCCAGCGTATATACGAGCGAATGATCAGCGAACGTCAACAGATCGCTGAACGTTTTCGTTCCGAAGGCGCCGGTGAGGCGGCTCGCATTCTCGGGAACAAAGAACGTGATCTACAGCAGATTGAATCTGAAGCTTACAAGCAGATCCAGGAAATTCAGGGTACCGCGGATGCGAAAGCTACCGAGATTTACGCCAGCGCCTACAATCAGTCCAAAGAATCAGTGGGGTTTTATGAATTGCTGAAGACGCTTGAGACCTACGAAACGGTGATCGAAGGTGAAACAACCATGATCCTTTCGACCGACAGTGATTTGTATCGGTTCATGAAGAACAGCAACGCCAGTTTGGAATAGGATCAAGTAAGGCGATCTTTCTTGCGGTCAAAAAGCTTCTGTAACTCCCGGGCTACAGGGCCGGTTTGTCCGTGTCCGACTTGAATGCTATCGAGTGAAACGACCGGCCATATTTCCACCGTGGTTCCGGTGAGAAAAATTTCCGTAGCTTTTTTTAAATCGGAAATCGTGAAGGCATCCTCCGAATACAGAATGCCTGCTTCTTTGGCCTGTTCGATCACGACACGGCGGTTGATGCCGTTGAGGATCCATTGGTTTGCGGGGTGGGTGCGCAGTACGCCGTCCACCACCGCAAATACATTCGTGTGGGAACCCTCGGTGACGACTCCTTCCCGATGCAGAATGGCCTCGTTACCGCCTTTGTCTTTTGCTTCCTGAGCGGCTAACACACTTCCAAGCAGCGCAATGGATTTGATGTGACAGTTCGACCAGCGTCGGTCCTCAGTGGTGAAAGCTATTGCGCCTGGGCGAGTTTCCAGATCCGGAACAGGTAGCGCCTGGATGTAGGCATAATGACTTGCCGGGATGGGAGGATCGGGGAAGAAGTGTTTGCGGGGGGCTGCCCCCCGACTGATTTGGTAATACAGCACGCCATTGCCATCCGGTAGTGATTGACGGTCCAATAACTCCCGGGCGAAACCACCCATGCCTTTGAATTCGGGAAGTGGCAACCCGATCGCATTTGCGCTTTCTATCAAGCGTTTTTCATGAGCGGTCATTTCATAAAATCGTCCTTCATAAATACGCACGACCTCATAAACCCCATCCCCAAAGAGAAATCCCCGGTCATCGGGCGAAACGTTCACCTGATCTTTGGGGAGGAATTGTCCGTTCCAGTAAACAATCATAACAATATATTAAACCGACGACGAAAAGAGTGCATGTTTCGGACAATTGATCAACAGGTTAATGTGCGATTCAGGGTGAACGGTCGCATTTCAAAAAATAGAAATCCACTATCGGAGGGGCAAGCTCCGCCTTGAACCCACTTCAAACCTCAGTGCTTTGGGATCCTTTTCAAGCTGCAATGGAAACACAACAGGCATTAAGTGAACTTCGTGGCGCCCATTGGTTTTGGGTGCATGATCCTGACATTGACCTTCAGGTGCCATTTCAGTAACAGTAAGGGATGCATGAACCATTCTCCGATTCCATCGAGAAATCCGATTCCGCAACGCCAAGCATGACTCGTCGTCATTGGCTGCGCCAAGCTGGAATGATGTCGGCGGCCGCGCTGGCATATCGTT
>Ga0181585_10001825_pt1 | contig 18825 bp, 23 predicted proteins | sample 071ome_29_FD_132469 | JGI IMG/M metagenome (GOLD analysis project Ga0181585, IMG submission 132469) | Coastal salt marsh microbial communities from the Groves Creek Marsh, Skidaway Island, Georgia - 071407BT metaG (megahit assembly) | ecosystem: Environmental > Aquatic > Marine > Intertidal... | reverse complement strand
CACTAGGAATTTTTGAGACACTCAAGGCAGAAGATAAGGCACCCATCATCGCGTTCATGCTCAATAGTGACCAAGATGATTTAATTGAATTGGCAGATGCATTGGCCATGAGGGATCGTGGTCTTCTCCCGAGCGTTAGTATTGATTGATGCCTAACTGAGCCCGAACTTCATGCATAATTTAATTCAGGGCAGTAGTAATGGTTTCCAAAATCTTAATACTGGCGTTTCTAAACATCAATCAGTTGGGAAAAATGGAACATTCTGGTTGCCGCCTAAAACCACTAGCACCTCCTTTGATGAAGTTATGGGGTCATCAAAAAAACCATCTAATGGTAAAAGTAGTGCCAAGTCATTTGAAAATTCGAAGCAATCTGAATCAAAATCAAATAAGCAAAATCCAACCATTGCAATTTCTAAGAAAATAGAAAGTCCTTTAGTTAAGAATATAAATGTGGCGAAGGTTTCTTATCAACAACTCCCCAAAAATCTTAGTAATCTGAGTCATCGATCCGCTTCATCTCATAGAGTGCACTCTCTTCTGCCCAAGGATATTAACCGTAACAGTCAAATTTTGCATACGGATAAAATCAATCATGCAGCAAATTTTGATCATAAAAATACAAATAAGCTTAATCATACTGAACCTTCAAAATATGTTTGGTCTGGTAAGGACTCTGGTGCTAAAGAAGAAAAAAACCGTCGTAAAGGTGGTGGCACGGATATTGCTACTAAATTAAAAGATGCAGACAACCCAATTCAAAGTGAAGGAAATATGGACGGATTTGATCCCAATGATCCTCGTGATTGCGATTTGCAAGCAAAACTTGGTCATTCAATCGTTCAAGGTTTTTCCACAAGGATTTCGCGATTTGCTAAAGATGGTTTTACTGTATTACGTTTCTCTCAAGACTTACCAAATGGTGGACAATACTCCGTAAAAATTGAGAAAGCCAATAATGAAATGCTTATACATTTTATATCGGATCAACCGATTATACGCACACTCCTTGAAAATTCAATGGATTCGATGATTCAAGTCTTTAAAAGTTCTTTTTCAACTCAAACCAATATTTCGAGTCGGATCCTTTCTTCTTATCGAGAATTAACACAAACAAATTCACTAATTTTATGATTGAGTCACTAATAGGTAATGACATTCAAAATGTCTCCAATTATTCTAATTCCTCGAAAAGAGATACATCCAGCAATTCCCAGTTGGAAATGCAGGACTTTCTTCAATTGTTAACCAGTCAGATTACCAATCAAGATCCACTGGAACCCATGAAGGATACTGAGTTTATTTCACAAATGGCCAACATTGCGTCCTTGGAGCAAATGCAGCAATTTACTGATGGTTTTTCTAACTTTGCTCAGTCTCACAATTCCATGTTGGCACACAGCTTCCTTGGTAAAAATGTTACTATTCAAGACCAAGGAAATGAAATTAATGGTTTGGTGGATTCAGTTGAAACCGACGAAGAAGGCACCGACCAGTTAGTAATCGAAGGAAATAAATATAATCCTGAGTCAGTGATTAAAGTTAGCCTCAACGAATCCTAATTTTATGATCGCCTCCTTACAAAACGGAATTTCTGCTCTGAAAAGCTTCGAGGATGGGTTGCAAGTCCTTGGCAATAATATCGCGAATTCAGGCTCAGTCGGTTACAAATCCTCCCGTGTTAACTACAAAGAAAACTTCTACTTACATCTAAATAAAGCAGAATCTGGTGCTGATGGAATCTCCAGTAACAGTCTTCACAACATGGGTACAGGTGTTAATGTTGGAGGGGTTACTTCCAATTTCAACCAAGGTGTAATTGAAAACACTGCCATAGATCTCGATGTTGCTATTGATGGTGAAGCTCTACCCAATGCAGGAGGTTTTTTCGAGGTAGCTGACCCAATTTCTGGAGAGAAGCTATTCACTCGGGTAGGATCCTTTGATGTTACTTCTGATGGCAAATTAGTTACCCGTGACCAATTTCGCTACGAAGTGCAAAATACAAATGGAGAATCTTTGCAATACACGCTTGAGGATGGAGAGAGCCTTCTTGCTCGTAAAATTGACTCTGACGGAACTTTCAATCTTATTCTGAACAAGGACGGAGTTGATTTCTCCAAAGCAGTTGGTCAAATTTCTCTCGCAAACTTCAGGTCACCTCAATATCTGAGACGAGCAGGTAATGGTTATTTTACTAACGGAAGTCCAGGCCAAGACCTTGCATCAAAACTAAATAACACAATACCTGCCAATGGTTCTAATGGGAAACTTAATCAATATTCCCTTGAACTTTCCAATGTTGATTTAACGAACGAGTTTGCCATGATGATTACGCATCAAAGATCCTTTCAGGCAGGTTCTCGAGTGGTTACAACATCCGATCAAATTCTCAATGAAGCTATCAATCTGAAAAGGTAACTTCTTAAAATCTAATTTATAATCATGAGTGCAGACCAATTAGACGAAATTCCAGGAGAAAGCCAACCCAATGGAGATGGAAAAGGCGGGAGCTTACTCCCCGCATTACTCGCCATAATCCTTGCACCACTTCTTACGGTTGGAGCAATGTTTTTTGTGATCAAGGCAAATAAACCTGAGCAGACAATTAAGCCTCAGATTATAGAAGGAGGTCAACCTCTTGATATGGAACCTTCTGGTGAGGAAAAGTTTTATGAAGTTAAGCAACTGATCACTAATCTTGGGGGGCCTATAAAATCTCGTTACATTAACATTGAAGTACGCCTCGAAGGTTTAGCAGGCGATTTTGAGAAGGTTTTAGAAATGAACGAACATCGTATTCGTGATAAGGCTTTGTCCATCATGGGAGGGTATACCTACGAAGATGCTCAGTTGGATGGTTTCCAAGAACGTGTTCGTGTTGATTTAAAAAAGTCCTTTTCACAAGTTCTTAAAAAGTACAGAGATGGAGAGAGTGACCTTATCCGCAACATATATTTTACCCAATTTGTAGTTCAATAATTTTGTTTCTTCATTATGACTGATCCAGCGAATTTAGAAGACGAGAGTTTCAATTTAAACGAAATTGAATCTGGCTCATCTGGGTCTTCACTTTTTCTTCATGATGGTTCGAAAGTATCTGATCCTTCTGCCTTTAAGGTAAAGAAATATGACTTCACTAACCCGATTATTTTATCAGATGCCGACTTAGGTAGGTTGAAATCGAAGTGTGAGCAATTTGTTTACTATTTGTCTGGGCATCTTTCTATGTTTCTGCGTACTGAATTCAATCTTGAGCTTGATGATTTAGGTGCAGATTTATACAGCGCCTTCACCCAATCAGTCAAAACACCATCCTGCGTTACTTTGTTCAAAGTACAGGAACTTAATGGTGTTGGTCTTCTTGATGTTAATGCTCATCTCTCGGCAACTGTTGTAGATCGAATACTTGGAGGCAGAGGATCCACGAATCCGGAGGAGAGAGGTTTGACTGATATAGAAAAAGCTTTAGTGGAAGACTTCAATTTAATTATTCTTGAAGAGTGGTGTAAACAGTGGGAACCGACTAGAAAGCTTACACCCAACATAATTGGCACGGAAACAACTGGTAAGTTTTTGCAAACTTCGCCCCCAGATGCAATGATGCTCATTTTGTCGATGGAAGCATCATTTGGTGATGTTTCTGGACCTTTGCGAATTGCAGTTCCATATTACACTTTAGAACCTGTTCTAACGAAGCTTTTAGCCTCATCCGATAGTTCAGAACAAAGAAAAAAAACCTCAGCACTTAAGTGGCATGAAATTTACGATCATATCCCAGTACCTGTTTCTGCTGAGTGGGATGCTTTTGAACTTACCGTTCGAGATATGCTAAATTTAGAAGTAGGAGATGTTGTTGAATTGAACCCTACTTTGATTGGGAACACTAGACTTAGGATTGAAGACAGAACTTGTTTCATTGGTGAAGTTGGCATTGAGGCGGATCAGGTTGCTTTTCAAGTTAACGAATGTACAAGTGATGGACTAAATCTAATTAGCAAAGCTCATGGATAGTAATAAAATGGATATTGTAATGGATGTAAAAGTCCAAGTCACCGTTCAGTTGGGAACTGCTCAACTTCCGATGAAGGAAATTGTAGAATTAAGCCCAGGTGCTCAAATACAACTCAAACAAAACGCTAAAGATCCAGTCAGTCTTCTTGTAAATGGTAAATTAGTTGCCTTAGGAGAAGTGATTGTTGTCGATGACCGGTTTGGGCTCAAAATTACTGAAATCGTAGACTCTATGTCGTAACGAGAGCTTTTCCGCTCCGCTCGGGATATTAAACTGCACGAGCTGCCACATCGTTATTAATCTATGGGATTACAAAATTTGGCCGAATGTGTAGCTACAGCTTCTTCACATCCTGTTTCTCCTGATTGGTCTAGCCTAACATTGAGAAGTCTTGGTTTTTTATTGTTGTTAGGGTTGGTTGCTTATGGAGTTTCTCGAATAGGTAAGAGATCTTTCAATAACTCGATAAATACTTCTAAAAAAGAAGGAAAAGTCTTTGTTTCTGATTCTCGCCCTTTGGGTAACCGTCAGTTTTTAGTGGTTGCTGAATATGGGGATCAAAAGCATTTATTGGGAGTAAGCCCAGGTAAAATCGAACATTTAGCGAAGTTGGAGGGTTCATCCGACAATGAGCAATCAGAAAGGTCAATCCAATCCGCATGAATTTTTATCCTATTAAGAAATTGCTTTTTGTATTGGCTGTGATTGCCTTCTTGGTCGTTCCTAATGTCTCCTTGGATGCACAGACTTCTGGCACTGGGGCTCCTGGTTTAAGAATTGATGTATCAGGTGCCAACGAGGATGGTGATTTTGGTCTAGCAATACAACTTGTTATTGCAATGACTATACTGACCCTAGGTCCTTCAGTTATAATGATGATGACATGTTTCACTAGGATCGTGATTGTTCTAGGATTTGTCAGAAATGCAATTGGAGTAAATGCCGCACCATCGAGTCAAATCATAATCGGACTTGCATTGTTTTTGACCTTTTTTGTAATGGGTCCAGTTTGGAATAAAATTTATGATGATGCTGTAACTCCTTACATGGAAAAATCAATGAAATCATCTGATGCGTTAATGGTTGCGACCGCTTACATGAAAGACTTCATGATGAATCAAACGCGTCAGGAAGATGCGCAATTCTTCTTGGAAATTTCTAGGCAAGGTGCAATGACACGTGACGAACTTCCTTTAAGTATAGTGGTTCCATCATTCATACTAAGCGAATTGAGAACAGCTTTTCAGATGGGTTTTCTTATTTTTATTCCTTTCATTATCGTTGATTTTATTGTTGCATCTTCACTTATGTCTATGGGCATGATGATGATGCCTCCTGTGGTTATTTCCATGCCATTTAAGTTGCTTCTATTTGTCCTAGTTGATGGGTGGTACCTTATTGTGCAATCTTTGGTTCAAAGCTTTAATATTTCCTAGCCCAAGCACTAACAATGACATTGGAACTAGCCGTAGATATAATGCGAAACCTTCTACAGACAGGTTTACTCCTAGCCATACCAATTCTAGGCACAGCGACCGTCGTTGGGCTTTTAGTAAGCTTTGTTCAATCTATTACAAGTTTGCAGGAACAAACACTTACATTCGTGCCCAAATTAATTTGTGTGTCATTGGCGATAGTAATTGCTTCTAATTTTATACTCAAAACGATGACCGATTTTTGTATTTCGATGTTTAATCTGATCCCAACTATGGCTCAGTGACCATTGAGGCGGGAGAAATCGTTGTTTGGGTCCTTGTCTTACTCAGAACAGGAGCTTTTTTTCTAGGTATCCCTCTATTTGCAGGTAAGTTGATTCCTGTTCGTGTGAGAATGGCATTCGGGCTTATTCTTTCACTACTGGTTAACCCAATTGTACCGGCCGACATATCCTTAGCGAAGCATTTTGCTGGAGCTATTCTGCTCGCAATGAATGAGGTTTGCGTTGGTTTGATGCTTGCGATGATGGTAAGGATGGTTTTCTTCGCAGTAGAATTAGCGGGCTTTCTTATCTCTTATGAAATTGGGTTGATGGCTAGTAACAGTGTCAATCCACTTTTGGGTTCAACTGATGCCACCTTGACGAGTTTATTTTATTATTTCAGCCTTCTGATCTTTTTTGTTGCTGGGGTTCATTTAGATGTGATGCGAGGCTTTGTTCTAAGCTTTGAAATTTTGCCAATTGGCGAATTTTTGCTGCGAGCTAATCCAATGGTTGAATATGTGAGAGAAGTGGGGAATGTATTCGTTTTGGGAGTTTTGATGGCTGCACCTTTTATCGCCCTCAATTTCATCGTTAATATTTCATTTGCTGTTTTAGGAAAAGCAGTCCCCAAAATGAATGTTTTTATCACAAGTTTCTCGGTTCGAATTATTTGTGGACTTGTTTTATTAGTTTCCTGCCTTTTGCTTATTTCCTCCTACATCCTTGAGCATTCTCGTCGCTCGGTTGAAGTGATGTTGGATATTATTCAATCTTAGTATTGTAAAGTGGCTGATGTAGATAAAAGTTCTAAAACCGAACCTCCAACTGAGAAAAAGCTTTCAGAGGCTAGGTCACGTGGGCAATTTGCAAAAGCACCAGAAATTGGCATGACTACAACCCTTATCGTGGGTACATTCATCATTTTCACTTGGGGTCCTGAGAAGGCTGGTGATTTGTTGATTTTCACCAGAAGTATTTTCGAAAACATTGACTCGATAACAGCCACACAAGAAGGAGTGGGGCACACACTTACCCAGTCTTATTTTTCAATGGCTCTTATTGTTCTCCCGCTAATGGTGGGTTGTTTTTTTGCGTCACTTATTGCGGAGGGTTTGCAGACGGGTTTCAGGTTTACTCCGAAAGCTGCAGAGCCAAAACTTAGCAAAATAAATCCACTGAAGGGAGCTCAGCGAATTTTTGGTCTAAAGGCCTTGAAGGCATTCTTGATTGATTTCTTAAAATTTTTGGCAATTGGAAGTGTGGTTTGGTTTACCATTTTACTTTTTTTGGATGACCCTATTTTTTACGCGCCTATCCCCGTTCAGTACATACCTTCATTTATTCTTAAGTTATTGTTGGTTATGTTTCTAATTCTTATTCTTTTGATGAGTGTTATTGCTGTCATTAATTTCATAATTAAGAAAAAAGAAAATGATGATGAGATGAAAATGACCAAGCAAGAGGTCAAAGAAGAACGGAAGAGTAAAGAAGTTTCAAGTGAAGTTAAATCTGCTCAGCGAAAAAAAGCTATGGAGCTAGTAATGGGACAAAACCTGCAAGATGTGTCGACTGCAGATGTCGTTGTTACAAACCCGACTCACTTTGCTGTGGCACTTAGATATGAAAAAGGCATGGATAATGCTCCAGTGGTTGTAGCGAAAGGAGAAGATCTAGTGGCCAGAAGAATTAAATCGATAGCAATTGAATACGAGGTACCCATGGTTGAGAACAAACCTGTGGCTCGTTTGCTATATTCTATTGGCACAGTTGGGATGGCTATCCCGCTCGAACTTTATCAGGTTGTTGCAGAGATACTTGCACAAGTATATCAAACTCATTCTTATTACTTTCACCGTCTTAAAGCACGGCGATTGTTAACTAGGAGTAAATCCTCAGTTTCCTTCACATGAGTGACCTAAGATCGGCCTTTTTAAATCTCCTATCTAGGTTCAAGGGGAACTCGGATCTTGGCTTCATTTTTGGATTATTTGGGGCAGTTTTCTTACTAGTTGTTCCTATTCACAAAGATTTTCTGAGTATTTTACTGGTGTTAAGTATTGCAGTTTCTTTACTCATATTGCTCACGGTTATCTATGTTAAAGAACCGCCTGAGTTTTCTGTGTTCCCTACCATATTGCTTGCTGTTACCCTTTACCGACTTGGTTTAAATGTAGCATCTACTCGTTTGATTCTTTTAGACGCTGATGCTGGATCTGTAATCAAGTCATTTGGGACTTTTGTTGTAGGCGGTAATTATGTGGTTGGTGCAGTCATCTTCCTCATTCTCGTTATCATCAATTTCGTTGTAATTACTAAGGGAGCTGGTCGTATTGCTGAGGTTACAGCCAGATTTACCCTGGATGCGATGCCTGGTAAGCAAATGTCAATCGATGCTGAGATGAATGCAGGAATAATCACTGAAGCCGAAGCTCTTTACAGACGAGAAAAAATACAAAAAGATGCTGATTTTTACGGATCGATGGATGGTGCAAGTAAATTCGTACGAGGCGATGCCATTGCGGGAATAATTATTACGGTCGTTAATGTAATTGGAGGTATCCTTATTGGTTATTTTCAACGGGACATGGAAATTACAACCGCCCTTCAAACCTACACCATGCTCTCGATTGGTGACGGTCTTGTTTCGCAGATTCCAGCCATCATAATTTCAATTGCCGCTGGTATATTGGTAACACGCTCTTCTGATGAGGCGAATTTGGGTGAATTTGTAGGTAGGCAGCTAACAATCTACCCTCGTGCTATCGCAATATCTGGTGCTCTTTTGCTCTTATTTTCACTCTTTTTGTCAGAAACATTTTGGCCCTTCTTTACACTGTCATTGATCTGTTTTGCCTCGGCATACTATTTGTCCCGCAAGGAATCCAGTGATCTTAGGATGGAAGAAATTAGTGATTCATCTAGTGGGCATGCTACGAACCCAAAGGGGGCTGAAGCTTCGGGTGAATCATCAGTGGCAGGAAATAATGCAAGTCCATCCGGCCAGCTCTCTCCCATGGAGCAAGCTATTGAACAAGAGGTGTTTGGTATGGAAATGGGGTATGGCTTGCTCGTTTTGGCTGATAAAGCCAAAGGTGGTGATCTATTAGAGAGAATTACCGGGGCACGTACTAACTTTGCAAGTGAGATGGGGATGTTACTCCCTACCATCGGTGTCCGAGATAATATCGAGCTTGAGCCAAACGAATACAGGTTTTTGCTGAGAGGAAAAGAAATCGTTCGTGCAACTTTAGTCCCTGACAGATTGCTTGCCATGAATATGGGAGATGCTGATGACAGTAAACTCAATGGAATTGAAACCATCGAACCAGTTTTTGGTATCAAAGCCTTTTGGATTCCTCAAAGTGATAAGAGAATGGCTGAAGTTGAAGGTTTCACAGTTGTTGATCCAGCCTCCGTTTTGGTTACTCATTTATCAGACTCATTAAAAAGATTCGCCTACCTAATCTTGGAGCGAGAAGGCACTCAGAGACTGCTTGATTTAATCAAAGACAAGAATCCAACTCTTGTCAGTGAATTATTGCCTGATTTGGTTAATGTGGGAATCATTCAAAGGACCCTGCAAAATCTTTTAAGGGAGAAAGTCTCGATCAAGAATCTTACACTTATTTTGGAAACGATCGCCGATATGGCCCCTGTCACCAAAACGCCAGACGATTTATCTGAGCAAGCCCGTAAAAGGCTTGGGATGTACTTCGTTAAGGAACTTGAGTCAGACTCAAACAAGCTTACTGCTCTAACTTTCGAGCCTAAACTTGAGCAATCCTTACTGCAGAGAGTCAAACGCAGTCAATTTGATGTAGGAATGATCATGGACCCCGAGGTCACTCAGGGAATTTTAGCTGAGTTAGAACCAAAAATTGAAGAAATGTCCTCAGCTGGATTAACACCCGTCATTGTAACCACATCAGAGCTTAGATTGGCTTTCAGAAGATTTATGGAACCAAGTTACCCTCAACTTGTTGTTCTTGCTTATCAAGAAATACCTAGTGAAACATTCATCGAACCTTTTGGAGCAATAAGCCTTCCTCAATATTCTCTTCCTCAAGATATTACCGCCAATTTGAATATCGATGAGCAGAATACTTCTCAGTCTGATGTGCAAACTACTGAACTTGCAGTCTAAGTATTATTTATAATGGTTAACCAAGAAAAAGTAAGATCTCCCAAAAAATATCGTTTGGTTGTTCGTTCTGCTGAAGAGGCTGTTCGGTTGATTCGTGAAAAGCTTGGTGATAAAGCGAAAGTTACATCTGTTAGGCAAGTCGGTGGTGAGGGATTGAAAAGATTTATTTCTTCACCTAAGCTTGAGGTTATTGCTGAGGTTGAAGAAACAAATGAGAAAGATTCCACTCAGCAAATAGTTCAGAAACAGGACGATTTACCAGTAATCGAAAATGAGACTTCTGAGAACTCTACTGCAAAAGAAGTTGAAGCATTTAAGGCAAGCTTAAATCAGGAAACAAAGGTTGAACAAGAAGGCAATGATGGCAGTGCTGATATTGTAAGCCTGCTTACTAAGTCAGGTTTTGATTCCTCCCTTCTTGTCCGCTTAAAATCATGGATTGAGTGGAATGAAATTAGTCAACTGCCTCTCGCAGATGCCTTAAAAGGTATCACGAAGGGGTTAGCTGATCGCCTGGGGCAGAGGCCATCATCTGATCTTCAAAATAGCGTGGCACTCCTTGGTTCTCCAGGGGTAGGCAAAACAACTACCCTCTGCAAACTCCTTGCTCATGAGGTTTTCATCAACAAGAGGGTGCCCAATGTATTAAAACTAGAGAATGATATGCCAAACCCTGACGACGCACTCAGAATATTTTGTGAAGTTATTGGGGTTACTCTATTTAGGGAAATTGACCAATGTCCTGTAGCTACTGTCAACTCTCCCTTATTTATTGATGTCCCTGGACTCTCATTGTCTGATGTTGAGGAGTGGGAAGGAACAGCTAAAATCTTGGATAATAAAAATGTGTTATCCAGAATACTTGTTTTAAATGGTGCTTATGACTCACTCATTCTCCAAAAAACCCTTAATCTGGGAAGTCATGCTCGTTGCACTCATCTAGCTATCACTCATTTTGACGAGCTTTCTAATTGTACTAAGCTTTGGCCATTACTACTGGACTCTTCTTTACTCCCATTTTGTATTTGTAATGGCCAAAATGTAACTGGAGATGTTTCGAAAGGAGTGCTGAATCAACTAATCGCAAGAACTTTCCCCCAAGAACTTTACAATCGAGGACTCTATTCTTACCAGCGTGCTTAATTATGAATGATGACGCTAAATATTTATTTTTTATAAGCGGTTTCGTTGGCTTTCTCTTTTTTTACTTGATCTCCTTTTTATTGGATAAGGATTTGTTAGTTGCCTTGATCAAAGGTTCCCTCGGGTGTTTAGTCGTTGGTCTTTCTACTAGGTATATCTTGGGCTATGCATTAAAACATACAAGTCCAGTTTTGATTTCAGGTAGCAAAAATAATATAGCCAATGCAAAAGATTCAAATAATGGTTTCCATGATAAACAAACTTCGAAGGAGCAAACCTTGAGCGAATTAGCAGCGGCAACCAATGTTGAAGCGGTAAACAAAAATAATGTGGTTCCTGAAATCAAACTGAATCAATAATATTTATGCTCTCCAAAAAGCAAAAAGATATGAAGTCTGGATTGCAGGAAGCTGCAGGTCTCTACAGCAAGGCAATGAAAGATAAACAATCCAGGGACGCTTGGATTGAAAAATATCTTCCATTAGTAAAATCTATTGTTTCAAGAATGAGGCATCACTTTCCGGAGTCTTATGAAACAGAAGATATGTACGGAGTAGGGGTAAAGGCTCTTATACTAGCAGTTAATCGTTTTAACCCGTCTAAAGGGAAGTCTTTTGGTAATTATGCTAGCCTAAGAGTAAAAGGTTCCTTGCTAGACGAACTTAGAAAAATTGATTATTTACCTAGGGCTAATCGTGCAAAAGCTAAATCATTGCAGTCGACTATTTTATCGCTTGAGACAAGACTTCATAGACCACCAAGTGATAGCGAGGTCGCTAATGAATTGGGGCTTAGTAAAGTTGATTACAGAAATCTTCTCAAACAAACTCAACCAGTTACATTTATTCCTATTGATTCTGATTCTGGCTCTTCCACGAATGATGACAGCAAATTAAGTTTACATGAGACAATTTCTGACCCGACAGAAGTGACAGCTTTTGAATTTGTCGAAAAAAAGGAAAAGATTTTACATCTTCGTGAACGAATTAAAGAATTGCCTGAACAACATCAAAAAATTTTAATGCTTTATTATATTGAAGAATTAAGACTTTCTGAAATTGCTCATGCATTCAAATTATCAGAAGGTAGAATCAGTCAAATCATCTCTCATTCAATCCTTACATTGCGTGCCCACTTTCAATCTGTTATCTGAATAACCCTTTTAAGCTATGCTTCTCCTTGTTGGTATTGTAATTGTTTTCGTTTCATGCATCGGGGGTTTCACTGTTGCTGGTGGGAATCCTGTATCTCTTATTCATGCGGGAGAGATTATGATCATTTGTGGTATCGGTCTTGGTATTTTAGTGGTCTCTAGTCCAGCATCTGTACTCAATGCGCTTAAAACCGACTTAATTAAAGCTTTCAAGGGTGGGGTTGGTAATAGAGACAAGTTCATCGATTTATTAGTTTTACTCTATGAATTATTTATGCTCGGAAGAAGAAAGGGCACTCCAGCTTTAGATGAGCATGTTAGCGATCCCAACAACAGCTCTATTTTTACCAAATATCCCTCTTTTTTAAATGATGCCGGTTTGGTTGAATTTTTATGTAATTCTTTAAGACCAATTGTCGATGGAAGATGTAAACCTGGTGAGATCGGTGGTATCCTTTCCTCTGAATTAAGTAGTCGTGAATCTGAGGCAACTCGTTCGGTCAAAGCTATTGAAATGATTTCTGATGCGTTGCCTGGAGTGGGTATTGTAGCAGCCGTCCTTGGAATCATTAATACCATGTCAAACCTTGAAGACCCTGAGTCAGTTGGTTATAAAGTTGCTGCCGCACTAAGTGGAACATTTCTTGGAATCTTTCTTGCTTATGGCATCGGTGTTCCTATTGGAAGGTTAGTCTCCCTAAATCAAGCCCAAGAATTTCTATATTACAGAATTGTAGAAAGATCTGTCTCTGGATTCGCTACTGGACTATCTCCCATTATGGCAGTTGAGATTGGGAGACGATCATTAGATAAACAAATTCAGCCTACCGCCGATGAGTTAGAGGAACAATGTAAGGAAGCAGCCAAGGGTGCTTAGATTAGCCAAGGCTTATGGCTTACTCAAGTAATCTAAAACAAATGAGAAAATCTTTTGCTCATGGTGGAGCTTGGAAAGTTGCTTATGCAGATTTCGTAACTGGTATGATGTCACTTTTTTTAGTTTTATGGATTTTGTCCCAAGACGAGGAGGTGATCATTGCGACTACTAGATTTTTTAGAGATCCTTACAAAGCTGGTGTTCCTAAATCGACTCCCGTTGAGCAAAAAGATGCACGTCCAGGTAGTATGGTTGATCAAATTGTGGGTAGATCTGATACCACGATGCGTAATACCAACGACACAACATCAATTGACATTGATGTGTTACACAGAATTGCTCAGGACTGGTATAAAAGGTTAAAACTTCATGAAATTGACGACTCTATTATTCAGTTGGAGGTAACTTCCGATGGTTTAAAGGTCACTCTTTACCATGGAGATGACAAACCATTGTTCGATTCTGACTCTTCTCAGTTAACTAACCATGGTAGGAAAGTTATGCAAAGAATGTCTTGGCTTCTTGCCCAACATGTTTTGACATACCGTGTTGATTCTCATTCTATGGATCTTAGTGATCAAGTTTCGGACAGTGCCAAAGTCGAGTGGGAACTTTCGCTTTATCAAGCAATGGAAGTTACAAGAGCATTAGATCACTACTCCTCAGGAGAATTAGAAGGGAAACTTGAAAGAATGACTGGCCATGGTGCGACCAAACCAAATCGCTTTAGATTTCCCAACCGTAAGGATAAAAATCGCCGCGTCGAACTCAGTCTTGTATTGGACGTAAGTAAAGAAGACCTCGTTAGGTATCGCTAAGTAAAGCGGTATAGAATTTGCTAAGTTTGATATATGGAAAGTTATTTGTCAGGAAGGGGTAGTTCGTTTGAATCCCCAAAAGAAAAAGTGGGTTTTACCCCTTACCTTGATAGTAATTCTGATGAAGAAAATATTGAAATGAAAAAAGAATCTATCGAGTCTAAGGAGTATGAATCCGAGGTCATTTATGAAGAGAAAGATTGTCCTAAAGTGGAGGTTTTATCTACTGATGGTGTTCCTGCTAAAATTGTGATTCACCTCCAAGATGGTAAACTTTTAGAAATCAATTGTTTGTACTAATTTATTTTTTAAGTTTTAGCTAAGTATATTACATTTTGTGGTCCAATAGTAGTTTTAAATTACGACCAGTGTTTATTGTTAATTTGTAATTTCAAGTAAAGAATGTCCCGCAAACATTCTGCACTTTTTAGCTATCATCCAAGCAAGTCTTTGGTTCATAAAGTATTTTAACTTCAGGTATTAAATTACACTTAGGTTTCTACTCCTTCAGGAATTACCATATATGTAAATCTTTGTGGCATAATAGTTGCTTATCATCAATTCGTGAATTTATCTTTGTATGAAAATGCCTCTGCGCTACGGGGTCTTGAGCAGTATCAAAATGTAATTGCGAATAACATTGCCGCAAGTCATGTAGCAGGTTTCAAGAAAGTTGCTGTTTCGTTTGAGGCAGTTGAAGGCGGAGAAATCGCACGCTCAACCCACGATCGATTGCGACATGAAATGCCCGGTTCTTTTCCGGTCATGAAGAATCAAGTTGATTACTTAGAGGGAGAACTTCGGGAAACTTCCAACCCAATGGATATGGCCTTACGTGGTGATGGTTTTTTCGCACTCAAAAACGCAAATGGCGACTCTGTATATACTAGAGATGGTCAGTTTTACTTCAACTCGGAGGGTACGATGGTTAACAGCATGGGGCATGAGTTTTCCGACGCAACCGGTGGAACCATAAATGTTACACCAGGCCAAGGTGATGTAACCATAGATAAAGAGGGCCAAGTTTTTCAAATGGAACAATTGGTTGGTCAAGTTGGTGTTTTTTCTTTTGAAAATCCATTACTTGACTTGCAAAAAGTGGGTGGAGGGTTTGTTGCAAAAGAGCAGGGCGTCGAGCCTGAGGTTGCTGAACCAGAGAATTTTACTGTGCTACAGGGCTTTTTAGAGAATAGCAATGTTTCTGCTATTGAAGAAATGATTGGTTTAATTGAAGTGTCGAGAGCACACGAAGCGAATCAGAAAATGATACAAACATTTGACCAAAATATCGGAAAAGCAATCGGAACTCTTGGACAAACAACCTAACAATTACTTATGAACTTATCTCTTTATTCAGGTGCAACAGGAATGCAAGCCCAGCAACTTAATCTTAATGTTATTTCTAATAATATAGCCAATGTTAACACAACAGGTTACAAAAAAAACAAAATAGAATTCCAAGACCTTCTATACCAAAATCCAAGACAGTCAGGGGGGCAAACGGGTGCTGGAAATGTAATACCTACTGGAGTTGAAATGGGTAATGGTACTAAAGTTGTTTCAACCGCAAAGATTTTTACTCAAGGACAGCTTACCCAGACAAGTGAGAAATTAGATGTAGCAATTGATGGTGGAGGATTTTTCCAAGTCGAGAAACCTGATGGTACAGAGGCTTATACACGCGATGGTGCATTTAAAATTGGTCCAGATGGACAGGTTACCACTGCTGATGCTTTACCTCTTGCTGCTGGTCTGCAGATAGATCCTGAAGTAACAAATATTTTTATTTCCCCAACCGGAGAAGTCTCTGCTGAAACTGCGGATGGTACTCAGATTATTGGTCAACTGGAATTAGTTCGTTTCCCCAATCCTTCTGGACTTAAATCTCAGGGTGGAAATTTATACACAGAATCAGAAGCAAGTGGTCCTCCTGAAATTGGAGCTCCTGGGGAAAATGGATTTGGTGTTTTGCAACAAGGTTACTTGGAAATGTCTAATGTTAATGTAGTTGAAGAGATGGTAAATATGATCATCGCCCAAAGAGCTTATGAAGTGAATTCTAAGTCTATACAGACATCCGACGACATGCTTTCCAGGGTCAATCAGCTAAAGCGCTAAATTTATGAAATTTTGGTTGCTAGCATTTTCTTTTTTACCGCTTTATCTTACATCCGCGGGTGTTGAACGCTTTATTCAGCCAATGGCTTTGTCTTTTCAAAGTAACGACCAAATAAGACTCAAAAAATCTGCTCTATTTACAGATACACACTCGGTTAACCCTGTTCTCTCTTCCGCACAAGTTAAGGATTTCATTTCACTAGATCGGTCGATCTTGGAAGATAAATTAAGCGAACTCCTCAAGCATCGCTATCAAGTTGAAGGAAAAGTTCGGGTTTTCTTGGCTCGTGAATGGAGTCCCTTGAAGGTTGGTGGTAATTTCCAAATTAAAATTAGAGACTGCAACCCAGATCAACTCTGTGCTAACTCATATTCTCGCTTTAGCGTTTGGGACAGGGGGGTCAAGTTAGGTGACTTCTCAATGCCACTTAGAATTACTCACATCCAAGGAGTTCTTTTCTCAAAAGTACCACTTCAACGGGGGTCATTACCTAGAATGGGAAATTTTGAGATTCGTGAAGTTGATGTTTTAAAAAATCATGCAAATTCTGTTCCTGCATCAGCAAAGCTTTCTGGATTTCAAATTGATGCTAACGTCAAACCAGGCAACCCCCTTAAATGGAATTTATTATCAAAAACTACTCTTATTCAAAAAGGAGAAGTCGTTAATGTATTTGCATCTGGTAATGGTATTTATGTTACAATGAAAGGAGTGGCCTTGGAGGATGGAGTTCGTGATTCTATGGTTCGGATCAAGAATATTAGCTCACAAAAAGAATTTCGAGCTAAGGTGTTAGATGCTAACAGCGTTAAAGTGTATTTATGATTAGGTACGCAAGGTTCTTCATTCTTTGTGTATTCATAAGCACTCAGTCTTATGGTACATCTTTGTGGTTAAGGAGTTCTAGTGACCAGCGTGGTCTATTTGGCGGCAAAAGAGCTTTCCGGGTTGGAGATATAATCACGATTGATGTAGCCGAAAGCTCATCTCTTGCTGCATCTCAAAATTCTGTGCGGAATCGGAATTCTCAAATTGAAAATGCAGTTCAACAATTCCTTTTTGCAAATAGCAAACTTGGCACGCACAATGGAGAACTCCCAGCTACGCAAATCGAAACTAAAAGTAATAGTCAGGGTGGTGGATCAATTGCAAATACCCAAGATTTAAAAGGTCGACTTAGTGTTCTTGTGATCGATGTATTGCCCAATGGTGTTCTTGTACTCGAGGGTGCAAGGATGGTAACTTTTTCGGGAGAAAGTTATTACGCTGTTCTCAAAGGTATGGTGAGACAAGAAGACATCGGGTTCGGCTTTAAAGACGGATTACGCTATCGCAACATTGTTTCTTCTCAATACATTGCTGATGCTCAAGTAGAGTTTGTTTCTAAGGGTAGTTTAAATGACGCCCAGAAAGAATCTTGGTACCAGCGTCTTGCTTCTGTGATCAATCCATTTTGAGAAATTATTGATGAAGTTCCATACCAAGATTTTAGTCATATTACTAGCCTTTCACTGCTGCTGCTCCTTACATGGAGCAAGGATTAAAGACTTGACCGATGTTAAGGGGAGTCGAAGCAATCAACTCTACGGATATGGGATTGTAACTGGTTTGGCGGGTCAGGGTGATTCGCGTATTGAGTACACTGAATTAGGTATCTTAAACGCACTGGAAACTTTAGGTATCCGAGCTGATAAAGCAGATAAATCTCGTAACATTGCTGCAGTCATGGTTACAGCTGAAATTGGGGCATTTGCCAAAGAAGGTGCAAAAATAGATGTCACCGTTTCATCAATTGGAAATGCAGATTCTTTGCAAGGTGGAATATTATTACAAACGCCCCTAAGAGGTGCTGATGGAGTTGTTTATTCTGTGGCCCAAGGGTCTGTTTCAGTAGGCGGTCTATCTGCGGGTAATGCAGGTGGTAATGTCCAAGTCAATCACCCGACAGTAGGGGTCGTCACAAATGGTGGAACTGTTGAAAGAGAAATTCCCCTTAATATCGTCAAAAACAACGCTTTGGATCTTATTCTTCGTTCACCAGACAATCTAACAGCTGTCAAAATTGCAGAGGCTATCAACAACTATTATCCAAGTACTTCTATTGCTGAAGATGGAGGAGTTGTGAATGTACGCATTCCTTCATCATTCAATGGTCAAACAACTAATTTTATTGCGGCTATAGGAGGCATTGATGTTAAGCCTGATGTTCCTGCAAAAGTCATCGTAAACGAAAGAACTGGCACCATCGTCGCCACCCAAAATGTGAGAATTGCTCCTGTTGCGGTTAGTAGCAGCAATATTACTATTTTTCTTAATCCTACCACTGGTGTTAGTCAGCCTTTACCATTTTCTCAGGGTGCTACCACTCTGATGGAAGGTGAGAATGCTGAGCTTATTGAAGAGGTCGGAAGGTTTGAGCCATTAGATGAGCTCGATCCACCAGGTGCGACCACTGTAAACGAACTCGCCACTGCGTTAAATAAATTAGGTCTTACCACCCGTGAGATGTCATCTATCTTACAATCAATTAAAAACGCCGGTGCATTACAGGCCGAACTAATAATCAATTGATGGATACTCAAGGGATAGGTACTAAGTTTGTAGGAATGGATTCTTCCATGCTGATGGAAATGGTTCATTCAAAAAATGCTTCATCTGAGCAAAAAAACGCAGCAGTTAGTAAACAATTCGAATCTGTTCTGGTTAAACAATTTTTAAACGAGGCAATGAAGCCAATGTTTAAAGGTGTCTTCAATGAAGACAGTGAGGGGAAGAGGCTTTACCGACATTTTTTTACCGATGCTATTTCTGAAAGTATTGCCCAAGGGGGCGGTTTCGGAATTTCATCAATTTT
>Ga0181585_10001816_pt1 | contig 18855 bp, 17 predicted proteins | sample 071ome_29_FD_132469 | JGI IMG/M metagenome (GOLD analysis project Ga0181585, IMG submission 132469) | Coastal salt marsh microbial communities from the Groves Creek Marsh, Skidaway Island, Georgia - 071407BT metaG (megahit assembly) | ecosystem: Environmental > Aquatic > Marine > Intertidal... | reverse complement strand
GAGGCCGGAAGCAAGCGAACACAGTTCGTCAACGTCTCCGATGTCGCCCCCACCCTCTACGACCTTCTGGGGGTCACCCCACCTGACGTGTATCAGGGTGTACGTCAGTTGCCCGTGACCGGGCACTCATTCCGGTCAGTGCTGGACGATGCTGATGCTCCTGCCGCCAACACACTGCAGTACTTCGAACAGGGTGGAAGCCGAGCACTCGTCGCCGAACTCGATGGGGTCTGGTGGAAGGCGGTGACCAAGCACAACCCGGGAGACGACTTCGATACCGAGCCGTGGGAGCTCTATCGCATCAGCGAGGATCCGTCCGAACTACACGATCTCGCCGACGACGAACCCGACCATCTCGCCACCATGGTGGACCTCTGGTGGCAGGAAGCTGATCGCCACGGCGTGCTTCCCCTCGACGACCGGGGGATCCAACTTTTCGCCCCGCACCTCAGCGACCGCTCTCCGCATCGCCTCGACCGCCGCTACCTGTACCGGCCACCGATGAGTCCAGTGCCAGCACAGCCCTCAGCCGGTCTTGGTGGAAGGTCCTTCGACCTCACCGCTCGCGTCACCGTGACCGAGGGCGACGAGGGTGTCCTGTGGGCGACCGGAACCGAGAACTCTGGCTTCTCGCTCTTCGTCCAGCAGGGTCGACTGGTCGCTGACTACAACGCCTTCGACGACCACACTGTCGTCGAGTCCGACATCGAGATTCCGGCCGGCGAGGTCGAACTCGGCGTCCATCTCGAACGCGACAGCCGCAGGACCGGTTGGATCGAACTATCGATCAATGGTGAACCCTGCGGTCGCAGCACGATCGGGTTCTACATGAGCATGGTGTCGTCGGTCGGCTCCAGCCTCGGACAGGATCACGGATCAGCGGTGTCGCTGCGCTACGACGCACCGTTCGCCTTCACCGGCACCCTGCACGAGGTCGAGATCGTGCTGCCGCACAAGCGAAGCCGAACCGAAGCCGAGGCGGAGGCTGCGGCCGAAATGTCCCGCCAGTAGCCAAAGCCGGTCCGCAGCGACCCGGGGCCGACTGTGTCGCAGCGGTAGCGTCCGTTGGTGTGATCGCCCTCCACTCACTCTCGGCCGAGACCAACGAACGGCTCTTCGCCGCAGGCCTTGACCCGGTCGCCATCGTCGATCTCATCGAAGCTGCGCTGGCCGAGGATCTCGGTGACGGTATTGACGTCACCGCTGCGGCGACGATCCCCGAGGGTCAGCACTGTGCCGTGACGTTCGGCGCCCGAGGGGCCGGCGTGGTTGCGGGGCTCCCGGTCGCGGCCGCGGTCGTCGACATGGTGTGCGGACCCGACGGCTCGTTCGACTACCTGGCCGACGACGGTGACCGGGTCACGCCCGGCACTGCAGTGGCGCGGGTCCAGGCGCCGACCCGGGCGATGCTCACCGCCGAACGGACTGCACTCAACCTGCTGTGCCACCTGTCCGGGGTCGCCACCCTCACCCGCCGCTGGGCCGACCAACTCGGCGGCACCGCAGCGAAGGTCCGCGACACCCGCAAAACGCTCCCGGGGCTGCGGGCGTTGCAAAAGTACGCAGTCCGGTGCGGGGGCGGAACCAACCACCGGATGGGCCTGTTCGACATGGCGCTGGTGAAGGACAACCATGTCGCCGCGGCTGGCGGGATCGCCGAGGCCTACGCGGCCGTGATCGATCTCGAGGGGACCATGCCGGTCGAGATTGAGGTCGACGACCTCCCGTCGCTTCGGGTCGCGATCGACGCCGGTGCCGACGAGGTGCTGATCGACAACTTTTCCACCGACGACATGCGGGCCGCCGTCGCCCTGCGCGACGAGATCGCGCCCTCGGTTCGGCTCGAAGCCAGCGGTGGCCTCACCCTCGAACGCGCCGCCGAGGTCGCAGCGACGGGCGTGGACTTCATCGCGGTCGGCGAACTCACCCACTCGGTCCGGGTTCTTGATCTCGGGCTCGACTGGGAGGCCGTCAGCGCCACCTGAGAAGCAGGGCAGCCGGGGAGTCGGGTCAGATTGCCACTGCCGCCGATCGGTTGGTGATCGACCGAGCCAGGGCGAGGGCCGCCATCGCCGAACTCTTCGGATTGTCAGGCAACGGCGCATTATCGATCCGAACGTCCAGTTCGCCGAACGCGCCCGATGCCCGGAGCTCGTGTCGATTGGACGTCGCAGCCGGGTCGGCAACCAGCACGACCCGAGTGGCGTCAGGACCGACTCCGGCAAGAGCGGTGGTCATTGCGACATTGGCATTCTTCGGGAAGCGGGCCGCGGTCTCGGCTGCGGTGGCGTCGAGCAACACCGTCGGCTCGGTAAGCGCGTCGAGAACTCCGGGCAGATCGGCCGGTGTCCCCTTCCACGCGTTCGGAGGCTTCACGATGCGGTGCTCGACGGCATCGAGTCCGAGCTGTCGACCAGCCGCAAGGGCATCGACACCCGCAAGCGCACCCGGCTGAATCTGGATCGTCGAACCGTGTTCGCTGGCTACCTGGCGCAGGTCGGTCAACAGGCCCGGATCGGCGAACGCAGAGACCGACGACACAATCAGGTCAGCACCGAGCGCGAGCGCCGCCCGACCCCAGGAGGCCACACTCTCGCGGCTAGCCGCTTCAGCGACGACGTCGGGTTCCAACGCAGCGAGTTCGCCCGGATGGAAGAGCAACACAGCTGTGGCCGGGATGTCGTTGCGCTCGATGTCGGGCGATCGGACGGCGACACCGACAATCTCGACTGCACCGTCGGACTCTGCGACGAGACGAGCGGCGGTCCGGCCGATCGCACCCCACCCGACAAGCACGACTCGCAGGGGTTCACCCACGGTCAGCGACCGAGCCCGCAGGCCTCGAACGCCTGGCGAGTCATGGCCTTCTCGTCGTCGGTCAGCTCGAGCAGTGGCGCTCGGACCGTGCCACCGACCTGCCCGAGAAGTTCCTGCCAATACTTCTGGTGCGCATGCGGCTTCTCGGCGGGCCGGGTGCCCATGAGCGCCTCGCGAACCGGATCGAGCGACGCGCTGATGGCGCGGGCTTCATCGTGACGCCCGGCGAGCGCCGCTTCGGTGTAGTCGTGCATGCGTCGGTCGGTTGCGGTCTGGATGAGGAACGGGGGTGACGAGCAGAGGTAGAGCTTCCAGTCGAGTTCGATGATGTTGTCGAGCCACTCGGGTTCCGACGCAGTCGACACCTGGATGCGATCCGATGCCAGCCCCGACAACTCGGCGTACATCTCCCGCGGCACCGAGTACTTGATGGCAACGACGTTCTCGAGGTCGGCAAGTCGATTGCAGAGTTGCGGGGACATCAGGTAGCCGCTGTCAGGGTGGCTCCACAGGGCAATGCCGATGTCGACCGCGTCCGAGATCGTCCGGTAGTAGCCCATCAGCGTCTCGTCCTGAGCCTTGGTGAAGTGCAGGGCCGGAGCGTGCACCACGATGTAGTCGGCACCGCACGATTCAGCGTGCCGTGCGAGATCGAGCACGACATCGAGGTTCTGATCCGAGCACGACATGATCGTCTGCGCTGTGTCACCGCAGGCGTCGACCGCGAGATCGAAGACTCGCTTGCGTTCCTCGACCGTCATCGAGAAGCACTCGCCCTGCTTCCCGCCGATGAAGAGGCCCCGAATGCCGAGATCCTCGGTCCAGTGGCGGACGTTGTCGGCGAATCCGTCCTCGTCGATCCGACGTTGGTCGTCGAAGGGCATGAGGGCTGCGGCCCAGATGCCGGTCATGGTTGCTCGGGCGTGTTCTTTGGCCCGGTCACGGGTGTACTTCACGCGCCATTCCTCCTGGTTCGCCTCAAACGATCTCGATGCTGTGGGACACGTTCTTCACCACCATGTAATGGTGCAGTCCCTCGGTGCCGCCTTCACGGCCGTATCCGCTCGACTTCATCCCGCCGAAGGGGGTCTCCGGTAGCGACGCCTCCAGCGTGTTGATGGAGAGATTGCCGGCTTCGACCCGCTCGACCATCTCGTCCACATAGTCGGCCCGATTGGTGAAGCCGTAGGCGGCAAGCCCGTACGGGACCGAGTTGGCCCGGTCGATCGCCTCATCAAGATCCGAGACCGGGTTGACGATGGCGACCGGCCCGAACGGCTCCTCCTGCATGATGCGAGCGTGGTCGGGAACGTCGGCAAGCACGGTCGGCTCGAAGAAGTAGCCGACATCACCGATCCGGCGGCCCCCCGTCGTCACGGTGGCTCCTGCGGCAGCGGCATCATCAACGAGTTCTTGCATCGCAGCGAGACGCCGTCCATTGGCGAGCGGGCCCATCTCTACCCTGTCGGCGAATCCATCACCCACAACCGTCGCTGCGCTCCTCGCGGTGATGCCATCGAGGAACCGTTCATAGACCTGTTCGTGGACAAAGAAGCGGGTGGGCGAGGTGCAGACCTGACCGGCGTTCCGCATGGCTCTGATCGCCGAACTGATGGCGGCGGCGTCGACATCGGTGTCCTCGCACACGATGACCGGGGCGTGACCGCCGAGTTCCATCAGCACGGGGGTCATGTGCTCTGAGGCGAGGCCGGTGAGATGGCGGCCGACACCGGTCGAGCCGGTGAACGCAACGAGACGGGTCCGTTCGTCGGGGATCAGGTGGCCGGAGATATCGGCGGGCACACCGAACACGAGGTTGAGCACACCGGCAGGAAGGCCGGCGTCCTCGAACGCCTTGGCGATGTGGATTGCGCCGGCCGGGGTCTCCTCCGAGGCTTTGAGCACGATGGAGCATCCTGAGGCGAGCGCGCCAGCGACCTTGCGAGCGGGCTGGCTCATCGGGAAGTTCCAGGGCGCGAACGCTGCCACCGGTCCAATCGGCTGATGGTGCACGACGTACTTCACACCGGGCGCCGACGGGATGACCCGCCCGTAGGTGCGGGTCGCCTCACCGGCGTCCCACTCGAAAAACTCGGCTCCGCGGATGACTTCGAGCCGGGCCTGCTGGAACGGCTTGCCGTGTTCGAGGGTGATCGAGTGGGCGATCTCGTCCTGACGTTCCCGCATCAGGGCAGCGGCGTGCCGGATGAGGTCAGCCCGGTCGCGGGGCGGGGTCTGGCGCCAGATGGCGAAGCCGGCTTCGGCTGCGGTGAGTGCATCGTCGAGGTCGGTGGTCGTGGCGATGGGCAGGCGACCGATCTCTGCCTCGGTCGAGGGGTTCACAACGGGCAGCGTCTCGGCCGCACCTCGCCACTCGCCTCCAACAAAGAGACGGAGTTCGGGATACGCAACGTTGGGTGGTGTCGACACGGTCACTCCTAGAACGCGGTTCGGATCGCCCAGAGATCCGGGAAAGCAGGACGGAACAGGGTGGTGGCGAGATACGCCGCGCCATCAGATCCGCCGGTGCCAGGCTTGGTACCGATCGTGCGGCGGACCATCATCACGTGGCGGTAACGCCACTCTTGGAGCCCCTCGTCGAGGTCGGTGAGGGTCTCGCAGAGGTTGGCGAAGCCTTCGTCGTCGTAGGCAGCGATGATCGCCGCCTGCACGGTCAAATCGCCGGTGATCGGCTGCTCGACGTCGCGGTGCAGGGCATCGTCACCGACCTCATAGCCAGCCCGATCCAACACGCCGAGAAAGGCGTCCCACAGGGTGGGAGCTGCATGTCGCCGTTCGAGCCGGATGGCGTCATCGTCATCGAACCAGTCGGTCCGGACACGGTCTTTCACCCCAAGCAGGAACTCGAGCTCACGGAACTGCGCCGATTGGAACCCGCTGGCGTTGGCGAGGAAATCCCGGAAGCTGGCGAACTCGGCCGGCGTCATCGTCTCGAGGATGTCGACCTGGCCCACAAGGGTCTTCAGGATCTTCAGCACTCGCTTCAGGTGGTGACGAGCGGCACCGAGCTGGTCTGTCTCGAGCAGCCCGACGATGGCGTCGAGCTCGTGAAGGAGCTGCTTGAACCAGAGCTCGTAGACCTGATGGATGATGATGAAGAGGGTCTCGTCATGCTCCGGCGCACCGGTTTCGGCATCGACCGACCGGCACTGTTGGAGCGACAGCAGCTCCGGAATCTTGAGGTAGCTGCCGTAGGTGAGCTCGTTGGAATCGGATGCTGAGGTCATGAGATGGAAAGGGCGTCAGGGTCGGCAAGCGGATCGAGGTCGGGTAGCAGCGGAAGCGCCTGCACGAGCGCATCGACATCGACGGTCTCATCAGCCAACGCCGTCGCAATGAGCTCGGCCTGCCGCTGGGCCCGAGCCCGAGCCTCGGCGTACGGCATAGTCGAGAACATGACCATGTTGTAGCGAGGGCTCAAGCGGGTCGGGTGACGCTGTTCCAGCTCGAGCGCCAGCGTCCGGTGGGCCACATAGTCAGGGTCGACCACTCCCGCCCGCATCTCGACATAGTTGTCGAGCGCCATTGCGGCGATCGCGTCGGCGTCGGGCTTGCGCTCGATCTCGTAGGCGGCAAAGGCGGCGGCGAGATCATCGGGTGACGCTCGAAGGTGACGGTCAAGCGCCCGAACCGACTCCATCGCTGCGTTCATACCCTGGCCGTGGAAGGGCACGATCGCGTGCGCAGCATCGCCGACCACGACAGCTCGACCATCGTGGCTCCACCCCGTGCCGCGCAGCGAGGCAAGCGCGCCGGTTGGGTTCGTGAAGAACTGGTCGGTCAGGTCGGGCACCATCGCGGTGAACCCGGCGAAGTGCTCGGCGAAGAACGCGTCGACTGCGGCGGGCTCGCGCAGGTCTTCGAAGGTCGCCGTCGGGGCGAACAAGGTGACGGTGAAGTCACCTTCGGGGTTTGCCAGCGCGATCAGCATGAACTGGCCGCGAGGCCAGATGTGGAGTGCGTTGGGGTCGATCAGGAAGCCACCGTTGGGATCGGGCGGCAAGGTCAGTTCCTTGTAGCTGTGGTCGAGCGGCTCGACCTCGAAGGATCCGCTCCCGCTCGCTTCGAGAGCGGCGCGAACCTTCGAGCCAGCGCCGTCAGCACCGAAGACGACGTCGAACGTCTCCCTGCGGCCATCGTCGAAGACCAAGACGGACTCCTCGAGTTCGACCGAGCGCAGTCGGGTCTCGAACTCGAACCTCACCCGACCCGTTGCCTCGGCCGCATCGAGCAGGATCGCGTTGAGATCCGTTCGCGAAACCGAATGGATGACCTCGTGCGGTTTGGAGCCGTAGGGCTGCAGCTCCGGCGTTCCGTCATCGACGGCGTGCACCATCCGGCCCCGCATTGGGATGGTGATGGCATCAACCCGGTCGATCACGCCGACATCGATCAGCGGCACGATTCCTCGGGTGGCGAGGGCGAGATTGATGGAGCGGCCGGCGTCGATGTCGACTCGTCGGAGATCAGGCCGACCCTCGTAGACAACAACGTCGTGCCCTTGCCGGGCGAGATAGATCGCCAGCAGCGAACCGGCTGGGCCCGCGCCGATCACCGAGAACCGGGCGCTCATGCCACGACCTCATCGAGGATTTCAACAAAGCGATCGATATCGGTGAACGAGTTGTACAGCGGCACCGGCGCAGCCCGGATGACATCGGGTTCACGCCAATCACACAGCACTCGCGCCGCTTCCAGTGCCTCAAAAACCTCGCGCCCGTTGCCGGCGACAACGCGAAGGGCGAACTGACACCCGCGCTCCTCCATCGCCTTCGGCGAGATGTTCTCGACCCGACCATGCAAGGTCTCGGTGAGTCGGCGGTCGAGGTACCGGATCTGCCGTTCGCTTTTGGCCCGCAGCGCGGTCATCCCGCCCGCCTTCTCAAACAGGTCAAGCGAGGCGCGGAGCGCAGCAAGAGAGAGGACGGGCGCGTTGGAGAGTTGCCACGACTCGACCGTCGGTATTGGCTCAAACTCGGTCGCCATCTCGAAGCGAGTCGACGGGTTGGTGCCCCACCAGCCGAGAAACTTCGGCAGGCTCTGATCGTTGACATGGCGCTCGTGGACGTACGCGCCAGCGACTCCCCCGGGACCGCTGTTGAGGTACTTGTACGTGCACCAGGCTGCGAAGTCGACTCCCCAGCGTGAGAGCTCGAGTTCGACATTGCCGATTGCATGGGCGAGATCGAACCCGACGATCGCGCCGGCGGCGTGGCCGGCGGTCACGATGTCGGCCATCGGCATGACCTGGCCGGTGTAGTACTGCACACCCGGCAGCATCACGACGGCGAGTTCGTCACCGAGGTCGGCGATCGTGTCGAGAATGTCCTCCCGGCGCAGCGTCTCTTCGCCTGGCCGCGGATCGAGCGTCACCAGCGATGTTGCCGGGTCGAATCCCCGCTGCCGGATCTGGGATTCGGCCGCAAAGTGATCGGATGGAAACGCGTGTCCCTCAATCAGGATCTTGTGCCGCTGGGGCGTGGGTTGATAGAAGCTCACGAGCAGAAGATGCAGGTTGACGGTGAGCCCGTTCATCGCAACGACTTCGGTGCGATGGGCACCAACGAGGGTTGCCAACTGATCCGTGACGAGTTCGTGGTAATCCTTCCAGCCGAGTCGGCCGGTGAAGTGGCCCTCGACACCCAGCGCAGCCCAGCGATCAAACTCGATCGAGACATAGTCGCGGGCAGCCCGTGGAAGTGCTCCGAGCGAGTTTCCGACGAGGTACACGCCATCTGGAATGTCGAACTCGTCGCGCAGGGACGCAAGCGGGTCGGCTGCGTCGAGCTCGGCCGCCGTCGCCGTGAGTGGATCGGTCACAGCCGACCGGCCTTGCCCGGGTGAACCGCACCACAGTTCGGGCAGGTGCGGGCCTGCAGATCAGATTCGAAGGCCGCGAACAGGGGCGGAAGATCTTCATCGATGTGCTCGACCTGGACCTCTACCCGGTGAACGCGGTGATGGCACTCGAAGCACATCCATTCGAAGGCATCAAGCTCGCCAGCTGGCCGCTGATACTCGACCACGAGCCCGACCGACTCGGGGTCGGGGCGCTGAGGTGAATGGCGGACATTCGGGGGCAGCAGGTAGATCTCCCCTTCCCGAATCGGCATGGGATACGCCTCGACGCCCTCATCCGGCCAGATCCACAAGATCATGTCCCCCGTGACCTGGTAGAAGAACTCCTCGCGCGGATCAAGGTGAAAGTCGTTCCGCTCGTTGCCGCCGCCCACGACCATGATGATCATGTCGGCGTCTCGGAACACCTGCTTGTTGGCGACCGGAGGTCGCAGCTGGTCACGGTGCTCATCGATCCATGCCTGGAAGCCGAACGGTCGGCGAGCCAGCGGATCAGCAGGGTCCCAGTCGGTGGGCACGGTCATGCTTGGGCTCCTTCGAGGGACGAGATCAGTCGGCGAAGCGGTTCGACGAGGCCATCGAGACTGCCAAGATCGGCGAGCGCGGCCGACTCCAGTCGACGGGCTTCGCTAATGAGGCGACGGGTCAGCGCGCCACCTTCTTCGGTAACGGCAACGATGCGTTGTCGACGATCGGTCGCACCGGCGGTTCGGGTGACGAGGCCCCTCGCTTCAAGGCGCCGGACGGCGTGGGTGACGGTCGGCTGGGGGCTGAGGGCGGCCTCGGTCAGGTCGAGAACCGACAGCGGGCCGAGTTCTTCGAGGACGGCCAACACCCGCCACTCCGATCGGGCGACACCACACTCGGTGAGCGTGGCGTAGAAGGCCGCCGAGAGGGTCTGGTCGGCGCGGCGGAGCAGGTACGGCAGGTAGTCGTCGAGAAAGCCGGTTCCGTGCGCCATCGCACGATAATACATTCAGATGAATACGAACGGCAAGCGCGCTGCGTCCAGACCCCATCGAAGTCAGTCGTCGTCAGGGGTCAAACACGATCACGCCGCGGCCCACGCCTCCGGTCAACATGGCGTCACACGCCTCATTGATCTCGTCGAGGCGATAGCGCTCGGTAACGAGTTGATCGATCGGGAGTCGTCCCTCGAGATACAACTCGGCGTACCGAACGAAGTCCCGCGCCGTGTCAGCCGACCCGAAGATCGAGCCGGTAAGGGTTTTCTCCTGGCGGATGAACTCGGCCGCTTCAACCGGGAACGTCGTACCTCCAGCGGGAATCCCAACCAAGACCGCCATGCCGGCGGGAGCGAGCGCGTCGAGCAGCGCCGTCTCGATGGAAGCGAGCCCGACGGCGTCGAACACCACATCGACGCCCCGGCCGCCAGTCGCATCGCGAATCGCCTCCACTGCGTCGGCCGGATCCTGGCACGCGGCGAAGTGGGTGGCGCCGAACCCTCGAGCCAGATGCTCCTTTGACGGGTTCTGGTCAACGACGACGATGGAAGCCGCCCCCGCCAGCACCGACCCCATCACGACCGATAGGCCGACCCCGCCCGCACCGAAGACCGCCACGCTCATTCCCGGTCGCACTTTGGCCTTGTTCAGCACGGCGCCGACACCAGTCGTTACCCCGCAGCCGATCAGGGCGGAGACGTCGAAAGGAAGGTCCGGCATGCGAACACAACTGAAGGCGGGCACGACCGAATGCGTCGCCCACGTCGAGATCGCCGCCAGATGAAAGACCTCATTGCCCACTGCGTCCGCCATGCGCCGGGTGCCGTCCGGCATCAACCCCGCCCAGAGATTGGCAAGGTGGGTCTGGCAGAGATGCGGCATCCCTCGCTGACACTCCACGCAGGAACCACACGAAGGGATCCAACTGAGCGCCACATGATCACCAACCGAGAGGCCGGTCACGTCAGGCCCCACTTCGCGCACGACACCGGCACCCTCGTGCCCAAGCACGGCTGGCAGGTCGATCGGTGAGTCGCCGGTGACACAGTGCCAGTCGCTGTGACAGACCCCCGAGGCCTTCATCTCGATCAGGACTTCACCGGCGCGAGGCGGGGCGAGCTCAAGCGTCTCGATCACGAGCGGGCTGTTGACCGCGCGAAGGACGGCGGCATCGATCTCCACGGCGACGGAGTGTAGAAGGCCCCGACGAACGGATTGCCAAACACTGAACAGCCGTCCAGTATTTGGCTCATGAGCGACAGCCGGACCCGGATGCAACGCACGAAGGGCTACGACCCCGAGCCGTTCGACGTTCCGCCACTCTTCCGATCGCCTCCGCAGCCAGGACCCATGCTCAGCTGGCTCATCACCCGGTTTCTTTGGCCCCAATCGCTTCTCTGGATCGGCATCGCCTGGCTGACCTGGCGGTTTGCCACACCCGACCTCGACCGGTTCGCGAGTCTCTCGATCGACGACGTTGGGGTGCTCTGGGCCCGCAACGCGCTCCTGATGGCCCTCGTGATCGGTGGGCAGCACTGGTGGCTCCACATCCGGCGCGCGCAGGGCACCGACTTCAAGTACGAGCGCCGCTGGCTCGCCAAGGGCCGTACCAGCTTCCTGTTCAACAACCAGACACGCGACAACGTCTTCTGGAGTGTGGTGAGCGGCGGACTCGTCACCGCAACCTTCGAAGCGGTCCTGTTCCGGCTCTACGCAGCCGAGTCGATCCCCGAACTCAGCGCCGGCTGGGCCATTGCCCTCATGACCCTTGCGGTGTTCTGGCTCGACAGCGCCCACTTCTACGCCGTGCACCGCCTGCTCCACATCGACCCGCTGTACAAGTGGTTCCACGCCCTACACCACCGCAATGTGAATACCGGCCCCTGGTCGGGCATCTCAATGCACCCAGTCGAGCACCTCCTCTATTTCTCGTTCCCCTTCGTCTTCCTCGTCATCCCCGGCTCACCCTTCCTGATCACGTTCAGCCTCGTGTACCTGATCCTGGCGCCGTCACCATCGCACTCGGGCTTCGATCGCTATCGAGTCGGCTCGACTGACATCGCCGGCGGCGACTACTTCCACAACCTTCATCACCGGTACTTCGAGGTGAACTACGGCACAATCCTGCTCCCCCTCGATCACTGGTTCGGCACGTTCCACGACGGCTCGGTTGAGGCCCACGAACAGATGAAGTCGCGTCGGCGTCAGGGCACCGAGGCCGTCGACTGACAGACTGCGAGGGTGAGCACCGAGGAACGCCGCGCCGACTTCTCCGCCCGAATCCGAACCCGCGAGTTCACCCTCGCCCCGGGTGTCTTCGACATGGTGTCGGCGCGCCTCGCCGACACCGCCGGGTTCGACGCGCTGTACATGAGCGGATACGGCATCGCCGCGTCACACCTTGGCCTCCCCGACGCTGGGCTGTCGTCGTTTGCTGACCTGCATGATCGAGCCAGGACAATCGCAGCAGGGACCGACACGCCGTTGATCGCGGATGCCGACACCGGGTTCGGTGGCCTGCTCAATGTCCGTCACACCGTCCAGGCCTACGAAGCGGCCGGGGTCGCCGCGATCCAACTCGAAGATCAGGAGTTCCCGAAGAAATGCGGCCACGCCCACGGGCGACGGGTCGTACCGACTGCCGACATGGTCCGCAAGGTCGAGGTCGCCGTAGACAGCCGGCGCAACGACGATGTCCTGATCATCGCCCGCACCGACGCCCGCAGTTCACTTGGTCTCGACGAGGCGATCGCTCGTGGTCGCGCCTATGCCGACGCCGGTGCCGACGTGATCTTCGTGGAATCACCCGAGACCGAGGCCGAATTCGGACACATCGCCGACCAGATCGACGCACCGTTGGTCGCCAACATGGTCGAAGGTGGCTACTCCCCCCTGTTGAGTGCTGACCGACTGACCGAACTCGGCTTCACCATCGGCCTGTTTCCCGTCAGTGGCCTGGCAGCAGCAGCAGCAGCTCTGGCATCGGTCTACACCACGCTCCGGACCACGGGTGCCAGTCCGGGACCAGGCGAGCACCTGCTCCCGATCCCTGAACTCCATGCGCTCATGGGAATGAACGAGGTGAACGCCTTCGATGAGCGCTGGGCGGACTGAGCCTCACTTCGCCTCCGACCAGCGGTCGACCACACTGACATCGGCCACGAACCGCACGTCAGGTTGCGCTGACCAATAGTGCGCAGCCTCCTGCACCGTGGCTTCGACCATCGAAGCGACTTCGTCGATCCGGTCGATCGGTGCATGCACAAGCAACTCGTCGTGGAGGCACAGCACAACCTCAGCCCCGAGCGGTCGACCTCTCCGCCGGACCGTGATCGCCCAGACCTTGAAAAACTCTGCTGCGGCACCCTGGATCACTGCGTTTCGGGCGAACCGACCCCGAGCGGCGGCAGCTGACACCGCTTGATCCAGGTCGCCGTCGGTTGACGGGTCGACCCACATGCGAATTCGACGCCCACCCGTCGTGACCACGTCGTGGCCGAGCCGACCTGCTTCAGCTGCGTCCGCCAGCAGCCCCATGGCGATGGGATAGCGCTTCTCCAAGCCAGCGAGGGCGCCCGCCGACTCGCCGGTCGTGGCGCCATACATGGCGCCGAGCACGGCCACCTTTGCGATGTCGCGCGTCACCCCCAGCGTTCGGGCGATCGGCAGGTACAGGTCGTCCTGCTGGGTCGCATCGATCATCCCCGGGTCACCCGAAACCGCAGCGAGCACGCGTGGTTCGATCTGGCCGAGATCGGCCCGCACGATCCGGTGGCCGGGTTCGGCGGCGACGATCGGCCGCATCACCGCCGGCAGGTTGTGGAGACCAGCCGACGCAGTCATCCGCCCGGCGGCTCCATCCGACGACGACCAGCCACCACGAAGCCGCCCACCCTCGACGTGTTCGTCGAGCCACCGCCAGCCGTAGGTCGTGGCGATCCGCTCCGCTTTCCGCCACCGCAGCAGGGCGTCGATGAGTGGCTCGGTGTCCCGCATCGACTCGAGGCGCCACGCACGGGTATCGGGCAACTCGTACCCCTGTCGACGAAGCATCTTGTTGACCTCGGCCGGGTTGCGGAGGTTGATCTCCTGACGAGGCTCGAGTTCGGCGAAGACGATCTCGTCGCGCTCGACCCGACGGTGATCCTCGTCGAGCGCCGTGCGAGGCCGGGCACCGGCCGCCTCGGTGATCAATCGTTCCGCCTGGGCCTCGTCAATCGGCAGGCCCGACCTCGTCATCTCTGCACACAGCAGATCCGCCGCTGATTCTGACCGAGCCGTTGAGTGAGCTCGCGCCGGCTCCGGGCACCGCTCAAGTTCCGCAGCCTGGCGACGCTGAGCAACCACGGCCAGCGCAGCCCACGCAGCGAGCCGATCCGGTGACATCGCAAAGCCACCATCGATCCACTCCGGGCGCAGGTGCCCGTCGGGCCGGACCGGCTCGTTTCGATCACCCTCGTCGACCGACGCGTCGAGCAGCCCGAGCTGCCCCATCGTCGGCACGTCGTCGACCGCAAGGCCGTGCAGAGTCGCCCAGACCGTGCCCAGCGGCGCTTTCCAGGTGCCGTGCAAGAGACGATGCACCGTCTGGATATCCCAACACCGGTCGATCGCACCACCGGCCTCGGCGATGAGGTCGCTCGTCTCGCGCCCCCACCACACCCACCGCGCCTCGCTGCCGTCATGGACAGCAGCAAGTACGGCCGCCGGGTCTTCGGTCGCAACCGCCCAGCGCTCATCACCGCAGGCAAACCCGATACCGACACCCGTCGCCAACGCAACGCCGACCAGGTCGTTGCGAGAGAATTTTGGGATGGAGTTGCTCACACCGTTGTGGCCGGCTCCGGCCGACCAGCGGCAGGGTTTCCTTGCGACCCGACGACGAACACGACCCCACCCACGGCAACAAGCACGCCGCTGACAACGAGCGCAGCCGACAGCGACGTCGCCTCCGCAAGGAGACCGAGCAAGGGCGGCGCAGCGAGAAAGCCGACATCCCCTGCCGATCGATACAGCGCAACGGCAAGCCCGCGCTTGCCCGGCGGCGCGATGTCGGCAACATAGGCGGCCGGTGCCGGGCCTGCGGTACCAGTGCCGAGCGACATGACAACATTGCCAAGGACGAAGCCAACAGGTGTGACGATCAACCCGCCGAGGACTGCGCCGAGTCCAGCGACGACGCCGGAGAACCCGATGACGAACCGGCGGCTGATGCGATCTGCGGCCCATGCCGCCGGCATCAGGGTGAAGAGGGTCATCGCACCGGTAACGGTGAAGACAATGCCGATCTCCGCCGGACCCCACCCGAGCGCATCATCGGCGTGCAGCGGCATCAGGGTGCCGCGGGTCCCAGCGCGAGTCATGAAGATGGTCGCCGAGGCAAGCGCGACCAACAGGAACGGTCGACTCAGGGCAAAAGCTCGAGTGCTCATGGGCTCACCGTCGGACTCAGCGTCCTCTGCGATCGCCTGGTCGCGAGTCTCAGGGAGCCGGATCGCGGCGTAGATGGCCGTGACGATGGCCATCACCCCGACGACGTAGAACGGCATGGACAGTCCGTACCGGTCACCCACCAGACCGCCGACGCCCGGCCCGAGCGCGAAGCCCACCGTCAGCGCCCACTGGTTGATCGCCACGTAGCGGGTGCGCTGCTCCGGAGGCGCGATATCGATCAGGTAGATCATTGCGCCCGACATGTAGAACGCCGACCCGGCACCGGCGACGAACCGCCACACGAGCAGTTCGCCGATCGAATCCGACAGGCCGGATCCGATCATGCCGACCGACGTGATGACCGGCCCGCCGACCAGCAGGATCCGGCGACCGAACCGATCAGCGATGATCCCGGCGGGAACGTTCACGATCAGGCGAGCCAGGGCGAACACCGTGAGGGTCAGCCCGACCGCAGCTGCGCTCACCCCAAAGTCCTTGGCGTACAGCGGGATCACCGGTGACACCACGCCCTGGCCGGCCATCACGAGAAAGGTGGCGCCGCACAGGATGATCAATTCCTCCGACGCACGGAGGCGGCGCAGCACGGCGGTCACCCCTTGTTGCTAGCCGCTCGTTCGCCGGGGCGCGCATTCTGTGCCACAACTACGCTGCACGCACAACAACCTTGGAGGACAGCACAGCATGAGCGGACCTGGAGACATCTGGAACCTTGCGGCCCAGAAATGGAACGACACGATCGCTCACGTCGGTGATGACGACTGGGACACAGCAACGACCTGCGACGGCTGGACCGTTCGTGACCTTGTCGACCACGCAATGCATTGGCAGGGCCTGGGTGGCGGCGCGCTCGGTGCCGGCACCACCCCAGGTCAGGACTGGGCCGAGGTCCAGCCGGCCATGGCCGCCGCACTCCAGGACCCCGCCAACTTCGAAGGCACGGTCGAGCAGTTCGGGGGCATGCCCCGGCAAGCAGTTGCCGGGCTCGTGATCACCGACCTGCTCGTCCATTCGTGGGACCTCGCCCGCTCCATCGGCGCCGACGAGACCCTTCCGGCCGAGGCAGTGACCTCTGCCTTCATGGGGTTGCAACGGGTGCCCGAGGCGACCCTGCGAAGCAAGACCATGTTTGGCCCGGCGGTCGAGGTTCCAGAAGATGCCTCGGAGCAGGACAAGCTGATTGCGTTCGTCGGCCGTCAGCCCTAACCGGTCTTCGCCCGACCGGCGAACCCGAAGAGTTTCCCGGCCACCTTACGAATCTGGATCTCCTCGGTTCCCTCAGTGATCCGGTAGCGGCGGTGGTGGCGATAGATGTGCTCGAACGGATACGCGCGGCCGTACCCGTACCCGCCACACGCCTGCATCGCTTGATCGGCCGCATCGCAACAGAAGCGGTTGCCGCGGTAGTTGCACATCGCAACCCGGTCGGTGATCTCCAGATGGTCAATGCCCTGATCCATCTCCCACGCCGTCTTCCAAATCAACGCTCGGATCATCTCGGCGTCGGTGTACAGCTCCGCGAGCGGGAACTGGATCGCCTGGTTCGAGGCAAGCGGCTTGCCGAACACGGTGCGGTTCGTGACGTGCTCCACGGCGACATCAATGCAGTGGAGACCTGCGCCGAGTGACGAAGCAGCCTGGCGAATCCGGTTCTCGTGGATGAACAGTTGGGCGGTCTGCAGGCCTCGCCCCTCCTCGCCGAGGATGTCGTCGTTGCTGACTCGAACGTCGGTGAGCCGCACATGGGCGTGATCGGTCGGCATGTTGAACGTCCACATGAAGTCCTCCACACCGAATCCGGGGGTGTCGACGGGGACGATGAAACAAGTGATGCCATGCCCCTCGCCTGGGCTGCCGGAGGTCCGAGCGAAGATGAAGTCATGGGTGGCGTGGTGGAGCCCCGTGTTCCAGTACTTCTCTCCATTGAGGACCCATTCGTCGCCGTCCCGCACGGCGGTGGTCTCCATCCAGGTGGCGTCCGAGCCGTGCAGTGGTTCGGTCAGACCGAACCCAATGCGGGCCTCACCGGCAAGCATCTTCGGGATCCATGCCTCCTGCTGGGCCGGTGAACCGTACGTCTCCATCATCAGGACGGTCGGGAAGTTGCCGATGATCGATGATTCGTTCTGGAGATCATTGTGGAGTCCGAGGCCCCGTCGGGCGAGGTGCTCGCGAACGATCGCCATTGCCAGGTTCGAGCCGTCTCGACCACCAAAGCGGGCCGGGAGTTGGTAACGCAGCAGGCCAGCAGCATCCGCCTCGCGACGCATCCGCCCGAGAAGCGCCTCCCACTCAGCGTTGGGGAGGCCGTCGCGATCCCAATCGGTGCGGCTGTCTTCGCGCCGATGATCAAAGAAGCGGATGTTGTCGTCCTCCGCCTCGATTGGTTCGATCACGTCAGCGATGAACGTGTCGCACTCATCGAGCAGGGCCTGGATGTCCGCTGGAATCGAGAAGTCCATGCGTCGACCGTAGATCCCCGACTGTCGACGTGCATCGGGCGACACACCAGACCTCCGCCGTTCAAGCATCGCCGGCGCCTGGTTGAGGCGGAAAGGCCGACCTGACCGTCTCGACCGGCCCTCCCCGTCACTAGGCTTGGGTCGCCCCCGTAGCCAAGCTGGTTACGGCAGCGGACTTTTAATCCGAAGATCGTGGGTTCGAGTCCCACCGGGGGCACTACCTCTTCGCTCGGCGAAGCCGTCGGGCGGCAGGAGTGGGTCGGCGAGGGCCACCTTCCTGACCCGGCCCACCCGCTCGTGATCGGGACTCGCAGCACCCCCTGACGCGACCGCGCGCAACCCGCGTCCTACCATCGTGGCGTGAATCCGCGCTCGCTCATCGTCATGCTCGTCACGCTGATCGTGATTCTGTCGGCTGCCCTCTTCGTGATGACCTGGGGCGACGATGGGGACCAGGAAGACGTCGCCACGGCCACCACCACCACCACCACGAGCCTCGCCCCGGTCACCACGTCAACGGCGGCACCCACCACCCTTGCGCCGACCACGACGACGACGATCCCAGTCGAGTGCGGCACCGAGGGTGCGGCCAGCGACGGGTCGACGACGACCAGCACGACCGAGGCGCCGACCGAGGACGAGAGCACGGATGCCAGCAGCGACACGACGACATCGCTTTCGCCCACCCTCGGCCCGAACGACTCGGTATCGACCGTTGGGTTCGGCGAAGTCGACTTCGGAATGACAGTGCGCCAGGCCGAGACGGCGGCTGGCACCCGGATGATTCCATGCGGGCCGATCGGCGCCTGCTACCGGGTCATCCCGGAGGTCGCCCCCGAAGGCATCAGTTTCTTGGTCACCGATGGAACGATCGAGCGACTCGACGTCGTTGCGGGACGGGTGACGACGCGGTCCGGGGTCGGGATCGGAACCGAACAGGACCGCATCATCGAACTCTTCGGCGATCGAATCGAGACAGCGATCAACGACGATTCGAGCGTCGACCTCATCTTCGTCCCCCAGGACGAACAGGACGCCCAGTTCCGCGTGATCTTCACCGTCCGCGATGGGATCGTCGAGACATTCCGTTCGGGTCGACTCGCCCAGGTCACCGCGCCGAATCCCTGCGCTGAGGCAGCCTGACCCCGAACGCCGGCAGCGGGTGGGGCAAACAGCACGAGCCGTCCCCATCTGGGCGGTTCGTTCTGGTTCTCTGGTGCCGTGCGTCCAACTGCCTTGCGCCTTGTCATCGCCCTGTTCCTGCTCGCCTCGACGGCGTG
>Ga0181585_10001812_pt1 | contig 18876 bp, 17 predicted proteins | sample 071ome_29_FD_132469 | JGI IMG/M metagenome (GOLD analysis project Ga0181585, IMG submission 132469) | Coastal salt marsh microbial communities from the Groves Creek Marsh, Skidaway Island, Georgia - 071407BT metaG (megahit assembly) | ecosystem: Environmental > Aquatic > Marine > Intertidal... | reverse complement strand
CGTTCCAACACGCAATAATTTCACCTGGTTTATGAGCACAAGTCTTTGAGATACTGAAACAGTCGTTCTGTGACCCGTCTGTCACACGTCGCAAATAAACTGGTCCCTGGAGGACATCGACGAAATCACGACAATTTCCCTTGAATGCCTTATACTCGAGTTCCTTGACTCGTTTTGCTTGTGCAGCATCTCTCGATAATTTTTCTATCCTCTTTTGTTTTTGTTTTCTTTTAATGTCTTCTTGTTTGCTTCTTTCTATCATTTTTTCTAACTCCTTTATATCCTCTTCTGTGTTATTGTGTTCGGTAGACACTTCCTCTTCTTCTTCTTCTTCTTCTTCTTCTTCTTCTTCTTTTTCATCATCTGTTTCCTTGAGGACGGACTCTACCATTTCGTGGACCATATCATGCACTGAGTTGTTCACTTCATTTGGGGTTGTGGTTTCACTCATTGGGTTATATAAATTTATGTTTTTTTCGTAGTGTTTGTCGTGTTGATACATAATGAAATAAAGAAAAGAAAACCGGTACATTATTTTTTTTATTTGTCGCGATAAAGAAAAATCTTCCAATACCGGCGATTGAGAACCACAATATCAACCCATATGTAATTCAAACTCTTGTAGTACTCAATGATCCGCATTCTGAAATGCGACAATTTCAATAGTTGGTGTTTGTATATCCTCGGTTTAAAGGAGAGGATGTTGTTCTGCCCATGAGTATTCAGGTCTATGACGGGTTCCGAGGTGTTTTGTTGGTGACAGAGGGTTTGTAGTTGGTCCAATGAGAGACAACATTCCCTTATCAGATCTTCCTCTGCTTCCTGCATTGGAAAAACCGGTACACTGTTTTCCTTCTCTTCTGATTCAGTTTCCATGTTTCCGGAAAAAATGTTGGTCCTCTTTAATATATATATATATATATTCCGATAAAGGAAACGGGGTGTTTTTTCTCTCTCTGTCTCCATTATACCCGATACAAAAACCACAAATGAATACACCAGTGCATTCCGCTGGAATTGTCGTGGTTCGTGAGGGAACTGGTGGTAAACCTGAATTCTTGGTTCTCCAGAGCCGGTGGGGCCGGTACAGATGGTCGCCACCGAAGGGGGGGTTGAACTGTTTTGAGGCAGTAGTCAAATGCGCTTTTCGGGAACTATGGGAGGAAACTTCTTTATCAGAGGAAGATCTTCAGATGGTTGAGGGGTTCAAGGCCCTTGTGTGTTACGACATGGATAAACCGACCAAACGGATCCCAGACGGGAAGAAGCGGGTGAGTATGTTCCTGGGGATCCTTACGCAACCGAGCACAGAAATCAGGCTCTCGCGGGAACACCGGGCCTTTGATTGGATTTCGGTTGCCGATTTACCTCTTCTGGAACCCCACTGGTGTAAATGTCTTCAGGATTGTTCCACTGAGATTGAGCGTCTCCGTTTGTTGTAAACTTGTTCACACATATCAATAAACATTTCTTCCGTGAGGTCCATTTTTGCAATATTGCACACATTTGTAGTTAACTGAATGTTATCCTTGGTGTACCCCCCCTTTGGATCGATTCGGTCGAGTGAGGCGTTTGTTGGGTGCCGTGTGAACTGCCTTTTCCCCCTTTTATGAATGAAAGTCATCTCTTGTCCACTTAATGCACATTTCCCCTCTTGGTCGTCGTACAGTTGATGGAGATCCGATAGTTCCAGGTCGAAGGCGAATTTCTTTTTTTTCGATCTGTTTCTGCAATCGATGTACATGTGCCGGATGAAGTTTTCCCTGGGTTTGTCGTTGAATTTATCGTAGATACAATCGATGCAAGTCGACATGATCCCAATTTTCTTTGCGACCGCACTATAGAACGCATCGGTAGTTTTGTCCTTTCGGCAACTGATGCACCGCACCTTACCAGTTACCGACAAGATCTTGAGTTTATCATCAGAACTTTGGTTTTCTTTGTTCATTATTTGTTTGATGGTAGACCGCCGGGACATTGGATGGGGGTCGATGTTCACCCGTTTCCGTTTCTTTTCCCTGGTCTTCTCTTTCTCCTCTTGTTTTCGTTTCCTTGTGGCGTCCCGCTCCGCCTCAATGGATTCCTGGTAGAGTGATGCCATATTGCCACAGAGCTGGGACATATCTATGGTTCCAGTACCAACTGAGCAAGTTTGTATCGCGGCATATAGTGGATGTACATTGGACATCAGAGACGGACAAGAGACATATAATATATATAATATAATATATAATATCAATTATAAACACAGGATAAAAATAAATTAATGGTTATTTAATCAACAAGGGTATCACTTTCTCACCCTGTTTCTTACGCGTAGCGAGGTTGCCCACACACATTTTTTCTCTGGTGAAACCATACGCCCGCTGTACCCCACCCTCCCTTTTCAACCCAATTATGATTTCCTCTTGGTCGCCGTTCCTCACCAACTCCTTTGCGTCGAATACCAAAAGAGAATCGAAATCAGTCGTTTGTTTAACTGGGGTGACCGACAGCTTCAGTTTACCATAAAGTTGTTTCACTGTACTCGGCCTATTCGTTACTCGATGAACCAACAGCTTTCTGCCTTCCATGATAGACACCACACTTAAGTGATGATCAACAATCGTGGCCTTGCGGGCTTTCGTGACGTGGTCGAACACCAACCTCTCCGAGACATTGTTTCTGTGTCGACAATGGAAACACTTGAACACCGCATACCCCCGCCGAGGAATCATAACTGCATGAAAACAACAGGCCACGCATATCTTTTGTTTACATTGTGAACACGCAATCATCTCCGACTCCTCTACAGAACTAAGACAGATCCCACAAGTCTTCTTGTCAAAAGTGATAAGACAATTCAATCTTCTTTTCTTTGAAGTCGGGGATTCCACGTTGGAACTGGAATTGGAACTGGAATTGGAACTGGAGCTGGAATTGGTATTGGTGTTGGTGTTGGTGTTGGTGACCGGCGAAGTCAATGCCATGTTCGGGAGAGGAATGGTGGACCCACGTGTGGCGACCATTATAATTTCTTCATCGGAATCTGTGTCGGTTTGCACGTCTTCAGTCTCCACTCCAGTCTCCACTTCAGTCTCCACTTCGGTCTCCTCCACTTCAGTCGCTATCTCAGCACGAGACTCCAACTGAGTCACAATGTGGTTCACTGCGCTCTCTACTGTGCTATCCACTGACGCGGGGACCCTGGTTGTTAACAGTCGAGATGCTTGAATGATCGGCATTGGTAGTGGTTTGTTTTTTGGTTGTTGGTTGTTTTTTGTTTGTTATTTTTTGTTTGTTATTTTTTGTTTGTTATTTTTTGTTTGTTTAGGAGTTGACTTTTGATCTTTTTTTATCAAAAAAATACCCCCGATATTCACTCTTTACCCCCGAAATCGTCAAAACCATATGTTTCAATTTTGTCCCTTTTCGTCCTATTTGGTTAACACACTTAAGTAAATAAACACAGTTGATACCCATGAATTATTTGTTTTGTTGAATCATCTTTTACCCGCGCCTAACATCCTGTTGTGCCGCATGAATTGTTTTGTCACTTGGTTGGGGTTTTAGTGAGAAAGAAGCCCCAAATTCAGCCTCAGCTTTCTCCGTGTCGTCTTTACCAGTCAAAAGTTCAGTACTTGGTGGGGCCCCCATCCCAGTGTTACGCGTCGGTTTCCCCTGTGTTTGTTCAATGTGATCCGGGGTCACAAGTGTTTGGGGTTGTTGGATCGGTCTGTTCTGTGGGTGTGGAGCCACACCTTGGCCCGATTGGGCATGGATTTCCCTTTCCCTGTCCATTTTCTCCTTTTCGATTCCCTTTCGTGAGGTTTGCACTGGTTGTAGTTCAGGTGGGAGGGGTTTTTCTGGGGACTCTTCGTTTCGATTGTCTTGGCCGTACATGTTGGCATAGAAGCTATCTTCCTGGTTGCGATTGCTGGCGATTCGTCCGACGTCGTTATTGGTGATGTGATTATCAGAGTTGGTGGCTACTTGTGGCATCATGTTTTCGACGTACTGGTCGGTTCCGAAGGCGACTTCGTTCTCGGTGGTCGATTCCATCCATGGATGTGTTTTATCCATGGTATCGTATCCGGCGGGAGGAGGGTTCTTGAGATGCGACGTCTTGGCACCTGCTTGTGCCATCCTCGGGTCTCGGTACTTGTTTTTGCGGTTCATTTGCCCTGGTTGGGTGCTGACGCCATACATGGTATCCATGTCATTGAGTTGGGGACGGTGGTCCTCGTGGGCTGAGAGTGGATGGTAAGGATGGGCTTGGTGAAACTGGTCCGGGGCACCGCCTTCGAGTCGTCTCATGTATTCCGCAAACTCCCGTTCGTCCATGTTATACATGGCAGCAGTCCGCATGAGATCACCTTGTTGCAACCGTTGTCGGTTGGCGGGTGTGGGACCGTGTTTGTAGTCGTAATCCCCCCGTGGACCTTCGATGTTATTCATATCGACTCCCTGGGCTTGCATCCGTTGTAAGGTTGTGTTTTGTTGATCCAGATCTTTCGGGTACGGACTGGGGTCAGGTACACCCGTCGATTTCGGTGCGAAATATTGTCTTCGACTGGTATCCTGTCCGCCCCATGGTACCCTACTGTCCCTTGACCCGGAACCAGTACAATCAGCTGTAGCAGCAGCAGCAACACCGTGTTGTGCCTCCTTGGGGCAAGTTATCATCACATAGGCCGCAAGGCCCCATAATGCAATGATCATTCCGGTATGGAGGTTGGAGCCAGAGTATTTACCGTACTGTCGGTTCGTCATGACGATCCACCCACTCATGGCCACCAGACCAAGTGCCACTGGCATACACCACGATGCAGGAAGGGGGTTTTCCATTCCCGCGAGTTTCTCCGCTGCAACCGCCACGGACTTAACGGGACTTGTCGCCAGGTGTCCGGGTTTGGGGTTGTTGGTTTTCTTGCCAACGCCGACCGCCTGCCACCCCCCCTGTCTCGTAGGACGCGGTTGAACAAATGACGGTTTCTCTATTTTATTGGGTGCCGCAAAATAATCAGTTTTGCGTTTCTGGTCTAGCGGTACGTGTTGGTCCTCGAGACGCCCGGGAACAAATCCGGGGTTGTCGTCTCCACCACCACTAATAGTACCAGGAACAAACCCTGCCGCCTTCATTGTAGGTTCATGGGATTTCTGAAACGCGGTGGCGCTACTCGATGTCTTTACTGGTGTCAGTGGAGTAGTGGGTGCCGGTGGTTTGTTGTTCGTTGCCCCAAACCCCGTCGAACTCATGAAGCTGTTGCCAAGTGTGTCAAAATCAGTCATAAATGATAATAAATATTTGGTGTATTTTTTTTTTGGTAGTTTGTCGACAAAAAACAAACAAACTTATCTTATGTCTTCTTCATTTAAACGAAGACAAAGAAAAAAAATATACGTTGATTTATCTCTTTGACTAGTAGTAACATAAAAAAAACATAACAACAGAAACAATAACAAGGGGATCCCTTCTCCCTTGATTGTTTACTACCTACTAATATAGATAGATTGTCATGTCACCATATGATGGACAAGGATTGCACGGAGGGAAAATCAAACTCAAGTCAAGCAGACCACGACCGAAAAAGAAAAAAAAGAAAACCAAAAAGAAAACCGGAGATGACGACACTACGGCATTCGATATGCTAACAAATGGCAAGGTGAAAAACAACAAAACAACCAATAATCCCAATCCCCCCATATACCACCACCGAGGACGACGGGTCAGGACCACAACACCACCCATTGCACTACAACGCGCCCCAGATGAAATCAGCTCGTCTGGAGATGAGAGTCGGTCGTTCGTTGGTAGTTTCGACGAGAATAATTTGTCGTTCTCCGGTATGTCTTCGACGGGACAAGATGTGGCACTGGACGACTCCATGTCGATCTTCTCTGGCCCGTCTTCGGCCTCGGACTCGGACTCGGCTTCCTCCGTGAGTTCAGCGGAATCGGAATACAGTTCGGTTTCCAATAGAGACACCGGTATGACCAAGGAAGAGAAAGAAGCAGCCGAAAAAGCGGACCTCCTGGCGCGTTTTCATCTACTGAAAAGCAGAAATGTACATATCACAAAGAATTACACCCCAAGGAGTTCCTTATGGGAAATGAGGTTGGAGATGGGTCGTATCGAGCACGAACAGGATGTTGCCGAGGGGATCATTAATAACCGACGCGCCCTCATGATTGGTGTTGGTGCGTTCGAGAAACTGACCAACTCGTATGGACCCAGGTTTACCCGAGGACGGTTCGACCGGGTGGGGTATCATATCAAAAACAACATCAAGGAGTACGACGCGGCGTTTGAGAAAATGACAGAAGAGTATGGCGGGGTCATCAAGGCGCTAACGGGCGGCAACCCCCTCTTTGAGATCCTTTTCATCCTCGGGTTCCAGATTTGTTCGTATGGTATGTTCAACCGCGGAGGCGAGATGGCACGGGCGAACGACAAGATGACCGCCAACGAATTCAAGAAACGGTTCCCGGATGTAGTCAAACAAGCAGCACAAGAGTATGCTGCCGAACACAACATGGTCGCGGCAGCAGCACCCATGGCAACACCCATGGCAGCACCCGTGGCCTATGAACCACAACAACCATACAACCCACCCCCAACAATGCAAGCCCCATCAATCGACATGGACGCCTACATACAATCCGCGCCACCCGTCCCCACTGGTGTACCACCACCAGCAACCTATGAGACCCAGCGGCGCCAGCCAATCGAGGATCCTGTCCCTGCTCCTGCTCCTGCTCCTGCTCCTGCCCCTGTCCCTGCGATGATCAATACGGAAGACGACTCAGTGCTCCAATACACTACAAGCGAACCCCATGCTCCAAGTGATTACGATAACACAGTACTGACCCAAGAGGAAACAGACCGTTACTCAAAACAATTGGCAATGACAAAAGAGACACAGCAACAACTGTCTTACCCGGCCGAATACACCGGTGTACCACAATTACCCCAGTCCATCAGTACCCGTACCGGAGGACGCCGTCTCAAAATTATGACCCCCAAGGGCTCGGATATGATTCCCGTGTCAGACATCCCTTTACCAGAAGATGACGATTTCATCGACGAAGAAGAAGAGGAAGGTGATTTGGTCATTGATATAGTATAAATAAATAAATTTAAAAAGAGGAACAACAAAGGAGGTTTAGTGGTGTAACGCTATTATAGGCGGTTTGTGACACCGGATTTTCTACTTGTATGCTATCCTTAGAATCGAGTCTCTTTATATATTTTCAGCCGGCATACAAGTTACCCCCGATTTTTCAGCTAAGGATTACGTACAAGTTACCCCCGATTTTTTGTTTGGTCTGGAGACTGAAGATAAATGGGTTTCTTTTTGTTGTTTTAATCATATGTTAACCTAGTGTTGGTGATATTGTTGATTATTTTATTTTCAAGCATGGAGAAACAGCGTTCTTGACAGAACGGGCACTCGATGATATTGCGCCTGTAATTGATGTACATTTTATCGGTAATACATCGGATACACGCGGTTTCACAACAACAAGACACCATTGTGGCACGGTAGATTGTCCGTTGGCATATTTTACAGTCCAATACGGTCTGGTCTGGAATATGTATCTGTTTCCTTCTGTTTGGTCTCACGCTATAGTAACTGCTGTTGCTTCTACTGTTGCTTCTGCTGTTGCTTCTGCTGCTGCTATTGGTACTATAGTAACTGGTCCTAGATGGACTCCGGCTTCGACTCCGACTCCGACTCCGACTCCGACTTCGAGTTCGGCTTCGACTGGACCTCCGACTGGAACTCCGACTGGAACTCCGGACCCGACGATAAGATTTCCTTTCAATTGAGCGCCTCATAACCCCTATTATTGTTATGTTTTACCTGTGATATAACACAACAAAAAAAAGATAAACATTTTTTTCCATGACACCAAAAAAAAATATGTTTTATTATAATAATAGGAAAAAGAACACAGTTACACCAAAAAATGCATAAACCAGCGACTGTTGAATTCTTCGGTCCATCCCTATGGAAGACACTTCATAGTGTTGCTTGGACCTACGGAAACGACCCATCCCAACCGACCACCGATGAAAAGGCCGACGTCACACAGTTTTTCCAATTGATAGGCAAAGTACTCCCTTGTCCGTTGTGCCGCGAACATTACACGAGCTACCTGAAAACACACACCATCGCGGCCGACAACCGAGAGTCTCTTGTTCGTTGGGTATTTGATTTACACAACCATGTAAACACCAACAAGGAGAACCCAACACCGAAATTGACATGGGAAGAACACGAGCACGATTACACTGTCATGGAGCCCCATAAGTACTCGTCACAGAAAGCTTACCTGCGCTCCCTTGGGGATCCCCATTTCGGTCGCGAGATCAACATTGGTATTCACGAGAACGATACCATTGGGTGGAAAGATATCGTCATGGGTGTCTTGCTTGCGCTTGCTATATTGTGTCTTGGCTTCGCGATCAAATATTACTTTTTTGATAAGTCTTAAGTGGAAGTGCATGATAATCAATAATAAAACAAAACAAAACAACAAAATAAATTCCTTGCATTTATACCTGTATATCGAATATAATTACAAAGAAACAACATGTCATATAGACACTTTGTTGTGTTGTCCCCGATTGAGGAGAATACAGGGATATTTCTACAACTCTTGCACCAACTAGTACAAAGAGATGTCCTCTCTTCAATCAATATAAACTATAAACCAATCCATTGTTCCGATGACGACGAGTCGCTTCACTGGGAGGCGACGCTGACAATGAATATCACATCAACCGACGACCCTTTGGTTCGCCAATACTTCGGAACACCACAAGTGAACAAACGTCTGGCGAAACAAGAGGTTGTGCTTCGCGCATCACACGCAATCCCAATGCTAGTGAAACTATCCGATAAACCACTGACATACAAGGGCAAACATGTGGTATTATACAAAGATGGGGATTTCGAATTTTGTTAAAAGGGGGTTATCTTTAAGTCTTGGATCTTCAGTTTATCGTTACATACCCGGGGTCGTTTACCCCATCGTTCCCCTTTCTCAATTTGTTTCTTCAGTTTTTTCTTCTTCATTTGTGTTTCCTTTAGGCGTTCGTCTTCCCATATGTGAGCCATGACGAGCGCCAATTGTGGTTCCGACAGTTGGTCGATAACTGACATGCCCCAGCGGTTGTGGTGTGTCCGTTCAACCCAACGCACAGTGTAACCTTCGTCTTCCTCAGTCTTGGTTTCGTTATAGGGGATGACATGTCTCGCGGGGCTTTTTCCCGTAAGTTTCATGGTTTTTCCGTTGATTGGCGAAAGAAAAGGAAGAATATAGTTTATTCCCCATAAAAGATACAATACAAAGATATTATTATTTTAGGTTCCGAACTGAGAAAAAAAAGAGTCGGGTCTCACCAAATAAAAATATCGCGTAGTAGTAGTAAGATTAAAATAAGAGTTTGTGTTCCCCATAACCGAGAGACAACTATCAAGAATATCCAAACATAAAATGGCACACAATAACAGACAACAACAACAACAACAAAGACAACCCACTCGACCACCCCCTCCTGGAATAACACAAAGACCACCCCAAATGCGCGCAGCAGTGGGCCCGGCACCACCATCAATGCCAATCCCACGAGCAACGCCCCCGCCCCCTGGTGCACTCCGAAGTGCATCCCAGCGAATCACTGGCAGTGACCGACAGATCCGGGGATCGAGAGATCCATTGAACAAAGAAAACCAGACCGGGTCGAAATCGGGTGAAACACATAACTGTGCTCTTTCGGGCGTGAATCTCCTGGTCCTCGGTGTGCTTGCCGTGGTCGCATTCGCGGCGATTTTCGTACTACCACCCCAACTCAAGATCTTCTGGGTATCGATCATGGGATTGACCGTGTTGGCGACCATTTGTCTGGTACTCTATGCTACATTCATGGAATACAGCAAGGAACCGGGACACGAGGGATACGCCGAGTGGGCTGGGTTTGTGTTGTATGGTGTGATGGTGTTCTTCACTGCAGTAATGGTAGGTTTGCTCGTGTTCATGTCATGGGCATTGTACTCCCTCGGGAAAACAAAGACCAACGTCCTTGACCAATCGAATGATGAGAATGATGAATTCAATATTGATTCTATACCCTGAAACTGACACCCATAACCACAGAAATGGGAATTACATTTCTTCTTTATTGTCATTGTTGTTGTCGGTGTATCTATATATTTATATACAATGTAACACGGAAAAAAAAATACCAATACGGAACATTTTTTTTCTGTGAAATTCGTTGGATTCAATTTTGGTATATTAATTCATTTTACGTTTTTTCTGTTTTCCATTGTACCACATCAACAAAATATAAAACACGTAACCAACATGACCAAACAAACAACCACCGTAAACCCCCCGGTTACAGACATCTCGAGAACCCTTCGACCGGGGAGGGTTGTTTGTCGTGGGTGTAAAGATCAGGTCGACATGTGTTGCATGGTGGGATGGAATGGTCTTCCGTGTAAACATCGAACTCACGAGGAGTCGTGTGCTGCGTGTCTGTGGGCTCATAAGAAGGAATGTAACGAAATGAATCAAAAAAAAATATAAAATAGATGACAATAAAAAAATGTTAACTTAAGATAACACATTATACCATACACTTTTTTTCTGTTTTTTTGGTTTCATTTGTTGTGATTATGAAAATAAAGTATTTCAACCCATCAGAAATGAGGAAGAACCCTGTGATTCTTGTCATTGGAAAACGGGGGTCGGGAAAAAGTACTGTCGCCGAAACCATATGTTCCTATTTCGCCCATATCGAAGAGGGATTATGTATTTCTCCTACGGACCACTTTAGTGGGTTTTGGGCGAGACACATTCCACCCCTGTATATCCATGGAGAATACAACCCTGGGATCACGAAACGGTTATTAGATCACCAATACAATAAATGGAAAAAGTACAAACAAAAATGCAAGAAAAGAGGAAAGAAACCAAAACCAGGGAAAATCTCCCCGGCGTTTGCTATTTACGATGACGTTTCATTCGACAAGAGTTTCTTTCGCGATTTGATGACCAGGAAACTCCTCATGAATGGTCGGCATTTCGCAATGACCATTGTCATCACAGTACAGTACCTGATGGACATCACCGCCGATCTTCGAAACCAAATTGATTACGTCGTTGTAATGAAAGAGACCTCCCGGAACAACCGAGAAAAGTTACACCATTACTTTGCTGGGATGTTTCCGTCTTTGGTGTCGTTTGAAAAGACGTTGATGAAATGTACAGAGGATAGGGAATGCATGGTTATTGATAACACGGCCGGGTCGTATAACCCAGAAGATTGTGTGTATTTCTACAGGGCGACACCAAACAAGAGATTTAGAATGGGTTCCCGTTTGTTCTGGAAACATAGTAAGACGAACTACGATAGCGACGCAGAAGGTGAATATGAAGGGAATTCCAGGGGGGTCAGCGAACGCGACAAGAAAAAACTTGATGGTTTCCGTGTGGAAAAGGAGTATCCAGTTTATAAAAAAGACAAATCGAAGAAATATGCATCAGTCTACAGGGGTGGCAGTAAACCAAAGACGATACTGAAACGAAAACAAAAACAAAAAAAATGATGGTAGGAAAAAACATCGGAGCCAACGAAAAGAAGAAGAAGAAGAAGAAGGAGTAAAACAAAAAAAACAATAAATAGACTAAACAATGCATAAAGCCGTGCTTGTGGTTGGAATTGCTAGTATCAGCTTTGCGGCTGCGGTATTTCTTGACTCAACCTCTTCTCAGCCAGAGAAGAAGAAAGGGGGTAGAAAAGTAATTGCCCCGAAACCCATGGAAACTACAGTAAAACCAAGGGAAACAACAACAAAACAAGATGATGAGACCAAGGACCCCAAGGCCAAGGACCCCAAGGCCAAGGATTCCAAGAGACAACCGACTCCACTGGAAGACTACAGGAAACAACTGGCAGAGGAAAAAGAGAGGGAAAACCAACGCATAATCAAAGAATACAATGACAAACACGCATATCGAGGAGGTGATTCCAGGGGAGAACGACATTTGTATTTAAATCGACGAGCTTATGAAAAAGCCCGTCAGAAGGCACCGGTTGTGTCGTTAGATAACCGGGTCACAAAAAAGGGGAAGAGGATGAAAAAGAAGAGAAAGAGCAGGAAGACGAAGAAAAGAAAAGAAAAAGTAGAAGAGTCCTCCTATCCAATTAACAAGGAACCAAAGAACGTTGATATCAGGGAAGAGGAGTGGGAGGCAGAAGAACCCTTGTATTCAAATAGTCAATTTAGCGATTAATTTTTATGTTGATCATTTTTCTCTATTATGCATTAGCGGCAGCGTTAATTCTTGGATGTTTTTCTTCAATTTGTAGCACTAGTTTCTTTATCGATTGTAGGTGTTTCCTGAACCGGACAACATGGAGAATGTTGACCCTGCACTCGCGTTTTCCCCCTCGTGTTCTATAGTCAATGGCTTGTGAGTACGTAATGGTCACTTTCGGGTGTTGTTCGTTGGCGAAAATGAGGGCGTTACGGAAGGCACTCGTGTTACACTCAAACCCATGAAGGGCAGCAAAGGTGGCGTCGTCTGTCCATGGGTTGCCTTCTTTCTCTGCGTGCTTCACCATTGAGACAATTCGGTTCCCAGGGTATTTATCAAACAGTTGATCAATCGCCTGTATTTGTTCCGCTGGTGTGGGGATGCGGTCTATGTTGATTGTCTCAAGATTCCATGAAGCATACTTGTAGTCGTTCTGTCGTGTAAACGACGGCATCCCTATGTGGCTCAGAAGTGAGAGTATATGTGTCTCGATGTTGGGTTTCCCATAGAAATCAGACAACACCCGGGTACACTTGTTCTTCGTTCGTTTCGGTGGTGGCTCAGTTGTCGGCTCAGTCGTCGTCGGTTCCATTGTTGGTTCCATTGTTGGTTCCATTGTTGGTTCCGTGGTTCTTGTGATCATGTCGTTGTCTCTCAACCTCTTCTTATGTAGAACCGACATACTTCTTGGTTAAAAATGTAGGGAAAGTAAAAGTCTATGTCTGTAATTGTAACAAGGTGTGTGTTTATATGTGTTGTGGTTTTCACCTTTTGATTTTTGAATGGTTGAAAGATCAAATCGAGTAATCAAAATTCGAGGGTAAAAAAAACTTTCGCTGAAACCGAGGAAAAAGAGCAAGAGGCAAATCCGGGGGTAAAAAAATGGTCAAGCGCGTGCCCGAGGGGGGATCCTATAAGTTCCATCGGGTTGGAGGTGAGATGAATGTCTTTATTACATGTTTGTCACAGTATCAATGTAAGGACTTGGCACTCCATGAGGGGGTCACACATATTATGTCGTTGCCATGGGTACGTACATTCGATGAACCGGCGTATCCGTCTGTGTTTTATTATTACATCGGGACTCCTAATGTACGAACATGTGGCTCTGGACACAGGATTCTAAGTCACTTTAAGGAAGCGGCGGATTGGTTAGCATACACCGCAAGGGATATAAATAACAAGGTGTTGGTTTGTGATGACACGAATGGTAGATCGGCCGCTGCGTTTTGTACATTAGTGTTTCTCACGAGAAACCGTCACATGAAGTATTCGCTCGCGTTGACCCTCGTTGAGGGTTCCATTGGGAGTCATCTATACATTCCAACCTGGGTATTAAATATGTTCCAAAATGACGGATACCCGCCAGGATACAAACCCATATCAACGACAAGGAAACGGCGACGGGTTAAAAGGAGGCGCGAAGGGGGGTTGGTTTCCTTGAATTTTGACGGAACAAAACAAAGACAACAACAAGAAGAAGAAGAAGAAGATGATGATGATGATGATGATGATGATGATGAACAAGATGAAGACGAAGAAGGAGATGACGACACCCAAGAAGCCGACTACAGGAGTGTGAGCTCGCCCCAAATAAATTGAAAGAATAAAATGATCGCCAACAAATAAAAAAAAATCGGGGGTAAATTTTTTGGTCTCAACGGAACTAAAACGGTCCCAATTGAAGTTTGAATATTTTTTTTCCCACTTCTTATATATATATCATAACAAACTATCGACAAACATGTTTGTTTAACAGGGGGGGGTGATCGATATACACAATAAAAGAAATATTTCCACTTCCCCGCCTCTTATAAAAAACCATGATTCAACTCAGTGGATGGGAACTTGTTAATTTAGGGATTACGACGAACGAAAGAACAACCAAATGCCAATGTTGTGTATTGAAACTCTTTCCGTCACATATAGAAATGACCGATGCAAACGGAATACCATACACTGAGGTTATCAATATGCGCTGGTACAGAAACTGCAAGGGCAAATTCGAGGACTACTGGGAGAAAAGGATGTCAAACACAAGGATCGGAACCGACAAGAAACAAATTGGATTGTTCGCGAGTGACCAATGGAGGGAGTTGCGCCCCCATATAAATGATCCGGTCCGGGGACCATTGTTCATTGTAGCGCTACAGCAGGCCAGAATGACCAACAGTGAGAACCATATGCTTGAGGGCAAAGGGAATAAATTCGCGGTAGTTCGGAACCAATCCGATTTGTTTCGTTTGTATCGTACTCTTCCACCCGCGGACCGTTTTCTCCAGGAGGTGATTCTGTCGAATACACCACACAAGATCTGTATGGATATCGAGAAGGATTTGATCATGGGGAACGGTGGCACGGAGGCCTTGGAGGCCGAGATGCGTTTTCTCAAGAAGGGTTTGAATGAGATGTTCATTCCGTTTTTGTGTGACTTTTGTACGAACGAGATGGGTGTGTTGGTGCGACCCAGGGATTGTTTTGTAACGGACAGTTCGAAGGTGGACGTGAAGTTCTCGGTACATCTCGTGGTGACGACTCCGGAAGTGCATTACTTTCGGGATCGCGTGACAAGTTGGGTTGCAATGTGTGCCTTGGCGGCATTTTTCGATAACAAGACCAAGACGAGCCCGGAGTTTCACAGGTGGTTCTTTTACGTGGACGAGAAATCGGACCTGAAGACGACATGGGACTATGGGATCTACAATGGTGGGGCGCGTAATATGCGGTTGATTGGCGCCTGCAAGGCGAACAAACAGAGAAAATACAACCACTGGACGAAATCACGGGTGTTTGTGCCGGCGGATGGGCAACGGGGCGCTCCGTATCACAACTTTATTGCTTCGGCGTATGCTTATTCGGCAAAACGGGAGTTCCCGTTACCGGATAACGTTCGGTTTGCGGCGTATGCCTATTGTCACCATAAACAAGCGCAAATGCCGAGTTGGTTCAAGAACAGTCGGAATCTTTGCAATGCCATGAGATCGCATGGGCTCATCACAGAGAACGAAATCAGTTCACTAAATTTGCCGGTGGTTCGTCGTGCGACAAGTGGGTCTGGTAGTAGGTCTGGTAGTAGGTCTGGTAGTAGGTCCGGTGGTGGGTCCGGTGGTGGGGTCGCATCGGGACACATGGACGACACGCCGCGGTCGGTGAAACAAGCGTTACGAGAAATCACGGAACAGATCACGACGATGGGGCAAGAACAGGCTAGTCCGAATGGTGGGTCTGGGTCTGGGTCTGGGTCTGGTGCACCACGGTCAATCATAGACCTGGCGTCCCAGGACATGGCCCGGGTGCGAAACAACTACTATGATCGGGTCAGTGCGGTGCTTCGTCAGGCAGCCACCAAGTATCACCCAGGGAATCCCGTAACCATTACGATGTGTTACGATAACTTCAGGGTAGCGGAAGCTCGTTGTAATGCATGGATCGATGGTAACTCCGGGGCGGGACGACGGTGTTACTTTGGTTGCACTTCCGGGAGTCACCAGGTTTCGATTTCGTGTCGCGCTGATTTCCAGTTGAGTTACTACTGCTGGGGTTGTAACAAACGCGGAGTCCTGATGAAGACGCCAATCAAGGCGGGACATGTGCGCCCCAGGAACATGGCAACCGATCCCATTCCAGATGATTTCCAGAACGGAGTCATCGACTACAACACGGTTCCGATTCGCGAGGATGAGGGGGAGACGCCCCGCTTTATGCGCAAGATCCGACCTCTGGGGAACGGCACGTATCTTGGTGGGAAGTCGACAGTGATTCTCCATGGGAGGATGGGCACGGGGAAGACGGTTTCGACCAAGGCGTTATTGGATCGGGTCCGTCAGGAGAAACCGGAAGCTTCTATTGTGGCTATTTCGTTCCGGAAAATGTTGGCGGCGATGTTCGCCGACTCCTTTGAGTTGGATAACTACACGGACTCGAAAGAGCAATCCCTGTTTGACAACGCCGGGCTTGCGATCCAGTTGGAATCACTTGAGCGCCTGGGGAAACCACAAGAATCGAGTGACGAGGGGGTATTGAAGAAGAAGTTCCGTGTGAACCCAGATGTGATTGTCTTGGACGAGATTGAGTCCGTGTTGGCCCACTTGCGCTCCTCGACACTGAAGGAACAACTCATGAAAGTGTGGAACCTGTTCTTCAATATGGTCAGCAAATGCACCTGTTTGGTGGTGTGTGACGCTGACATTGGTCCACGGTCCTTCGAGTTTCTTCGGATGACGCGCAAGGTCCACGGCAGCATCCCGGGACTTCAGTACCACATCAATCACTACATTGCCATCCGTACTCGTTTCATTGATTATGCTGGTGTGTCCGAGTGGAAGGACGCTCTTCTTCGTATCCTGGTTCAGGATAAACGGGTCTTCTACTTCAGCAACAACAAGACCCATATGAGGACAATGGAGAGGTTTGTCCGCGAAACAATGGAGGAGTGGATGAAGGAACGGAGGGCGGCGTTGACGGCCCAGGCGGCTGTGGAGCGTCCAGGGGACAAGAAATATGTTATGGAGTTGATCAATCAGGACGAACTCCATTGTCTCTATGGGAAAATTCAAACGGAAATGCTCGTCATTGACGCCAACATCAGCGAGAGTGAAAAAAGGTTAGTTTTTGGTTTTTGTATATATTATTACGAAGTAAGGGCTCGATACTAACCAACATAATCATTTCATTTGGTTGTTCTTTTTCAGGAAATTAACGGATTGTAACACCGAATGGGCCAGGTATCGCCTGGTAATGGTCAGTCCTACTGTTGGAGCGGGGATTGACTTCAATATCCTCCATTTTCATACGGCGTTCGGCTACGCGACCCATGCCTCGTGCTGTGCTCGGTCCTTCAATCAAATGAGGGGGCGGGTCCGCGAAACGATCGACAAGGAGTGCCATTTGTTCATTCAGGACAACGCCGCACATGAGAAACTCGACGACGATGGTGTCCCAATTAAACCAGTCAAACCACTCGCGATTACAGTGGACGACGCTATCGATGAACTTCTTCGGTACCAAGGGGCGTACCTGAACACCGTCGACACCGTCATGGAGTACGCACCGGATGGTTCGCAGTACATGATCATGCAGAACAGCACCATTCCCCGGAGTTTGTTGATTATGTTGGCACACAGTGACGTGGAGACAAACCTCTCTGCGACCTGTTTTCGGGCCCAGTTGATCAAGTTGTTACAGAAGGGAGACCCGGATTTAGAATACCAGTTTCTGACGGAGATGGACTACAAGAAGAACCTGGAATTGGGCGTGAATCTCATTGGACAAGAGATGGAATTCAACGAAGCCCTGCGAGCCAACGTTTCAGTCCAACGCGAATTGGCGGCCGCAGATTTTCTTGACCTGGGACGCGCCGATATACGGGGCGAGGAGGGACTCCTGAGGCACGAACCGTCATTACATGCCACACTAAAGAAAAACGAGGTGAAACATTTCTATGGGGTTCAGGACGGAGTTTCTCCTGGGGCATACGAACACCTCCTCGGAATGGGGGGGAGTGTGTCCCAGATGGAACAAGTGTCCAACTTTGCATACATTTTATGTGTCGATGTCTTCTCGCAATTCCTTTCGGCCAAGGATAAAGGGGAACTACAGTCGGCATCCTTTATCCTCCTCGGTGATAACGGCCAAGAAACTCCACTCAACATACCACAGCGTAGGGCCCAAGAGGTTTGGGCGAGTCGACACATGTTCCGCATCTGGACCCAGAAGCTCATGTATGCCGCTGGGTTTGACATGGCCGGGGCAAAGGAGATAAACACCCCTCATACTGCAGGGCAACTGGTTCCTGGTAACAAGGGGATGGCGGCACATAAAGGATTGGGGGAGATGCGCCTGGGACAACAGGAGACACAGGATTGGCTGAACAAGAATTGCGACAACATCATGAAGAAGGTTGGGATCAAACCAAATATGGCGAATATGCCAAGCACCGGGGAAGAATGGGAGTGGAAACACGTTTGTGCGTTTGTGAAACAGTTCATTTCGAACATGTATGGACTCGACTGTGTCAAAGGCGAGACGAAGGTAAGCCCCAATGGGAAACGAAGGAGGGTGGCCAGGGGGTATTGTTGTAACCAAGTCCATACTGATGAGGATGGAAACAAGTTCCCCTGCAAGGGGTCGCTCGTCATGAAACCGAAATCCGGATCATTGCAGGGCATGTTGTCGTTGGTACATAGTCATCTGCATAACCCAGCCAACAACGAACCATCGGAAGCGAGTGTCAGGGAAATCGCCAAGCGCACAGTCAACAAGATCATCACCGACAACGGATTCAAACAGATCCTACAAGATTTCGTTGAAGCGCCGGTTCCTGAGCCAGTTCCCGATGTAGTTCCCGAGGAGGCAGTGGTCCCCGAAGTTCAGTACGAAGACGGAGGGTTTGGTGCATTCGAGGACAGTTTCGGAGGATACGATAACACCGATCAATATCAAGACAATCCATACCAACCCGAGAGGATCGACGAGATAGACTTCCTTGGTAACCATGATGGTAACCATGATGGTAACCATGATGGTAACCATGATGGTAACCATGATGGTAACCATGATGGT